>MDTE01196633.1_pt1 | contig 38669 bp, 35 predicted proteins | sample 811231 | NCBI WGS metagenome assembly MDTE01 (sample SAMN05326651, study PRJNA326480) | marine metagenome | isolation source: seawater | place: Indian Ocean: Red Sea | collected 2010 | reverse complement strand
CCAGGGAATCGAAGAAAAGAAATGCACCAAAAAAAGAAATGGGCACACCCATGGCGACCCATATGGCGAGCCGCAGGTCCAGCATGATGACCAGAAATAAAAACACCAACACGAATCCAAGGAGCCCGTTTCTTACTAGCAGGTTGAGGCGGTCCTTGAGCACAGCCGACTGATCGTTCCATATCTCTGCGGTGATACCCGGCAGCGGATCGTATTCAGAAAGCAGATCTTTTATGTCCTGGGCAATCTGTAGCATATCCTCGCTGACTGATGCCTTTATGGCCAGCACGACCGAAGAGCGGCCATTGAACTGATTGATAAGGTCTACATCCACGAATCCATCATTGATCGTGGCAACGTCACCCAATCGGAGCAGGGTTCCGTCTGCTCTGGCCCGCAATACGATGTCCTTGAACTCATCTCCGGTCTGGCGTTTGGTATCAGTACGCAGCAACAGGTCGCCGGCATCGGTTCTTAGTTCCCCCGAAGACAGATTAATAGACGACGCTCGCACCGCATTTGCCACGTCATCGATAGTCATGCCGTACTGACGCAGTGAGTCTTCTGAGACTTCGATGGATATCTCGTAGTCCCGTGTGCCTACGGTATTGACTAGAGATACACTGGGTAGTGCAAGGAGGGCTTGTTCCAGTTCCTCGGCGCCTCGGCGAAGATGTTTTTCCGAACGATCAGAGTAGACGACGATCGTCATCACCTCGTTGAGCGTTTCGAACCGAACGATATTTGGCTCTTCGGCATCCGCCGGGGGAAAGTCCGCGATCTGCTCGATAGCTGCCTCGATGTCGTCTTTGACCTTTTTACCATCGACAAAATCTTTCAGGTCGATGCTAAGAGAGCCACTATTTTCAGATGCTTTTGAGACTACACGGTCGACGCCCTCGATACCGAACACAGCTTCTTCCGCTCTTCTGGTAACGCCTTCTTCGACTTCCGCTGGTGTGGCACCAGGGTAGGGCACGGTAACATTGATGACCGCTGGATCAATAGTAGGAAAGAACTGTGAGTTCAGAGATGTTATCGAAAGGGCACCGCCAATAAGCATTAGTGCCATCATCAAATTGGCGGCAACCAGGTTACCGGCAAAGTAGTTGACGATGCCTGTATCTGCCTTGTTGTCTAGGTTGTTGACTGCCGCCGTATCTGTCATGGGGAGAGTCTTTCAGTGATGGATACTGCAAGACCTTTCATGGCTCCGGGAACTACACCCTGGACAATCCCGTTCTTGTAGTCGAATGCCCGCACCACCATTCCCTCGCTTGTGGTTGCGATGAGCTCTGGTGTTATCTCTCTTAGCATGCCGCCCTCGACGATCCATAGTGTTTCATTGAGTTGACGTGTGGTTTCCGGCAGTAGAAAGGTGTCTGCCTGGGGCGCACCGCTGATCTCAACATCGACGAATGTTCCAGGTGGGATGACGCTATCCGTATTTAGATAAACCGCAGCAAACCTCGTCATTGCATCGAGTTCTGCCGCCATTCTGTCGACTGTCGCAGGGTGATTAATGTCATTTGACCTAATCACCGCCTTGCGTCCGGCCAGTGGGGAAATCAAACCCAGTTCCTTCACCGTTAGTGATACCGTCGCTTCAATGGACTGGTTGGCAAAAGCACGACCGAAAGATTGTCCCTGGCTTAGCAGTTGACCTGCTGCTACGGAGCTTTCGGTAACCCGGCCAGCAAACGGCAAAGAAAATTTGGTTCTGGAAAGGGCTAGTGCTGAAACTTTTTCGCGGGCCTGGGCCGCGAGTAATTGAGCTTTCGCCTGGTCTATCTGAGGCTCTTTTGCGACCAGAGGGGGTACCACCGCATCGCCGTTGAGTAGTGCATAATTCTCTATCGCTGCTTCGCTCTCTGCGACACGAAGCTTCAACGTTGCTTCTGCCGCAGCTACATCCGCGCGGGCCTGTTCGAGGCTGAGTTCGAAGTCGTCGGGATCAATCCTGAGCAGTATTTCACCGGCGTCAAATACGCCACCGGCCCGTAGTGCGTCCGATACACCAATGACTCGTCCGCTTACCTCCGAGGACATGGTGATGTATGACCTGACTTCCATAGTGCCGGTTGTTTTGATCAACGGCACTGTGGTGGTCGCCTGGGGTCGAATTACTGTTACCTGTTGTTTATCAGCGTTATGGGCACGACCCTCGGCTTGGGTCAGGACGTCTTCCACACTTGGAGGTCTTGTCATGAAGAACGTCAGTACAAGCAGGAAAGCGATTGCGCCGATCTGAATCCTGCCAGCGTGCTGACTAAAGAATTGGTTCATCATCTAGGTCTCAAAGAATACTTTGAGTCTCGACATGCCTTCCTCAATATCGACTACGTCAATTCCCGAATAGGCAAATCGAATGTAATGGTCCTGTTCACTTTCTAGTGGATGGCCAAAGTGTTTGCGCGTGCAAAAAGACACGTCACTATGGACAAGTGCGTCTTCCATCAGTTGGTTGACGTCTGTCAGTTGTTTGCGCTCCATGATTTTGGTGACATTGGGGAATAGATAAAATGTTGATTCAGGTGCTGCGATTGAAATGCCATCGATGGCGTTCAAACCGGTAACTGCTGCGTCTCTCCGCTTACGAAGGGTTTCAACAATGGCATCTGGCCCGCTGGTGTCACCCTCAATGGCCTCGACCAGTGCGCGTTGGATAAAGTGAGCGGTACAGGATTCAGCGTTAGTATTGAATTTGCTGATAATTTCGATCACCGGTTCGGGGCCGATTGCTGCACCCAGACGCCAACCAGTCATGGCGAATCGCTTAGAGCAGGTGTAGAGGATTACCGTTCTTTCCTGCATGCCGGGCAGATTGGCGATTGAAATAGGTGATCCACCATATTGAATCTCGTAATAAGCATCATCAGCCAGCACCCAGAGGTCATGTTTCAGCGCGAGTTCGGCTACCTTCTCCATTTCCTCTCGGGTTGATTGTGCCCCGTTGGGATTCTGATAATTGTTGTAGATTAACGCGGTAGTTTTGTCGCTAATACGACTCTCCATTGCTTCTATGTCGAGTGTAAAACCCTTCTCTGTTTCAGTGTAGCCATAGGGTATGGCGATACCGTTCTGGTATTCGATCTGTGATTCGTAGATTGGGTAACCAGGATTAGGGTACAGCACTTCATCTCCTGGATTCATGACAGTACTAATGAATTTTCCAATCACAGGCTTGCCGCCTGGCTGGATTGAAACGTTCTCTGCGCTGTAGCTTAATCCTCTTTTTAAGCCTACGTCTCGGGCAATAGCCGCACGAAGCTCTGGAATACCTGCGCCGGGGCAGTAGCCGGTATGGCCATCAGCCAATGCCTTCTTAGCTGCTTCTATAATATTCTCTGGAGTTGCCAGATTAATATCGCCAAGGTGAAAAGGATATACCTTGTGCCCCTGGGACGCCCAGTCCGCTGCTTTTAGTGATACAGAAAAAGCGGTTTCAGTACCGAGTTTCGCGAGTTGTTTGGCGAGTTCCATGCTTTATCCTGTTTATTTCGGGGCTCAGTTTACTGAGGGAAAACTACAAAAGAAACGTCACTTATTATGGTAGGGATTTGCGGCAACTGCCTTCAGTGTGTCCCCTCCGTGCCTTGGGATAATCGAGTCTGAGAAGTCGTTAATTTTCCCCCAGGACTCTGCCACGTCGTCAGTGTCAAACCCATCGTCAAGGTATACTCCCTTCGAGCGTTCCCAGCGTACTCGGGAAATCCACCCTGCGCCGACTTCAAACAATTGACCACTCGCGTCGCAGTCTTCATGGCATAACCAGGCGACCAGTGGACTGACGGCTTCTGGCGAAAGTTGTTTCATGGCGTCATCATTCATTACTGTACCCATCAATCGAGAGGCGGCAATCGGTGCGATAGTGTTTGACTTGACGCCCTTAGCACGCCCCTCAACTGCGATGGTCTGGCTAAGTGCATGCAACGCTAACTTGCAGGAGCTGTAATTGGCCTGCCCAAAATTTCCGTAGATACCTGCCGCAGACGTGGTCATGACGAATCTGCCATAGCCCTTTCCCCGCATATGCGCGAAGGCAGCGCGACTCACCTGAAACGCACCGTGCAGGTGTACTTGGTAGACCAAATCCCAGTCCTGGTCTGACATTTTGTGAAGCGTTTTGTCACGCAGAATACCGGCGTTGTTGATGACGATGTCTACGGAACCGAAGTTATCTAGTGCGCACTGAACAATTTTACTGCCTTCGGTCACTGAATCGCCGTTTGCGACGGCTTCACCTCCTGCCTCTCGAATTTCCTTGACGACATTTTCCGCGACGGTTTCGTCGCTACCTTCACCGTCACCAGAGCCGCCGAGGTCATTAGCCACTATCCTGGCACCAAGCGAACCCAAGAGGAGCGCATGTGAGCGACCTAAACCATTACCGGCTCCCGTGATAACAGCAACTTTATTTTCAAAGGATAGTGACATCGTATATACCCTTAGGCTCGAATTATGACCTGTTGTTAATGCGCGGAAGAGCTTAACATACTGATTAGTAACGATGCTTAGTCTAAGGGCGCACTCAGGAAAAACAGTTTAAAAGCTTTGTGTGAGTCGAAAGTCCGTCTTGCTGGAAGGGACGCCATCGACGAATGCCGGTCTAAATCGAGCCTTCCTTAGAACTTTTTCCATGAATTTATCTAACTTAGTTGGCGCGTTACTTGCGATTAATTGGATTTTTTCAGCCTTCCCATTAGCAGTGACGTCGAACTGATAAGTCACCTCCATTCGTCGAGAAAAATTAAGGTTCGGCCTTAGCCCAAGGTTTTGAACGAGTTCCCAGCGCCTAAACTGAAACGGAGAACCGACTACGAACTGACTAAGCCGTTCTCTTGAAATGCTGAATAAATCCTGATTATCAACAATCTTAACAGGATAATCTTGGTCCGCTAAAGGTACCTCGAAGTTGGCTATAATTTTCAGGCCATAGGAACGGACTACCACCGAACTTGTCATTGCGATGAGATCAGGTTCAGTTTGGTTCGCCCACTGTGCCTGGATATAGTAACGGGCTGCTTCTTTATTTTTTTTTCGTACGTTGTAAGCATCAGCAAGTTCCAGATACACATTAGACTTTATAGCCATTGGCAATTCTGGATTGTTCTCAATGACTTCGAGTGCATCGACCAATGATTGGTAACTTTTCGTAATTCCCTGGAGCCTTCTTGTTTTGGCTACTAGTCTCAAATATTCGATCAATCTTGGGTCATGTTCTGAGGCCTCTTCCTGAATTAGGTCCATGACGTTTTTTAATTCTCTGCGTACCTTCCTATACTGTCCCGTATTGAGATACCAATTAATAAGTTTGTCGTAAGCAGGAAGCAGTTTTAGATTGCGCTCACCATATCCATCTTGATCTATTCTGAAAGCAAATTTCTGAAGATCGTTGGCTTTTTTGAATTCACCGGACCTAAGGTTGATATTCGCGAGATTTTCAAGGATCTCGAGTTGCACGCTCGAATACACACCATCCTGTCGTCGTGCAATTGACTGGGCAATTTCCAGACTGTCCTTTGCTTCTTCGTATTGCTTGCGCGCCAAATAACTTCGTCCCTTTCCTAGGAGGGGTTCTACCAGATCGATAGAGTGCGGGCCTTTTAGTTTGGTGATTGTGGCGATAGCTTCGTCATAGAATTCGAGAGCTGATCGAAAGCGTTGATCTGTTTCTAGCGACTGCGCTTTTTGTAGAATTTCCTCTATCGGATCTGCAGCGTCGACCACTGAGAGTACAGCCTGTGAAAAGGTGAGCGAAACACAAAAGAGTAATACTTGGGGGTACTTCATCATAAACATCAGTTACTTATTTCAACACTAAAGTTTCGTGATTGGTTAATTTATTGATATCGATCACAGCTGATTCGCTTTGCTATGGAAACGAGACACTATCACAGTAGTGTTCCCAGGAGTATGCACACTAGCGAGGAGTTATATTATAGCTTAATGGTGTCAAGCTTGGCGCCACCAGGCCACACCAGATTCATCTTCTTCAACGGTCAGCATGCGCCGCTCAAGGGCACAGTGCAGGTGTGCCAATGCTTCTCCGGTGGCTGGAAAATAGCTAGTTTCGGTGATCTTGCTTTTGAACAGTGCTGGGAAGACATCGACAGCTCGAACCGGTTCGTCACACATCTCATAAAGTTTCTCCAGAGCGACCTCGTGCCAGTCGATGAGTTCAGTCAATCGTTCGTGGATTCCTTCATAAAGGCTTTCATGTGCCGGAAGAACCAGAAGGTTTGGAGGGAGTAACTCTCGAAACCGAGAACAAGAGTTGATCCATTCTCGCAGTGGGTTAGCGTTTGGTTCGCTGGGTTGCACACTCACATTTGGTGTGATTTTTGGCAGGATCTGATCACCTGCAATAATGAGCTTGAGCTCCGGGCAGTATAGACATACATGCTCTGGTGCATGACCGTGCCCAATAATGGCTCGCCACTCTCGTCCTCCAATATCAATATACTGATTATCGTTTATTCGCTGGTAACCAGCTGGTAGCGGAGAAATGCTCGCCCCAAACTGACCAAAACGTTGCCGGTATTTGTCTAGTCTTTGTTCGGTAAATCCGGCGCGTCGGTAAAATCTAATGGCGTCGTCTGGTACGTCAGAGGGACCATCGTTTGCCATTGTTTTGCACATGTAGAAATCAGCGCGGCTCATCCATAATTCACACCCCCATTCTCGACAGATCCAACCGGCATTACCAGTGTGGTCGGTATGCAGATGGGTCGCGATTACTCTGGTGATAGGTTTCCCGTTAAGGAACTTTACGAATATCGTCTTCCAATGTTTTTGCACCTCATCAGTAAAGATACCGGTGTCTACAATCGTCCAGCCGTCATTATCCTCTAGGAGCCACACGTTGATGTGGTTCAATCTTCCCCGAAGGGGCATTCTGATCCAAAACACACCTTCAGCGATTCTGGTGACATGCCCTGATTCAGGTGCTTCTTCTTCAAATCGGTAGGTTAACGGGTCAAATCCGCGCCTGGACATATTCTCTACCATTCGCATTCCTTCTGTTGGCATTTCATCAGTGTTTGTTCTGGAGGACGTACTTCACATATATTAACCGTTTTGACGAAGGAAGTAGCTAGATGGAATACACGAAGATTATTCTTGAGCAATCGGAAGATGTGGCAGTATTGAAACTGAATGCTCCTGACGTTCTCAATGCCATGTCACAAGACATGCTATTGGAAATGACGCACGCTGTTGAAAATCTTGGGGATGCCCGTTGTCTGATGTTGACAGGAGAGGGGAGAGCATTCTGTTCTGGCGCTAACCTTCAACCAGATGGCGGATCTGCCGCCAACAAAAAAGCCGGTGCTAATCTTGAAACACATTACCACCCACTCATTAACAGACTGCGAAACCTGGATATTCCCATGGTGGCAGCAGTCAATGGACCTGCGGCTGGCGTCGGCATGAGCTTCGCGATTATGTCCGACCTGGTTATAGCCGCCAAAAGTGCCTACTTCCTGCAGGCGTTCGCCCGAATTGGCCTGATACCCGATGGCGGCGCTACCTATTTTCTACCTCGACTGATTGGTATACGCCGTGCCATAGAGCTATCGATGCTGGCTGAGCGGCTCACTGCCGAGCAGGCATTGGATTGGGGATTAATCAATAGAGTGGTGGATGACGACCAATTAATAGATGAAGCAATGTCTCTTGCGGAACGACTGGCCAAAGGGCCTAAGTCTCTATCGATTATTCGTCAAGCCTATTGGCAGAGTCTGGGCAATGGTTTTGTAGAGCAATTACAGGTCGAGGCGGAACTTCAACAGGAGGCTAGTTTTACCGCGGACTATAAAGAAGGTGTGGCAGCCTTTCTTGAAAAACGTGATGCTAAATTCACAGGGAACTAGTCTCAATAGCAGCTTTGATTTCCTGAACGGTGAGTGAGCCGGTGCTCCATCCTTCTCTAGTTGCCTGGTTGGCTAAGTCTTGTATGGTCTCGTTCACCGGTGTGGGCACACCGTGTAATCTTCCAAGTAGGCAAATCTCTCCATTCAGGTAGTCTGTTTCAATATCACCAGTACCTCTTGCCAAACTTTGCCATGATGAGCCGCCACGGCGTTCAATCGCTGGTAGTTTCTGTGAATTTTGATCCTCCGTGCCTTTTAGCAGAAGGTCTATATGTCCAATATTGGCTGCATTGAGGCAGGCTTTGGCTTCTTCTCGTGCGCGGCTATAAAGATCCCCCATGTCGCCGCTACAAAGTGCCTGAAGAGCGTTCCCCAGATTCATCATTAGCTTGGTGTACTTGAAGCTCATCGACTGTTTATGGGGACGAGAGACGAATCCAGCGTTCATCAGATCTGTAGCGATGGTATTTATTCTTTCGTCTACTCCGTGAGGGTATTTGCCACAGTCGAGTACACCTCCGGGTTTGACACTGTGATGCAAGACTTCTCCGGGTTTTAGATGGGTGCCACCAACCATCACAACCATGGCGTAGACATTCCGAAAATACCGAAGGGCCATTCGCTCGTTAGCGACGCCATTCTGACAACACACAATCGGGGTATGTATATCTGCGACACAGCGCAGGTCCTGTAGTGCCTGTTCTGTATGTTGCGACTTCATGGTCATGAATACCACGTCGTTACTGTTGATCTCTAAGGATTCCGGGTGATTAACAACCGGAATTTTCAAGAATTCATCTTGGGCGGGGTTTCGGTAATGTAGTCCTTCTCGGGCGATAGCGTCATAGTGTGCACCCCTTGCAATTAGTACTACGTCTAGGCCCTGTTGAGACAATCGAGCACCAATGGAGCCACCGATTGCCCCGGCTCCGTAGATAATGTAGCGCATTTGAATCTCCTCATTGGCTTGGGAAAGTTATCTAACAAAGTCACCTAGGTCAACGGTTGAGTCTTAGCGATAAGTTTAGTGGTTTTTTTAGGGAGATGTTTTTGATAATGTTGCTCCTCGAAAAATTCCCTATTGCCTCCATCTTAATTAATCGAGGTAATTTCGGGCTCAAATTATTGACTTTAGCTATCGCAATAAGGAGCACACATACATGCCACTGGTATTGAATGAAGAGCAGAACATGCTCAAGGATGCGGCGAAGGATTTTTGCACTAACAACACGCCTATCATACAGTTGCGTAGGCTTCGTGATGAGCAGGATGCTCTTGGTTTTGATAAGGATACCTGGCAGCAAATGGTCGAATTAGGTTGGGCTGGCATTACCATTCCGGAAGATTTTGGTGGACTTGGTTTCGGCTATATGGGCATGGGCGTTGTGATGGAGGAGTGCGGACGCACGCTTACTGCATCCCCTTTACTTTCTACCGCAGTTCTCGGAGCGTGCGCGCTAACGGAGGGTGGCTCTGATGATCTTAAAGCAGAGTTTTTGCCCAAAGTCGCAGGTGGTGAACTGTTGTTAGCGTTGGCATTGGAAGAGTCTCCTCATCACAATCCTTACAATGTCGCGGCTACCGCTGAATCATCTGGCGGCGGCTATAAAGTTAGCGGCAGCAAAAAATTTGTCCTTGATGGACATGTTGCCGACAAGATTATCGTCGTGGCACGTTCTGAAGGTTCCTCTGGTGACCGAGATGGGTTAACGCTGGTATTGATCGATAGAGAATCAAATGGGGTCAGCGTGACCCGCACCATCATGGCTGATAGTCGTAACGCGGCGAACATCGAATTTGATGGTGTTGAGGGCGTTTTGCTTGGAGAGTCAGGTAGGGGGGCCGATGTTCTGGACAAGGTTTTGGATGCAGGCCGAATTCTGTTGTCCGCAGAGATGCTGGGTGGCCTGCAGGAATGCTTCGAACGAACTGTGGAGTACTTAAAGGTGCGCGAGCAATTTGGTGTGCCTATTGGCTCTTTTCAGGCTCTAAAGCACCGGGCGGCACAAATGTTCTGTGAAGTTGAATTGTCCAAGTCAGTTGTCCTTGATGCACTTTCAGCTCTGGATGATGATCGTGAGGACCTTGCAGAAATGGCAAGCCTAGCCAAGTCTCGACTTAACGATACGTATAACCTGGTTAGCAGTGAGGGTGTTCAAATGCACGGTGGTATTGGTATGACCGACGAGCACGAAATTGGTTTTTTTATGAAGAGATCACGAGTCTGCGAACACTCATTTGGTAATAGCGCATTTCATCGTGATCGTTACGGTACATTACAAGGGTATTAGAGTACAAAAGCCCCCGCGAATTCGGGTTTTTTGGAATTAATTATTACACAGCGTCTTATTATCGAATGCAGATCTAGGGTTCGTGTTCTGATAACTGGGGGGCTAGATTGATCGAAGCTGGCCTGGCTGGTTCATTGAGCAGTTGAAAAAGTCGCAGATAAGAGGGCGAAAGCGATCCATATCTACCAAAAATGCGTCGTGGCCCTGCAGAGAAGGTAAGGTGTGGAATTCTATCTCGCGGTCGCCGTTGTTTAGTCCATCCGCTATTTCTTGTTGTTGATCGACGGGAAATAAGAGATCAGTCTCCACGCCAATTACCATAGCCCGCGTTGCGCCTATCCTAGCAAGCCCCGCCGCGACTGATCCTCCGTGGTCGGCTATATCGAAAAGATCCATCGCTCGTGATAGGTAGAGATAGCAGTTCGCGTCGAAACTATCGATGAATTTCTTTGCATGAGCATCGAGGTAGGATTCAACTTCGAAATCAATATCAAACGGATCCCCCGTCTGCCGTTCTTCCGGCACTCTTTCACGACCGAAGCGCTGTTCGAATTCTGCAGCGCTACGGTAACTGAGCATGCCGAGTTTGCGCGCAAGACGCATGCCCATGGAGGGAGGAGAATCATACAATCCGTTGTTCCATTCTGGGTCGCTTCTAATCATTTCACGTTGTACAGACCGTATTGCGATGGTGAAGGGGCGCGCCCTGGCGGTGCCAGAGATGGACACAAGTCCTTTGGCAACATCTGGATACAGTACACTATGTGCAAGGGCTGTCATTGCCCCCATCGAGGCGCCAATAACGGCATAAATCTGCTGAATACCCAAAGATTCAATTACCGCTTGACCACCAACGGCTATGTCTTCAATAGTCAATACTGGGAAGTCCAGGCCGTAGAGCGACCCTGTAACCGGATTAACGCTTGCTGGGCCGGTGGAACCAAAGCAACTGCCCAATGAATTTACGCAGATGACGAAGTATTTGTCTGTATCAATGGGTTTCCCTTTTCCAAGCATTGGCTCCCACCATCCGGTCGAATGATCTAGCGTAGAAGATGCTGCGTGTGCGGAGGGTGATAAACCAGTAAACAACAGCACTGCATTATCTTTTTGAAAGTTGAGTTCACCCCAGGTTTCATAAGCGATAATCGCGTCTTTAATAGACCCGTTTTGCATTGTGAACTCGCCAATAATCTTGTGGAACTGGCGGGCTGATGCCATGCGTTAACTCTCTTGGACGTTTATCGGAGGACGGTATTTTGGCCCTAACCCAGAGAGATATCCACTGACGGGCGCATTTCTCCAACGACGTTGAGTACGTTGTGAATAGGATGGGATTTAAAATCATCTACTAGCGCCCAGTTTAGGGGTTGATTACCATCCATTGCGGTGAACGCTTGCTGCTTCAGAATATAGTCGAAACGTGAGGCCCATTTCCTAGCTCCGAGACGCGCTGTGTTCGAGCAGTTATCGATCATGTGAGAAATTCCCTTGAAATGCATGTAGGGGTTTAGCGAATCGACGCATTCAATAACTGATTCGTTCACTACCTCAGAGTACGGATGACCCGCTTCCAGCAAGACGTCGATCTGCGCCATCATGGTTGCACAATACACACCTGCCGTGGTTGGATTTAGAGGAATTTTCGCTTCGTCTCTTTTTGCGCGAACGCTTTCGCCCACGATCCACATTTCTGTGCCGTCTATCTGTCCCATTGGAAATTGATCGAAACGACTTGATGCATTGACCACGCTGCGTATCTCGTTGCCGCACGCTACGTCATCATAGATTTCCTGCAGGATTTCTTTTGCGGGGATATAGGACGCTACGTAGGCAGCTTCAAACTTAGACCTGTCATCGCCTTCAATGTGTTCATAGACGGCAAGAATGCCCTCTTTAGATATGATGCGAGAGATAGGGCCGGTAACAGACTCTGCTGTATTATCGAAGGCTTCCTCCTCAGACATACCTTCGGTCTTATAGCGTTGATAAAGTGCCTCGACGATCCCATGTGCTGCCCCAAGCAGAATACCTCGTTCTCCAAAGATATCTGATTTGTATTCGGATTCTAATGTTGTCTGAAAACAGTAAGGTGAGCCCAGCGCAACAGCCCAAGCGATTGCTTTGTCCGTGGCTTTCCCATCAATGTCTTGGTGTACAGCGAAGCTAGAGTTAATGCCAGCGCCATTTACCTCGGCGCCCTGTACGTAGAGTCGACGAACCGAAGGCCCCATGCCTTTCGGACAGACTGCAATGACGTTGATGTTGTCTGGAAAATCATCCCCGACACTAGTGAGATGTCCGAGAAGAAAACCGTGTGACAGACCTAAGGTAGAAGCAGGCTTCATTGCCTTAAAGATTTCGGGGTACAATTCTGTTTGTGCTGCGTCGGAGATCAATAGGAGCACAATGTCAGATTCCGCCACTACGTCCATCATGTCGCCTAGCGTTTCATTCTCTCGAGTGAAACCGGCTTCTTCTGCTTCAGCGACAGAAGATGATCCATTGCGTAGTCCTATTTTGACGACGATGCCAGTGCCTTCAAGCGTGTCACGGAGGTTTTGTGCTTGCGCGGGTCCCTGAGAGCCCCAGCCTATAACTCCAATTTGATTAATATCAGCGAATACTTGGTGTACCAGGGGGAAGAGGTCCCTGCCGCCCTTTACGACGGATTCTTTTCCGTCCGCGACATCAATGACGTCCTTGGTGAAGATTTTACTATCAAAGTCCAGTGACATAACCATGTGTTTTCTCTCCTGGTAATTTTCAGGTGCCGTGTTATACCGATTCATTCAGGTGTCGTAAAGAGAATTATGCGGTGTTTTTAGTCTGAATACTCAAGATCATGGACTCGAATCTATGGATAAGGTTAGTCAGGCCACGTAAGAAAGTTTGTTGTAGGCATTCCACCATTTTAATAATGGTTATAAAACACATTAAGAATAGTATTTAAAATATTAATTAATATATTCTTTTTAGTAATATATATGCTGCTGCAGGGGCTACTCCCGATTTTTTCGCGAAATGAATTAAGTAATACCCGGTGATTCCTGAAATTCGTGTGTGTGATAGTCAGAACCCGCATCGGAAGCTCTTAAATAAACGCTATGCGTATTCCCGCTGGCACCTTTGTATGGACCGACCGAAACTGTTCCCATCACTTCAGGCTCTGAAAATGGCAACATGATGTTTTTCGATATATTGTTATCGGGACCAATCATGGCTAGGGCTAAACTTTTACTGGATGAATTAGAACTGCTCGTGGAAAGATATCAGTCGATATATCTAGTCGGAGAAGAAATGCAGGTCGTGGAACACTAGGAGATTCAATTGACCTCCTTGGGTTCCTGACTTCAAATATTTAAAGAAGGCGAGATTAATGCGTTTATTGTGTGCGTGTTTGAGCTTGATGGCTCTGCATGTTTTTGCAGATGTGACCTGGGCCAGCGAAGTAGAACTTGGCGCAGTGTTTACTGGGGGTAATACCGAACAGGAGACCCTCAAGTTTCGTTTTGATACGAGGAGAGATAGTGAAAAGCACGTTAATACTTTTCATGCCGATTTATTTAACGCTGCCGAAGATGGAAACTCGACTGCAGAAAAGAACTATCTCTTCTATCGTCTAGGTAAAAAGCTAGGAGATGACCGGGACTCTTCGCGCGACTTGGTTACGAGAGAGACAGCTTTAGCGGATTTGATTCCCAGATTGATTTCACCACAGGTTATAACCTGACGCTTCTTAATAGGGAAAATATGACACTCGTCACCGATTTTGGTATTGGTATGCGCCGCAGTGAGCTTGAATCAGATGAGACTGAGGCTGAAACGATTGGCAGAATAGCGGGATTGTACACTTGGCATGTTAGTACAAATGCCATATTCAAGCAGTCTTTGGGCTTTGAAATAGGTGAAGAATTCGTTACTTCAAGGTCTGAAAATTCACCGGAATCTTCAATTTCTGGAAATCTCGCGATGAAGATCACGTTGAAGGTAAAACACAACTCTGAGGTGCTACTAGGCAAAGAAAAAACCGATACGGAGTCTACGGTAACATTAGTGTATAAGTTTTGATGTCTCTAACTAATGTCTGATCGCGTGTTAGGCTGGGTTATAGGTATTGTCCTAGTTATTGTCATTGGGACTCTGATCTACATACATAGTTTGTTTAACGGGGAAGGGGGTCAGCTTTGGATTGGTCATCTTTACAGGAAGAAAGGTAACAATCTATGCTTTTTTTGATGGGTGAAAGTGTTAGGAAAAAGTGGTCCCCGCTTTTACAACGGCCCTGTGCAATATGTAATCGGGAGCAATCTTTTTTTCATGTTCAGGAAGTTAATTACTTCACTTTTTTTGCTATTCCGCTATTACCTATATCGACTGTTGCGGATTATTGCCAGTGTGAAGTATGTCAGACGGCTTATGCAGACGAGAATCAATCATTACCGTCACACGTTGATCTGGTGCGCATTGTGACTACCTATATTCTCACGGGGTACGGCATGGCTAATCAGGTACGTATCATTCAGGAAATTGGCAGCAAAATCAGTGAATCAGATTTTGCCACAACAGATATAAATGCAATATCAAGGCGCCTTGAAGTCGAGGACGTGATGCGTCAGCTTGAGGAGTCCTCTTCGACTATGAACACATTTGGTAAAATTAAGATCATTGAGGCGGCTTTCTTGAGTACTCACGTTTGCTGTGAGATCCAGTATGAGGACCGGTTACGAATAAACCTCATGGGGAATGCTTTAGGTGTATCTATTCAGGTTGTTGAGCATGCGATACAGGAAGTGCGCCGCAAGAAGTATTATGGCGTGCATCGTCTATTGCCGACTCAGTCGGCGACTTAGCTGAACCTGAATCGTCGCGTGATTACCTTGGAGGAGTTTTATCCAAACTCACCGACAACACCAGAGATGGATTCTTTGGCGTCGCCGAAGAGCATTCGGGTGTTTTCGCCAAAGAACAGGGGATTATCGACGCCAGCGAAGCCCGATGCCATGGATCGCTTTAGGACGAATACTGTTCTCGCCTGATCGACGTTGATGATCGGCATACCGTACATTGGACTGTCTTCTTCCCGGGCACTTGGATTTACCACGTCGTTCGCACCAATAACGATTGCTACATCGACATTCTCGATTCGCGGATTGATATCATCCATCTCCACGAGTTGCTCGTAAGGCACGTCTGCTTCTGCCAAGAGTACGTTCATGTGACCAGGCATGCGTCCGGCAACCGGATGAATTGCATAGCTGACTTCTGCACCGTTCGCCTCAAGTATTTGACCGAGTTCCTTGACCACATGTTGGGCTTGTGCGGCGGCCATTCCGTAGCCAGGAACGAAACAGACATTGGTTGCCGCTTCCAGTACGTAAAAGGCATCTTCGACGCTGATAGGTTTTACCTCGCCTTCGATTGTTTTTCCTTGTTTCACAGCACCGAAGCCGCTGAATAGAACGTTAGTCAGAGACCGGTTCATGGCTTTGCACATGATGTTAGTGAGGATGATACCCGCGGCACCCACTAGCGAACCAGCAACAATAAGGATGTTGTTATTGATGGCAAACCCTGCTGCGCAAGCGGCGATGCCGGAGTAACTGTTAAGTAGTGAGATACCCACTGGCATGTCAGCCCCGCCAATCGGGATGACAGCCATGACCCCCAGTATTAACGCCAGTCCTAATACTGCGTATAGCCACTGAGAATCGATCGATGGTTCCATGCAGAACTGAATACCTGAGGCAAGCATGGCGATGAGCAGTATGCTGTTAACAATTCGTTGTCCGGGAAAAGGCTTCGCAGCACTTGGGAATGGGAAGGGCCCAAGAGATTCACTTAATTTAGCGTAGGCGATGATGCTTCCAGTGCAGGTGATCCCGCCAATCAGAATAGCCAAAACGACCGTAAATGCCGTAAAGGTGTTGACGTCTCCGCTATATAGGGTTCCCCAACCAACCAGCAGACTAGCGCTTCCGCCGGATCCATTAAATAGTGCGACCATTTCCGGCATGGAGGTCATTGCCACCATGCGAGCTACTAATGCCCCGATGATTGCACCGACCACAATGCCACCAATGATGTACTCGTAGGAAACAATCTCCTCAGCTGTTAATCCCGCAACGACAGCAATGAACATGCCGATTGCCGAAAGCAAGTTGCCTCGTCGCGCTGTGTTGGGATGCCCAAGCATTTTCAGACCAAAGATGAACAGCACTGCAGCTGCGATGTAGGCTAGATTTGCAATTAGATCCATACTCATTTGCTCGCCTCATTTTTGCTCTTGAACATCGATAGCATTCGGTCGGTTACAAGGTAACCTCCTACGACGTTGATGGTTGCAAAGATAACGGCTGCTGTTCCAAGGATAGTAGCCATTTGTGTGCTCATAGAGCCCGCAGCAAGGAAAGCGCCGGCGAGCGTAATGCCAGATATTGCATTTGCTCCTGACATTAGGGGTGTGTGCAATGTAGCAGGCACTTTAGAGATTAATTCAAATCCCAAAAATATGGACAGGACCAGAATAAAGGCCAGAAAAACAACTTCCACGGGATGCTCCTAGTTTCTCAAGTTCTTGATAGTTTCGTTAACCACGTCACCGCCGTGGGTTATTACACAACCGGCAAGGATGTCATCCTCCAGATTTAGGTCGAAGGATTTGTTCTCATCATCCCAGTATTCTGTTATCAGGTTAGAGAGATTAGATGAATACATCTGGCTTGCATCCTTGGCAACTTGTGCGGGCAAATTGCTGACCCCGATGATTGATACGCCATTTATATCAAGGATCTCATCGGGCTGGCTGCCCTCTACGTTACCGCCAGTCTCCACTGCCATGTCAACAATTACACCGCCCGGTTTCATAGCCTCCACCATATCCTTGGTCACAATTCGTGGTGCCGGTCGTCCGAAAACCTGAGCCGTGGTAATGACAATATCCGACTGACTAATAATGTCTTTCATCCCCTGGCGTTGCATTTCGAGTTGTTCGGGGGTGAGTTCTTTGGCGTACCCATCCTTGGTTTGTCCTGTTTCACCGAGATTTATTTCAACAAATTTGCCGCCGACCGAGTGGACCTGTTCTGCGACCACCGGACGGGTATCAAAAGCTTCAACTCTTGCTCCCAGTCTTTTTGCCGTAGCGATAGCTTGTAAGCCAGCGACACCCGCGCCAATAACAAACACTCGAGCAGGGCTCAATGTACCGGCTGGCGTCATCATCATAGGTAGTATTCTGTCCAGCTTCTGCGCCGCCAGTATTACCATCACGTACCCAGCAAGATTTGCCTGAGAGGAGAGCGCGTCCATTTTTTGCGCACGTGTGGTTCTGGGAATCATTTCCATACTTATACTTGTGACGCCCTGTTTGGCAAGGGCATCAACGAGATCACCTTCATTGTAAGGATCGAGATAGCTGATATGAATCCCGCCACTTTTAATCTTCGAGATTTCTTCTGGTGAAGGTTTTCTCACCCGTGCAATGATATCGCCCTGACTTAGCAATGCTTCGCGGTCACTGGATATAGTGGCTCCAGCTTCCTGGTACGCCGTATTGGGAAATCCTGCTTGGGTACCTAGGCCCTCTTCAACCACGACATCAAGTCCAAGTCGGGTTAGTTTCTTTATTGAGTCCGGAGTGAGTGCGGTACGTCGCTCATTTGCCTGTGTTTCTGCAGGTACAGCAATCTGCATATCAACCTCGCTGAGAGTAAATGGTGGTTAGACGCCGATTGGGCACGGCTCCTTAACAGGGTGGAAAAACTAACACGTTCATGCCGTCATTTCTATTGCATTGGTAACCCTAGTATTTCATGGTGTGTGCGGGCACAATTTGCCGAGGTCAAATAACAGGAAACGAGCTAATGAGCTGGCACAAAGAAGCCCATGAGATTGAACTGCGTCGTGACTTGTCGAAGCAGCAGGGCGGTGAGGAATCCATCGAAATCCACCATGCGAAGGGTCGGCTTACGATCCGCGAGAGAATTGATGGCTTGGTCGAGAATGATAGCTTTGAAGAGCATGGTGAGGGCGCGGGATTCGCTGATAAGGATGATGATGGATCTATCAAGGAATTCACGCCGGCAAACTACGTCGTAGGTTTTGGTGCTGTAAATGGTCGACGCACGGTTGTGGGTGGCGAGGACTTTACGTTAAAGGGTGGGTCGCCCAATGGTGCTGGATTACGCAAGAGCGTTTATGCGGAGGAATTGGCTGTCCAGTTTAAGGTGCCGCTTATCAGGATGTTGGAAGGCGGTGGAGGTAGTGTCGCCGGCGGCGGTGGGCCGAGGCCAAAAACAGTAGGTTCACCCGTATATAGTGAACCTCGATTCAAAATTATTGCAGAGGCTATGAATGCTGTCCCCGTTGTTTCAGGTGCAATGGGCCCGGTAGCGGGATTCCCCGCAGGCCGATTAGTGGCGTCCCATTTTTCCGTTATGGCCAAAGAAACAGCGCAAGTGATGGTGGCTGGACCTGCGATAGTAGAGCGAGCGCTGGGTGTCACTAGGACAAAGGAGGAGTTAGGGGGCTGGAAGGTTCATACGCGCAGCGGCATTGTCGATAACGCCGCAGATTCTGAGGAGGAAGCGTTTGCGCAGATGCGGCAGTTCTTAACCTACATGCCACAGAATGTGTGGCAGGTGCCGGAGCGGATCCATTGTGACGATGACCCCAACCGCGCCGACGATGAATTGATCTCGATTGTTCCCCGGGATGGCCGTATCCCATTTGATATGAGAGCGCTAATTCGCCACGTGGTCGATTTGAACTCTTTCTTCGAAATCGCCCCGGATTATGGCCATGGGCAAATCATTGGTCTGGCAAGGCTGAATGGCGCGGTGGCAGGTGTTATCGCAAATGACTGTGTACATTTCGCTGGCGCAATGACTGCACAGGGTTCGCAAAAGGCGAAGCGCATGATGGAGTTGTGCGACACTTTCCACATACCTATTGTTAATTTTCTTGATGAACCCGGGTTTATGATTGGGCCGGACGCAGAAACTTCTGCTGCTATCAAATACGGCATGAGCGCCGTTTGTGCAGCTGTCCAATCAACGGTGCCCTGGGCAACGATTGCAGTACATAAGTCGTTTGGCGTTGCGTCGGCAGCACACTATGCACCTAACACTTATCGACTCGCCTGGCCTTCTCATGAAATGGGGGCACTTCCAGTGCAGGGGGGGGTAGCTGTGGCCTTCCATCGCGAGATTGCTGAAGCGGAAGATCCGGAAGCTAAGCGCAGAGAGTTGGAAGAAAGTCTTATGAAGAACCGGTCTCCGTTTCCATTGATGGAAAGTTTCGCAGTACATGAACTGATTGATCCGCGGCACACGCGTGCTCGGTTGTGTCGATGGATTGAATGGGTGCAGCCACTACTGGAAGACCTGAAAGGGCCTGTCAGTTGGGGAATGCGTCCCTAAGGTATCTCTTATGGAGCGTTTCGCTCAATTATTATTGATTATCGTGGCTGTGGCGCTGTTGGCCTCGATAGGGTTGGCTGCCACAGTGAGCGGCGCCGATTCAGCTATACCTGATGGTGGGGGGGGCAACGTTCAGGCAACGCTGATCTCTGAAGTCACCAGAGTTGAACCTGGCAAACCTTTCTGGGTTGGGCTTAGGCAGCAAATCAAACCTGGGTGGCACACTTACTGGAGAAACCCCGGTGACGCCGGCGCGCCGACCCGGCTGTATTGGGATCTGCCTCAGGGTTTCGCGGCCTCCGAAATCCATTGGCCCTTTCCAGAGAGAATTCCTTATGGCCCGCTCATAAACTTCGGGTATCACGACGAAGTTTTGTTGCTAGTGCAAATAACCCCACCCGAGAATCTTCGTGGATCGCAGATTGAGCTTGCTGCTAGGGCAGAGTGGCTGGTTTGTGAAGAAATCTGTATTCCAGAAGATGCGAATTTGAAAATCATTTTGCCGGTAGGGGGGGCAGCGGTCAGGGACGAGCGCTTTCGCGATTTATTTGCGAGTACCAGACTGAGGTTTCCGCAGCAGGTGGCGGTGCAAGCCAGTGTGGAAGTTGTAGGAGAAAATCTATCTCTGGTTATTAACCTGCCGGGCTTTGCGGGGAACAGAATCCAACGAGTCGAATACTTTCCTTTCAATGAAGATGTTATTGATCATGCGGCGGCTCAGGAGCCAGTGTTTTCAGAATCGGGTATTCAGATTTCCCTGAAGCAGGGATGGGAGTTTGATCCCGAAAGCTCATCAATGGACGGGATTATCGTGGTTGCTGAGGACGTAGGTGACGGGCTACAAACGGCGATGGTAGTAAGGCCCGCAATAGGTGCGGCAACTGTTGGAATTGGTTTGTTGAACGCTATCATTTTTGCATTCCTTGGGGGAATGATTCTTAACTTGATGCCCTGTGTCTTTCCAGTGTTATCAATAAAAATTCTGTCGTTGGTTGATTCATCTGCGGAGACGTCCATCAGATTACATGGTGCTGCCTATTTTGTCGGCGTAGTTGCCAGCTTCCTTTTAATTGCTATCGTTCTTCTTGCGTTACGAGCGGCAGGTGAGCAAATTGGGTGGGGTTTCCAGCTGCAATCGCCAACCGTAGTGGCCCTGCTGACCTATCTGTTCGTAGTTATTGGTTTTAGTCTTTCGGGTTTTTTTCAGGTCGGTTTGTCCTGGACTGGTGTCGGTGATTCGTTCACCCGAAACAGTGGCTATCTTGGTTCGTTTTCCACCGGGGTATTGGCCAGTGTCGTCGCTGCTCCCTGCACTGCTCCTTTTATGGGGGCCGCATTGGGTTTTGCGCTGACCCAGAGTGGTGTGACAGCATTAACCGTGTTTGCGGCTTTGGGTGCAGGTATGGCTACCCCATACTGCGCGTTGTGCATAATACCGGGGCTATTGAATCGTTTGCCTAAACCAGGTCCCTGGATGATGACGCTCAAGGAGTTTCTTGCGTTTCCAATGTACGCCTCTGCCGTGTGGTTGATCTGGGTCCTAAACATTCAGGCTGGTACAGATGGTGTGCTCTACGTGTTGTCTGGACTGTTGGTGTTAAGTTTTTCGATTTGGCTGACACAGCGCGTGACTTATTCTTATTTGGTGAAAGTCCTGGCAGTTGTGCTTGTTCTGTCTTCGGTTGCCCTTACCGCTCTCTTAGAGACGGAGAATGAGGGGGCTGCAACGAGTGAAGAAAGTGGGATCGTTCCCTATAGCAAAGAAGCATTGTCAAAAGCTCGTCGTGAAGGTCCCGTATTCGTAAATTTTACTGCGGCGTGGTGCATAACCTGTAAAGTAAACGAATTGGCCGCGCTGCAAGCTGATCGAGTCATGAGCGCCTTCCAGGAGAAAGGAATTACCTATTTGCGGGGCGATTGGACGAACGAAGACCCGGTCATTACGGCGGCTTTAGCCGATTTCTCGCGGACCGGAGTACCGTTTTACCTCTTGTATCCTGGTGATGGCGGCGAGGCTAGGGTCCTGCCACAAATACTAACTGAGGATATTATGCTGGAAGCCATCAGTGCACTTTAAGAGGCAGTTTTGTTAGTCGACGACAACGGGAATCCGCTTTATACCAATCGTTTGATCCACGAGGACTCTCCGTACCTTCGTCAGCATGCCCATAACCCCGTTGACTGGTTTCCCTGGGGTGAAGAAGCTTTCGCTAAGGCTCTCCAGGAGGACAAGCCGGTGTTTTTGTCGGTAGGCTATTCGACTTGCCACTGGTGTCATGTGATGGAGCGTGAGAGTTTTGACAATCTCCTAGTCGCTGAATACCTGAACGAGTACTTCGTATCCATAAAGCTGGATAGAGAGCAGCGACCAGACCTAGATGATATTTATATGACAGGTACTCAGTTAATGAGCGGTCATGGTGGCTGGCCTATGTCAAATTTTTTAACCGTTGAAGGTGTACCGTTCTACTCCGGGACCTATTACCCGGCTGAAAACTTTCGCCATCTGCTTATGCAGCTAAATGAGCTATGGAAAACCAAACGAGATGAGGTGGAACGCCAGGCGGAAGAGGTGGCAGGTGCGATCTCAAAATATACCAATGCAAAAAGCGAAAGTGCTCAGCTAGGCGACTTGATAGGGGCAGGCGCGGAAGAGTTGGCTCGGACATTCGACAGCAGGTTCGGAGGCTTTGGCGACGCGCCAAAATTTCCCAACGAGCCGCAGTTGATGTTGTTGCTTGAGAATTCACGGCGCAATGGCGATGACAACTCGCGGCGAGCACTGCAAAAAACACTGGACCATCTTTATCAGGGGGGTATATACGACCAGCTTGCTGGTGGTTTTCATCGTTACGCCGTCGATAGGCAATGGCTGGTCCCTCATTTCGAAAAGATGCTTTACAATCAGGCGCAGCTTCTACCGCTTTATGCCCAAGGTTCTGTTGACCTGGATGAGCCTGCTTACAGGCGAATTGCTATTGAACTCGGCGACTATGTGTTGCGAGATATGCTTAGTCCAGATGGCGCGTTTTACTCAGCAACCGATGCAGACTCGGAAGGAGATGAGGGGCTGTTCTTTACCTGGACACTGGAGGAACTGGCTGTCGTCTTATCAGTGGATGAGCTTTCACTGGTTCGGGAGGTTTATGGGGTTAGTGAGGAGGGAAACTTTGAAGGTAGAAATATTCTGCACCTAGATGAGTCTATTGAAACCTTTGCCGGAGATGATCTTGATTCCATGCTTGAACGCGTCGATCAAATCAAGTCCAGATTGTATGCGGCGCGGGAGAAGCGGATTCATCCTTTGCGTGACGAGAAGGTCATTACCGGCTGGAACGCCATGATGATTTCTGCCTTTGTTGTAGCGGGGCACTGCCTGGACCTGCCCAGATTCGTTGAGGCCGCGCTGCGAGCGGCAGATTATCTGTGGCAACATCACTGGCGGGAACGACGCTTATGGCGTATCTCTTTAGGAGGCCATCAATCGATAGCGGGTAATCTCGAGGACTATGCGGCGTTTGCGCGTGCGGCTATGGATCTTTATCGCATTACCCAGAGGCGTGTGTGGCTTGATAGAGGAGTCTCTGTTATTGATTCCATGAATGATCTGTTTTGGGACCAGGATGGTGCAGGGTATTTCCTGTCGAGGGAGTCAGAGGATGGTCCACTGATAACTAGGCCCAAGAGCCCTATGGATGGTGCGACGCCATCTGCAAATTCATTGGCGATTAGTGCGCTGGTGCAATATTGGCTGGCTACCAAGGATGTCATAGCGGAACAGAAGATTATGCAGACAGCAAGCGCATTCAGCGGATTAATGGTCAAGTCGCCGTTTTCTTTCTCCTACATGATTGTCGCGTTGCAGGATTTTCTAGAAGGCCAAAGAGGCGACATTCAATTCGGCGCGGAAGGAAAGGTTCGGGTTTCACGTCGTAATCTCGAGAACGGGGCTTTGCTGGAAATCGCGATTGAGTCTGGATGGCATATTAACGCTAATGAAACTCTGGGCGATTTGGTGCCCACTCGGGTCGTAGGAAAGGACCTCTCTGTTCAATATCCTGAGGGCATCTCTCGTAAACTCGTATTCGTCGAAGCGCCCTGTGAGCTTTATGAAGGAGAGCTTAGCATCATGGTGCACGGTAGTGGTTCATTAACCGTTGAGCTACAGGCCTGCGATAACTCCAGATGCCTTGCACCGGAAAAGCTCGTATTCCCTTAGGGAACGCTCAGCTAGGTAATTCTTGACTTCATTGCATAACTGGTCAAACTGCATTCGCGAAATCAAGACGGATTGATTAGATATGAGTGTTTTTGGCAAAGATGAGGCTGCGATTAAGCGGTTCGCGGCAAGTGTTCCGGTACCCGAGTTTGACGAGACTATTTTCAACAAACCTAAACCGCTTAACCAATCCAAGATAGCCATTGTTACAACGGCTGCTCTCCACAGAGAAGGTGGGGATGGTTTTGAACTAGGTGACAGTGACTTTCACTATGAAACCTTACCCAGAGATGCCAGGGACCTGACACTTGGGCATCATAGCGTTAACTTTGATCGTGGCGGGTTTGCGGCCGATATCAATGTTGTTTTTCCAATTGATCGTCTGGAGGAATTGGCTGGCAAATCTGTCATCGGTGACGTGGCCGAAAACCACTATGCCTTCGCTGGTAACCAATCAGAAACCGTATCGGAAATTCGCCTTGACAGTGGCCCACTTTGTGCCAAAGAAATGCTTAAAGAGGGAGTGGACGTTGTTTTGCTAACCAGCACATGACCTATGTGTCCGCGTACCTTGTGTACGCTTGCCCATGTTTTTGAAGCGGTCGGTCTGTCGACTGTCGTCATCACACCGATGAAAGAAGTAGCGGAACGCATGAAAGTCCCCCGAGCACTCTATACAGCCTTTCCAGTCGGTTTGGCGCTGGGAAAACCAAGAGACAAAGAATTTCAGTATGAGGTGTTGCAGGCCGCATTTCAACTGCTAGAGGAACCCGAGGGTCCAGCTATCAGGGAGTTTTCAGTTAGCATAAGCCCAACCGGCGGTGAACCGCTGGTTTGCCCACTTCCTCCAAGGATAAATACTACGTTGCACCCCGCTGTAGATGAGGCCCAAGCGCTAAAATCTGCCTATGACCGTGCGTATGAGAAAAACAAGAGAACCTCAATCGGAATGCAGATCAGTGCCGAGCAGGTTCCTGAAGCCCTAGAGCGATTTGTGAGAATTGTCGAGGGAGGAGACTGGGAAGACGTCGGATTTCCCGAAAGATCGATGTACGGAACGGTTCATGACATAAGATGCTACTACGAAGAACTCGCCTGTGAATTAGCTGAGGGGCCCATATCTCCATGGGCTACAGAGGAGTGGTTTTACGACGAAACCGAAGCAGGCCAACTTATCCTAAAGGCTCGACGAGCGATGCGAGATAAAGACGCAGATCAATCGGTCTGGTTTGGCCTCGCGCCAGCTGGGAGAGAGTAAACAATTAAGGGTGGGGACTAAGTCCCCTAACCCCTGTAGTCTCTAATCAAGGCGTGCAGACGCCGTTCCCCTGACGACCTCGACTCCGTCCTTATCAACCGTCGACACGTCCATATCGGCGATCTGAGTACCGTCTTGCTCACGGATACCGGTAATGGTCGCTGTGGCAGTCAAGGTAGCCCCGGGGAAAACCTGTGCGGTGAATCTGACACCGAAAGCGGTAAGGCGACCATCGCCAACGTAGTTGGTCAGCATCTTGCCGGTCAGTCCCATTGTCAGCATTCCATGGGCAAAAACCGATGGATATCCAGCGATTTCCTCAACGTAAAGCTGATCGTGATGTACCGGATTGTAGTCACCGGAAGCGCCCGCATATTGAACGATCTGGGTGCGCGAGAGATTCTCGCAGACCTGTTCAGAGTAGATGTCGCCAACCTTTATGTCATTTGCGTTTAGAGACATAGTATTACTCCTTTACTGTAGCGGGGCGCTCTGTACGAACACCAACACTGGTCGCGGTGACTACCAAGTCACCATCTTGGTCGTAGTATTCCGTTACGGATTCAGTAAACGTAAGCTTTCCGCCACGACGACCTTCCTTCTCCCACGATGATCCCGGTTTTGATTTGGCTGACAATACATCATTCACCTTCACGGGCTTGTGATAGACGTAACGTTGTTCTGCGTGAAGGCCGCCACCACCGCTACCTTTCTTAGTGTCACCATCACTAGGGTTCGATGGTGTTATGCCGGTTGGACCTTTGGCTGATCCGAACCATTCCTGTCCAATCTTGGGCCGGAGGAAGTAGTCAGGATCGAATTGTGCACTTGCTTGTACAAAGGTTGGAGGTGCAAGAATATCACCGGCTTCGGTACCTTTCGCATAGTTCTCGTCGTAATAGATATCGTTAACTTCGCCAATAGAGCGCGCAAACATCATGACGTGTCCAGCCTCTATCGGAAATCTGTCTACTGCCATCTCTGTTTTCCTTAAAGTCTCGTTTATTTAGTAAGGGGCAAAATACTCATAGCAGGCATGAGCAGTCAAGTAGGCTTTGTTAGGAGTGATAAACGCTCAAGGGGTTGTTCGCGAAATACAGCGGGGGTATTATTTTGCTCCTGTATGACACACGTTTAACTTTGGTATTCAAAGGGCCATAAGAAAAACGGCCTCCACGGAGCTAAGAGTATTTATGTCTAGACCTATTCGTATTGAATTTCCCGGTGCGATTTATCACATCACTAGTAGGGGTAGAAAAGGACAAGCAATTTTTCGTGATCGTGCTGACCGTGCCGTATTCCTCAATATATTGGATAACGTTGTTAGCAGATTCTCTTGGCTGGTGCACAGCTATGTATTAATGGATGAACATTTTCATTTAGTAGTGGAGCTTCTGGAAGCAAACCTATCGAAAGGAATGCGACAACTCAACGGTGTATATACGCAGCATTACAATCGCCGCCATGATGAAGAAGGGCCAATTCTCCAAGGTCGTTTTAAGAGCGTGCTTTTTGAAAAAAACACCTTTTTGTTGCCGGTCTGCAGACATGTGGTACTCAACCCGGTTCGGCTAGGTACTCCTTCCCAGCTCAATCGTTATCGCTGGAGTAGCTTTCGAGCCACGACGGGTGCCTCGAAACCCCCTTCCTTTTTGTATACCTCTGACTTGCTGGCAGGATTTAGCAAGCGCGATAAAGTTAGTCGACGAAAGTTTCGTGAATACATTGAAGATGGTATTGATAGCGATTCACCGCTGCAGGAGCGCAGTAACCAGGTGCTGCTTGGTTCAGCTGAGTTTGTTAGGGAAATGCAACCCATTTTGCACGGTGAAAAGATGACGAAGAGAGGCCCTAAGCAGGCGCGTCGTCGTCGCAGCCTTTCTGCATTGTTTCGAACCGTTGATAGAAAGGCTAGGCCCGAACGAAACGATCTTATTCGGCGGGCTTATCTCCACTATGGCTATACTTTGATGGATATAGGTGAATATCTGGGATTGCACTACACGACCGTAAGCAAGGTAGTAAATGCAGGTATTGCGAAACGCAGAAATTCCTAACCAAAAAACGATCGTTGCTCGTTTCCTTTATTGAAGGTATCCTAGCCGCGCCAAATTAATAAGGATTAAACTCAGTGCGAAGGCTGCATCAGAGTGAAGAGAATGAAGAGATCGACCTGACACCGATGCTAGACGTGGTGTTCATCATGCTTATCTTCTTTATTGTTACAGCTACTTTTGTAAAAGAAATTGGTTTGGACGTTAATAGCCCAGACAAGAATCAGAATATTAAGGATGCGGACAAAAAAAGTATCGTCGTTCGCATTACGAATCGTGACAGAATCATGATCCGTGGTCGGGACATTGATTTTCGTGCGGTGCGTGCCAATATAGAGCGTCTTCATGCTGAGAATCCCGAAGCTCCTGTAGTTGTTCAACCACATCCGGATAGTACGACAGAGGTTATGATTCACGTGATGGACTCAGCGCGACAAGCTGGTGTCTATAACGTTTCTATAGCAGCGACCTAGCTAATCTTGACGATGTCCATTCGTCTTGGCATTAGTATCAGAAACATGGGCCCACAGTCTGTAGCCTCTACCATGGCTGATATTGCTGTGGCAGCAGAGCAAGCAGGTCTGAATAGTTTATGGGTAGCGGATCATATAGCGATTCCTAAGGATGAGTCGTCTGGCTCAGAGGGCAGATATATAGATCCACTAGCAACTCTTGCCTGGCTTGCTGGAAAGACTGAACGAATAAAGTTAGGAACCGGTGTGTTGGTTCTGCCTTATCGAGAGGCACTTGCCACTGCAAAATGGATTGCGAGCATTCAGGAATTATCTGGAAACCGGTTGCTTTTGGGGGTTGGTATTGGCTGGATGAAGGCCGAATTCAGAGCAGTAGGGAAGTCATTGAAGAATCGAGTGGCAGACTCTGTTGATGTCCTTCAATTCCTACAAACATGCTTCACCTCCGATGAGGTCGTGCGCCATGGGCAACACTTTCTGTTCAGCCCTCAGCCCGACAAGCCGCCTATTTATATGGGTGGGGCAGCTCCTCATGCGATTGACAGGGCACTGCGATACGCAGACGGCTGGATGCCCATGGGTGAACTGAGCAATCTCGCGATTGAAATCGAGAATTACAAGTCAAGGTCTGCAGCCTTGGGTCGACCGGATCCGGAAGTGGTGACATTTTGTAATGTCGATGGCTTGAGTGTAGCTGATGTACGGAAGTCACTTGAAACATACGAGGCAGCTGGAGTGACAACACTTGTTGCTAGTCGTCCCTATGCTAACGCGTCAGATTGGTTGGGTACGATCGATATATTAGCTAGTGCGATGGAGTAGGATCTAGCATAACTGGTTTTTTTGTTCTTGATATTGTCGTGGGCACAGGGATGTTTTCCGGACATCTACTACACAGATGAGAAATTGAAACAATCTGTGACGCGACACATTCGTCTTCGAAGAATTCGTTAAAACTCATCTAATCACGGAAAAGCTCTCACAGAGCAATGTGGTTAAGCTACCTCGTTTGGTCAAGCTGGAAGTCTATTAACAATGAAAGGAAGATCATGTTTGATGGATCGCTTAATAACGTTTCATATTAATCCTACAAAGACTTAACATGATAGATTTTAGATTTTCGCCAAAGTTCTATTACAGGATTTCGTTCAAATAGAGGCTGACACCGATATGTTTCTATTGAGCAAGCCTGTTTTCACTGATACTACGAGAAAGGTCGACAATAGATATCCTAGAGGAATAGAGCTGAGAGAACCTAGGATTAACGCGGCTAAAGAATCGGAAATCTATCTGGATGTTTTCCAGCACAGTTAAGGAACTCTGTTACAATTCTCGTTTGCTAATAACCCTTCTGTCACGGTGATATCTGAATAGATTAGCCCAATACTAGGTTCGGTGCCGCCTTCAACAAATTGTCCAAAATGCGGAAAAGAAATAGTCATGCAAAAAACAATCAAAGTCGTTGATCAAATAGATAGATTGCGGTCACAATATAGCTATAGTTAGGAACGTTTGGAAAGCGCGGGATTGTAACTTGATTATCTGCCTTTAGCTAAGTTGAATCGTTGCTCCGGCAAGCCGATTGCACCAAGGCCTGTAATACGGAAAAGTCCTCCGGCGCCTGCTTCGTCGCTTATTCTGTTACCGGAATTGTGAATCGATGTTACATACAGTTCGTCAAGGTGTGCGCCGCCAAACATGACGGAACTTGGAAGCCTAACCGGCATGGGGATGCGTTCAACAAGTTCTCCCTCCGATGTTATGCATCCAATTTCGCCAGAGCCGGTCAGTGCAACCCAAAGGTTGCCATCGCTATCAACAGTTGCTCCATCTGAGCTGGTGTTATGTTTTCTTCCATCGAAGAATACTCGTTTGTTCTTCAAGGAACCATTGGGAGCGTAGTCATACGCGAGTATTCTCCTGCGTCCATCGTTGAAATAAAGAATACTTCCGTCGGGACTAAAGCACGGTCCATTGGCAACGACGACGTCATCTTCAAGTGTTTCGATGTCCAGGTTCACATTAAGTCGATATAGTGATCCAAGTGCTCGATCTCTTACCTTTATACCCATACTACCAACGAGAAAACTCCCTTGACGGTCGGTTTTACCGTCATTGAAACGGGTTTCATTTTGCTCCGCTTCAGGGTCGCAGATAGGCTGCAGCGTGCCTTGGGTGAAAGAAAATAGGTATAGACCGGTCTGGAGCGCGACTATAGCTCTGTCGTTATCGACTATCGCCAGACTGCCAATCATCGTGGGTAAATCATAGCAATGGATTATGTCATCTGCTGATAATCTTAGAATTTTTCCTTTTAATGAATCTACCCAAAATAGAGATTTGGACTGATGATCCCACAAAGGTCCCTCACCGAGATCATTGGTAATCGATGCGATTCTTTCTATATGTGGCATCGAGCAATTCCTGTAACAAAAATTTCGATTTAGGGGCCTAAATGAACATACAGTTACCTTTCGGCGTGTGTAGCCATTTGCATTTAGGCTACAATTGATCGCGTTAATACTCAATTGCAATTCAATTTGAATAAATTACTTTGTCTATTGTTCGCAGTTATTATGCTTAGTGGCTGCGCATCTTTGGTTTCGGGTATATCGTCTCGCATGGGAAACGATCTTGCTGATGCGATCCTAAATAGCGATGACGTTGACACTGTGCGTGAAGGTGTACCCGCATACTTGCTCCTTATTGATAGTTTTTTGCGTAGTAGCCCTGAAGATGTAAATCTTTTGTTGTCTGCAGCCAGACTAAACAGTTCCTATAGTGTCTTTACAGACCCTGTGCGTCGAAAATTGCTCAATCAAAAGTCATTCGATTATTCGAAAAAAGCGGTTTGTATTATGGATGCTCAACTGTGTGACCTTCAATCAGTCAACTTTGAGGAATTCCAGCGAACTGTGAGTAACATGACTGTCGAGCAAATTGACGTTGCCTATTCTCTCGGGGTTGCATGGGCTGGATGGATACAGGCGCACAGCAGTGATTGGAACGCCATTGGCCAACTCGGTAGGGTCAAGGTACTGATGGAAAAGATAATTGATCTAGATGAATCATGGGACTCGGGTGGCGCTCATCTATACATGGGTGGATTAGAGACCTTGTTGCCTGCGGCGATGGGTGGGCACCCAGAGAAGGGGAGAGCTCATTTTGAGCAAGCGCTGGCGTTTGCAGGTGGCAAATATCTGATGACTCAAGTGATATATGCGGAGCAGTATGCAAGGCTGGTGTTCGACAAGGAGCTGCACGACCGACTGCTACATGAAGTGATTGTAGCGGATCCAGTAGTTGAAGGTATGACATTAACTAACCGAATTGCCCAAGCGCGTGCGGTGGAATTATTGGCAGAATCTGATGAATACTTTTGATTTGCTTAGAAAAACCAGTGGTTTTGTACTCCTTCTGTGGTTTGCTGGTGCGTCCTCCAGTAACGCGAAGACGTTTAAGCTGGCAACCATAGCGCCTGGATTTCTTGAATGGATGCAACAGTTACGGACCAGTACAAAACAGATTGAGCAGATCACCGATGGCCGTATAAAGTTCCGAATTTATCCAGGCGGGGCCATGGGTGATGACGTTACTGTTCTTCGAAAGATACGCATTGGTCAATTACACGGTGGGGTGCTGGCTGCTGGGTCGCTTACCAGATTTTTCCCGGACCTACAGATCTACAATCTTCCATTGACTTTCAAGTCCTATGAGGAGGTCGACTACATTCGGAAGCATATGGATCAAGGCATCGTCGACGGCTTGCAGGTTGGGGGGATGGTCAGTTTTCACCTCACAGAAACAGGTTTTGCCTATTTACTGTCGAAGGAACCTGTAAAAAGTGTGGATGATGTTAGGAAACTTAAGGCTTGGATTCCCGATGGTGATCCAATCGCGGCAGAGTTGATAAAAACATTTGGTGTGAGCCCTATTCCCCTTAGTATTCCTGACGTCCTACCAGGCCTGCAAACAGGAATTATTAATGCGGTTGCCGTTCCTCCAGTGGTCGCATTAGCGCTTCAGTGGCATAACCATGTCGACTATATGTTGGATTTGCCATTGATCTATGTATATTCGATGCTGGCGTTAGACAGTAAATCACTGAGGGGTGTTAGTGAAGAAGATTTTTTGTTAGTCAAAGAGTCTTTGGACAAGGTGTTCAGGGAGGTCGATTCAAGTAATCGACAAGACAATAGGGATGCATTCCAAGCATTGACAAGCCAGGGCATCAAGGTCATCAAACCAGACGAAAAAGACCTTCCGGCCTGGGAGCTAATCGCTAAAAAATCAATTGAAGACCTAGTCAGATCTGGTGAAATCTCAGCTGAGATTGTAGGTATATTCCAAAATCATTTGATCCAATATAGAAATGAAGATCGTGCCGATGAAACTAGCGCAGAGTAAGGGGACTCTGCCGGAATGATCGCCAAAGCGCTTCGTGTCTTGCATTTGTTTGAAAACCTCACACTTGCGTTCTCTTTCCTAACCATGCTGGTACTAGCCGTTATGCAGATTGTACTGCGCAATTTCTTCGATGGTGGTTTTCTGTGGGCAGAATCATTTGTGCGGGTTCTGGTCCTATGGATTGCAATACTTGGCGCGCTGGTAGCTACACGCGAAAATAATCATATTAGTATTGATGTGATGGCCCGGTTCTTGCCCGAAATCTGGTGCAAGATTGTTTCCTTTGTGATCAACCTTATCGCTGCTGCAATTTGTATTACGGTCGCGTTTTATGCGTTAGAGTTTGTCGGTTATGAGTATCAAGATGGTACCATTGCATTCGCCAACGTCCCGACGTGGATATGCCAATCCATACTTCCGATAGGGTTCGGGCTGATGGGCGTCAGGTTCTTAATGAACGGTATAAAAGGACTGTTTGACTGATGGCAGTTTTGTTGTGCCTTGGCGTTTTTTTGTTGGCATTGATCGGGGCTCCGTTATTCGTGGTGATTCTAGCCGCGGCAATGACCGGATTTTATTTTTCTGACATCCCGCTCACGGTCATTACAATTGAAATATATCGTTTGGTCGATACCCCTCTGCTGCTTGCGTTACCACTGTTCACTTTTTCAGGTTACATCCTGGCAGAGAGTGATCTGTCGAAGAGGTTGGTGCGTCTGACTCAGGTATTTTTGGGCTGGATGCCAGGGGGGCTAGCTGTTGTCGCGTTTTTTACCTGTGCTTTTTTTACTGCCTTTACCGGAGCGTCTGGTGTCACAATTGTCGCCGTTGGTGCTTTACTATTTCCTGCACTAGTCCAGGCAGGATATAGGGAACGATTTTCATTAGGTTTGGTTACTACTTCGGGGAGCCTAGGATTGCTGCTCGCGCCATCGTTACCTCTAATAATCTATGGCGTTATAGTTCAGCAGATGGACTTACCCAATCCGTTCACGGTACGGGAACTCTTTATTGCTGGATTGCTTCCTGCCCTGTTAATGATTGCGCTGCTGGGGGCCTACAGTGTTTGGTCTTCACGAGGGATAACTATTGCACGTACCAGTTTTACGGGGCAGGAGGCCTGGCAGGCAATATGGGATATGAAATGGGAGTTGCCGCTACCAATTGTTGTTCTAGGCGGTATTTACTCCGGTTTCTTTGCCGTCTCAGAGGTGGCTGCGGTCACTGCATTGTATGTCTTAATCGTTGAGACGCTTATCCTAAGGGAGGTTAAGCTAGGGAAACTATCGAGTATCACTATCGATGCCATGGTGATGGTCGGTGGAATACTCTTGATCTTGGGAGTTTCTCTAGCATTTACTAATTATCTTATTGACGCTGAAGGCCCTCAAAAGCTTTTCGATCTCATACAAACTTTTATCTCTAACAAATTCACGTTTCTGATTCTGCTGAACATTGTGCTTTTGTTATTGGGAGCGATTTTGGATATTTTCTCGGATTTGGTCATTATGGTGCCGTTAATTGTTCCCATAGCGCTGGGGTTCGGGATCGACCCGGTACACCTAGGAATTATTTTTCTGGCTAACATGCAGATCGGCTATTTTACACCCCCCATAGGTATGAATCTGTTTATCGCCAGTTACCGATTTAAAAAGCCCATCACAGAACTCTATCAGAGCACCATACCATTCATGGCGGTGCTCCTTGTTGCGCTGCTAATAATTACCTATGTACCAGAACTGAGTCTTATTTTCCTCGACAGATAACGAAGAAAGAAATCCTTACCTTCCAATGAGCCTGATAAAATGTGAGCATGTTGGCCAGAGTTCAGAAGGTAACTCGATACGTGATGTGTTGGGAGAGGATAATATATTAAATATAATCAGATACTTAAAATTCATACCTAGAAATAGTCTAGATTATTCAGGTGGAATCAGAAAATAATATCTACAAGCGGCTGGTTAATATTGGACTGGCACTGTCGGCAGAAAAAGACATCAACAGTCTGCTGGAGCGAATCTTGCGCGAGGCAAAGGAAATTGCCAAGGCAGATGCGGGGTCTATTCATCTGCGGACTAGCGATGACTCTTTGCGTTTCGTCATTGTTTTGAACGATTCTCTGGACCTTTTTGAAGGTGGAACTAGTGGACACGAGGTAACACTACCGCATATTTCGCTTAGCGACGCAAATGGTGATCCGAATATGTCGAATATAGAGAGCCGATGTGCAGTTGATGTTGAAACGATATTTGTTGATGATTCCTATACCTCAGATGAGTTCGACTTCTCGGGCGTACGTCGATTCGATCAAATCACAGGTTATAACTCCAAGTCATTCCTAACTGTTCCTCTCAAAAATTTTTCTGATGAGTGTATAGGAGTACTGCAATTACTAAATGCTCTCGACGAGAATGGAGAGCCTATTGCCTTTCCTAGGAGCGATCAGTCGGTTATAGAAGCTCTTGCTTCTCAGGCATCAGTTGCTATCGAGAACCGACGCATGATGGATGAGCAGAAGGCTGTTCAGGTCAAGCTGGAAAAAGACGTAGGTAAGCGAACAGAGGAATTGGAGCATGCGCTTTCAAAACTTTCCGATGCACATATCATCCTAAAAGAATTGACGACCATTGATCCTGTTACTGGTATAAGAAATCGACAATATTTTGAAAAAGTGTTTCGTCAGGAATTACTTCGAGCGATTCGTCAGCAGTCCGATATAGCGCTACTACTTCTGGACATAGATCATTTTAAGAGGGTCAATGATACCTACGGTCACCTTGCCGGAGATGAGTGTCTTGCGGGTGTTGCCCGGGAAATAGATAATATGCTTAATAGACCTACCGACGTAGTTGCCCGTTACGGAGGAGAGGAATTCGTGGTAGTTCTACCGTATTTTACGGAAACCAATGCGGTTCAATTCGCCGAACAACTTCGCGAGGATTTGGAGAGAAAGGATTTCAAGGCGGATGGTACCGATATTAATATTACTGTATCGATTGGAGTTTCCTCGGGCATTCCCAATAGCCTGGAGACAGGACGAGAATTTCTAGCGCATGCGGACAAAGCGCTCTATCGTGCGAAGGAGTCGGGAAGAAATCGAGTGGTTAATTACACCTCTAAATAGCTGAAAAAGCGTACCGATTTCTCTCGGTGATCTTGTCTCATCTCAGACTTTGTAATTGGAGAGCGCCAGGAAAAAATACTCGAGATTGCTGTCTCCGGAGAAATAGTAAGAGAGTTGTTTGAGCTCAATCTGGCAGACAGATTATCTTCACGGTTCACCATCATTGTTTTTGAAGCGATATAAATAACAGAATTTTGTGAGCGATAAGCATTAACACCTTTACCAAAACATATTTCTCTTTAAACAAGACTAGTTGCCATGTGTTAGTTCTTCACATTTCGACCTAGGATCTGCGAACCGACTCAAAACTTATTTGATCAGTGGTATTTTGTGCGTAATAAGAGAATGAATAGGGGCGTAACAGGTTGATGGCACTCATCTTTTTCTAATCTCTATCAGGTCTTTAAAAGGCCTGTAGTGTTTATTGTGTTATTAGCTTGTAGGTTGAATCCATGGAAGGATCGCTATCACAGGTTACCTTGCCAGTGTCGATCAATCTAATCATTGCGGAAAATACCGATCGGGCTGCTGCGCCGTAAAGTTGTTTGTCCGTATCTACGTACATGACCGGTACCATTTTTATGATTTTACTGTAGCCCTTCTTAAGGCAGTCAATGATTTGTTCTTCGCGCTCTAGTCGGTGGTCGATAAAGGCCTGAACAAAAATCTTGACGTCTCGAATGCAGGTCCAGTGCGTTGGCCAATAAACCTCTTCGTCTCGGTCGAGCAGTAAATTAAGGCTCTGCATATACTGGGTCATGTCTCCATCCGGTGGTGCAATGATACTAGTGGACCATCCCATGACATGGTCACCAGTAAAAATAGCGTTTTCCTGACGAAGTGCATAGCAGATATGGTTGGAGGTATGACCGGGCGTATACAATGCTTCCAGGGTCCATCCATCGCCCTCGATCAAGTCACCGTGACGAAGGGTAACATCAGGCACGAAACCAATGTCACCACCTTCTTCTACTTGAACGCCTTGTGCCAACTTCCCGGCGCCATGAGGACCATAACCATAAGTTTTAGCCAGCCAATGTGCTTTCAGCGGCTCAGCAGCAGGAGAGTGATCCATGTGGGTATGTGTAATCAGAATATGTGTTACTGACTCTGCGCTAAGTGACAGTTTAAGAGCATCTATGTGCTCTTCTAGTAGAGGTCCTGGATCGATTACCGCCACATTACCGTGGCCGATTACGTAGGTCCCTGTGCCTCTAAATGTGAATGCGCTAGGGTTGTTCGCAATGATGCGTCGAATAAGCGGTGTCAGCTTCTGCAGCGTTCCGTATTTATAGTCGAATTCGAAGTTAAAAGGGATCGACATATTTGCACCAAATTTTTGATCAAAGCTTAGCAGAAACCGCGTTCAATTAGCGGAGAAAGGAGACAGAATTCATCCTTACAAGCTTATACACAGAGAGCTACTTGTGTCAGTGTTTCATGCATTAGAGAATAGCTTATTAGATTGAGATGATGTGCAGATGCGTTACGTTTTCGTTTTGCTGGTTTTATGTGCCTGCAAATTGCACGCCCAGGCGTTGAACCTGGCAGATAGATTCATCACTGTTGCGATAATGCAGGACCCTCCTACGTTAAATAGCATCATGGCAACAGACTTGGTGAGCTTCTTCGTTCTGGGCCACATTAACCAAGGTCTGTTGCGCTACGATAGGAGAGGTCGTCTTGTTCCAGGCGTTGCAGAGTCGTGGGATGTGCAACCAAAGCGCATAGTATTTCGATTGCGGCAAGACGCACGTTGGTCTGATGGTTCTAGGGTAACAGCTCATGATTTCGTGTTTGCCTGGCGCAAGGTCAATGATCCAAAAGAGGCCGCGCCATTCTCTGCAATTATGTATCCGATAAAGAATGCAGAGAAAGTTCAAAATGGAGAACTGTCGGTCTTGAAGCTAGGAGTCAGTGCCGTAGACGACATAACGTTGGTAGTAGAGCTTGAGTATCCATGCGGATACTGTCTTTCGTTGATGCCTCACGTAACTTTCTTCCCAGTCAAGGAAGTGTTCTACAGCAAAGTCGGACAGGAATATGGTGCTAGTCCCAATGTCTTGCTTGCTAATGGTCCGTTCCAGTTGTCAGAATGGAAAAGAGGTGCCTCACTGGTTTTATCCAGTAATCAGCACTATTGGAATCGGGATGCTGTTTGGCTTAGAAAGATAGTTGTGGGCTATATCACGGAAGATAACCGCACCCGGTTAAATCTGTTTGTGGATAACAAGATCGCGTTGGTACAGCTTGGCGCCGAAACTGTCAACGATGCCTCTGCGCGCGGTCTCCGGCTTCGAATGTTTGCTACAGGGGGGCTAGCTTACCTGCGGTTTAACGTAAGCGAAGACAGTATCTTCCAGGCCAAGGTAATGCGTCAGGCAGTCCAGGCAGTATTTGATCCAGAGACCTTTGTGAACAAGGTGGTAGCCATTCCTGGGTACAAACCCGCTTATTCGTTTTTCCCCAGTTGGTTGCGCGGTGTTAATGGTCGGTTTAGTGAGGAGTATCCTGTTCCCACTAGAAGTGTTGATGTGGCATTGGGTCGGAGTCTAGTAGAGGGCTATCGGACTGAATTACGCGTTGAACGTCTTCCAGCTATTACTATACTGACAGTCGCATCGCCTACTGGGAGTAAAGTCGCCGAGTACTTACAGGGATTGTTAAAGCAAACGCTAGGTATCGATGTTCGTGTTGATCAACAGTCTTTTAGACAATACTTAGAGAAATCCCGCAAAACCCAATTCGATATTGCCGTTAGCAGCTGGTATCCGGATTTTGATGACATCATGACTTACGCGGATTTGCAGGCATCCTGGAATGCCAATAACCGGGGAAAATATTACAGCGAACAGTACGATTCGATCTTGCGCGTCTTGCAAAATACAACCTTTCAGAAGAAGCGGATGGATGCAGCAGCTAGACTTCAGGAGATCCTTATTGAAGATGTACCTGTACTGCCCACGGCAGAAACCGGCTCTGCGTATATTCAGCATCATAAACTCAAGGGTGTGGTTCGTCGAGTGTTTGGTCAGGACCCGGACTTCACCTATGCGAGAATCATCAAGTAAACTTGGTGGTCGACCATTGACGCCTATCCTCAATATGGCGCTTGGATTCATCGATAGCGTTTTTGTAAAGCGTTGAGCAGTCGGTTCCCGTCAGGATTCACAGTGCCCAGCTCGCTTTTAAATGAAGCGTTAGTTGGAGGATTGAGATTGTATTTGAGAAAGAAGATATTGCCTTTCAAGGCAGCCAGCACAGGATTAACGAGCATCTTCTGCACCACGCATGAATGGGATAAGTCGAAAATAATATTGCCCAGTATCGCCAAGTTCTCTTTTATTTTTCGGCACAGATTTTGGCTAGAATTTTTTTCTAATTCGTCTGTCTATTCGTCGAATAGTGCTTCCGCTTCTGATTCTAACGCTCCGATCCGATCCAGCATCGTTTAAGCGATGGTGACAATATGCTCATATAGGTCATTAAGCTCTTCGTAATAGTCTTCCAGATTACTACCATCAGAATTTACTATGGTACGAAACTG
>MDTE01074839.1_pt1 | contig 38672 bp, 40 predicted proteins | sample 811231 | NCBI WGS metagenome assembly MDTE01 (sample SAMN05326651, study PRJNA326480) | marine metagenome | isolation source: seawater | place: Indian Ocean: Red Sea | collected 2010 | reverse complement strand
GTGGTTACGACTCCAGCGTGGTCCGAAGGCAACATAGACCTGAGGGCGTAAGGTCCTAGAGCTCATCGCCCACGACGTGAGTGGAAATGGGGGTTACGCATCCGAGCGGGCGAGGGTGACTTCGCGATCGATCTGGTGGATGTCGTCCGCTGTGACACTGATGAACTCGATGTCGGAGTTGTCGACTGAGGCAGCCAACTGGTAGCCGACGCCCTGAGCAGCCAGAGCGGTCATCAGTTCGTCAAGGAAGTCGAGCGCGACGTCGCTGGTGGCGACCGGATTGCCTGTCAGGAAGTCGCCAGAGGATTGGGTCAGGAATTTGGAGACTTCCTGAAGTCCGATGAGGTGAGGCCGCTCAGTGGTGATGATCGAGGCGATGGCCTGCGTGCGTTCGGAGAAGTCAGATGCCTGGACGGAGGTTCAAAATACGGCTACTTCTGCAGGGAGGCTGAGCGGGTTGTCGAGACTCGTGAAGGCAGTCTGTACGTCGCTGCCGATGTAGATGTTCCAGGTCATGACGGTGACGGTTGGGCCGTCTCGGTGCCGGTGGGAGGGTCGTTGTCGCCGCAGGAGGCGAGGAGGAGGACTGCGAGAACGTAGAGGAGGGGCGTGCGCATTGAAGGGATCGCGGCCGGGCCGCCTCCGCTTAAGTGCTTCGGCGCGCTCGTGAAGGCCGTTCCTACGGGTTGGACACGGTCACCGGCCGACGGCACCCATGTAGACGGCGAAGTGGTCGTTGCCGTCGATGCCTAGGGTGCGGTTGAGGTCGTCGTCGTTGAAGGCGGCAGTTGTACATACACCACAGCCGACGGCCTGAGCGGCGAGATACAGGTTCTGGCCGACGTGGCCGGCGTCTAGGTGGATATAGCGGTATCCGCGGTCGCCATAGCGCCAGGTCATTCGGTAAGCTACAGCCGTCCAGATAAAGGTGACCGCGCTGTTCTGGATGAGTTCCGGTTGGAGCGTTGTGGAGGCAATCTTCTCTGCCATGTCGTCGGGCGCCTCGAGGTTCTGGATATGGTGCTCAGGGCCGACATAGCGATACAGGCCTGGCTCAAGGTCGTCGACGCGCTGGGCGAGGACGAAGCATTCGAGCGGGTGTCGTGCACCGGCAGACGGGACCGTCTTGAAGGCGTCCATCCGGTCTGCCTCTTTCACACCCTGAGTGGCCCACAATAGGTAGGCGAGTGCGCCCAACGGGATCGAATGATCGACGAGGAACTCCCGCTCCGATTTCCGGTTGTCGATCGCATATCGAAGAGAGATCTCGTTTAGGGTGACGTCTTGCGCGGCGGGAAGATCGACTGTCTTGAGTGAGGGATGAGGCGGGTTGAAGATCGGCGGACCCGGCTTGTTGAGCTGCTGATCGCTCGGGTCCATCATCTTGAACTGTGTGCGCCGCATGAAGTCGCGGCCGATGGCTGGGCGTTTCTTTTTCTTCACGTGTTCCTCTATTCATTCTAGGGAAAGAAGGTTGACCACCAAGACACTAAGGGCACCAAGAAAACCCAAGACTCAAGCCCGTTTACTCCGTGGAACGGTGGTTTCGGTGCAGCCGACCATACCCATACAGCGAGAGGTCAGACCTCAGATTGGTTGAAAGTTCTGTGCCGGTTCTCTTGAATGTCCTTAACGTACGCGTTCTGCCAGCGTTCGATTATTTGCATCGAGACTTCGCGGCGGTCCCAAAGGGGGACTGTGCGGCTGAGTTCGGACTGTTCGTCCACCCAGGCCGGGATGTCGACGTCTTCGCGCTCCGGGTCGGGTTGGGTGAAGAACAGGGCATTTGCCGTTTCTCCAAGGAATTTCTGTCGATCCTCCTTTGACGAATCCAAGAGGAGGTCTCCAACCCAATCCAGACAGCTTCAGTAAGTTTCGTTCCGCCAAAAAATAACGGGATACTCGCTGCCGAACAGGACGTGATCCCACCCGGAGAGGCCGATCGTTGATTCGACCCACGTTCTGAGGTCCGCGTGCGGGTATGCGGCTGCGCTGCCCATCCCGCCGTGACGGGAAAAGACCGTGAAGAAACGTGGATTTTGATACCAGGTTGGCCAGGGGAAACTCGGGTCCTGGACCAGGGCGAAGGAAGTGCGGTGCGGCGATCCGGCTGGTCGGATACTGTTCGAACCATTCGAGCCTGGCTTCTGCGGCGGCACTGTTGCTGAGACCGACGGCGTAGATCCAGCGTCCACTCTGACCCAGAAATTCAGCCACGACCGGGTTGTCGAGGAACTCATCACCGCTCAGACGGATTCCAGTGATGCTTGCACGGATCTGAATCTCGGCGATCTCGCTACGCTGACGTTCGTTTTCACCGAACGGGATACCGATTGCGCGTATGCGGTCCGGGTACTGTCCCATTGTGTGGACCAGTGTTTCGATGTCCGGGGCAGCCGGCCCGAGTACGAGGATCGACCGGTCGATGCCGAAGTCGTCCGCTGTGGCGATTGCGTTTTCAAGGCTCCCGAAGCGGGGCAGACCGACGTGGCAGCAGGCATCGACGATCACGACGTCTCCCAGGTCGTAGACGCCGCGGTTGTTGTCTTCCGTTGTGAATCCCGTGTAGCGGATCAGGCCTTCTTCCTTCAGGCTATTGAGCTGATTGGCAACCCCGCCCGACTCGAGGATGCGTCCCACGTATTCATGCGTCCAGCTCGATCCGTGGAGTTACAGCAGGTCCACCGAGTCGCGCCCGAGTCGTTCGAGCGACGTCTCGAGCGATGCCCGGACGTCGTCGAAGGCATTTCGGGCGACCTTTGTGGCAAGAAAAATGTCCGACCGATCGGCCAGCGCTTCACCGAAGATGCGCTCGTTTTCTCCTAACCCATAGTCGGCGACGGTATCGAAGTAGGTGACACCCAGATCGAGCGCTCGTGAGATGGCGTCGAGCACACCGTCTCGTGCGGACCCATCCTCTGGGGTGTACTTACTGAGGTAGTCCGTGAGTCCAGCAGGTGCACCGCCGAAACCGAGCCGGTTGACGGATCGGCCTGTGCGGCCCAGCGTCGTTGTTTCGATCTCGATCACGCGGCGTAGGGCGGGATGTGATTGAGCTGTTTCCACTGGCCGGCATCGGTGCCGACGCAGAAGTGCTCGAGCCCGTTGGAGACGACGAGGTATCTTGCTTCGATCACCTTGTTGTATTGCCCGATCTGGTCGAAGGTCTTCTGGCCGAGCTTGATCGACGGTGCCTTGCATTCGACTACCAGGATCGCGGATCCGGAGCGATCGTAAGTGACGATGTCCGCACGGTATGGAATGCCGTTCAGCTCGAACCCCTTTTCGATCGCTGTGAGCCCGATGGGGTAGCTAAGTTGATCGGTCAGGTAGTGGAGCATGTGCTGGCGAACCCACTCTTCAGGCGTGAGGACGAGCCACTGCTTGCGGAGCGAGTCGAACACCTCTGTGGCGGTCTCACTCGATCGGAGTTCGAGATTGCAGAAGGGCAGGTTGAGTCTCGGGTGCTCGACCGCTGTCACTCGACCGGCTCCGGGCGATACTCGGCATCCCCGAAGGCCAGCATCGGGTAGAAGATGAAACTCAGGATGATCATCCCAATGCCCCACACCCCATCCTTCCCAAACTGTTTCGCGAACGAAATCGAGATCAGGATGCTAAAGATAAAGTTGGCGATAGGTATGAGCAGCAGAATGAGGATCCACAATTCCGGCTTCCTCTCGATCCGGATCCAGATGAGCAGATTGTAGATTGGGATCAGGACCGCCCATCCAGGTTCAACCGCCTTCACATACAGCTTCCGCAAAGAGATCGGATACATCGAGATCGTCGTGAGGACGATCAAGCCGGCAAAGGGGCCGAGTCCGTCGATCATTTGGCCTCCTCGGGGAAGCGATCCCGGTACTCGCGATCAAATTCGTCGCTGCCGTCGTCTATGCGACGATCGAGCGATATGCCTGGCAGGAACACAGGCAGCTTGCCGTCGAGGAAGTCGGTCCGGTAATCGCCGTTCGGGTGGAAGGTGTCGTGTCCGTCTGGCCAGTGGATAGTGTGGATCTGACGAGGCGTCGGTTTCTCGTAGTCCTTCTCTACTCGGTAGCGTTCGACGGCGTCTTGGCTGAGTGTAACACCCAGGCCAGGTGCATCCGGCACCGGTACGTTTCCGCCGACGATCGTGAAGTTTTCGATCAACGGATGCTCGTAGATGTTGATGCAGGGGATATACGGCCAGCGCGCCATCTTCAGGACGGCTCCCAGGTGGACGGACCAGATGGTGGTCAGGCCTGTGCCCACGAGCTGGAGCCAGAAGGGCATGTCGTGATGCTGAGCGAAATTGCCCCGGCTCCGTACGCCAGTCGCGCCTCCGCTGATGACGAAGCCGTCACAGACGCCTTCCCTTACGGCGGTCGGCGCTGGCGGGTTACCGAAGTGCATCGAGATCGGGGTGGAGATCTTGCGGCGAAGCAATGCGTTTCCGGCGACGTTGCTCTGCGGGATCGGGCTCTCGACGATCGCCAAGTTCGGATACTTCGACTCGAGCTTCTGGATCAGAGGGGCTGCTTGATCGACTCCAAGCAACAGCCCGTTGAAGTCGACGTCGAACTTGAAATGAGGCGACACTGCATTGCACACGGCTTCCAGTTGTTTGTCGATGTCGAACCAGGGACGTGCCTTGGCCTTCATCGAGGTGAAGCCCTGTGATTCCGCCGTTTTGGCTTCGTTCGCCCACTCTTCCGGGTGCATGTCCTGCGCCCACCACGATACGGGACAGGCATCGCGATCCTGTTCACCCAGCAGCCGATGGCAGGGTAGATCGACAAGCTTGCCGGCGAGGTCGAACAGCGCCATCTGGATGCCGGCGCCGAGCGTATCGTCGTTCAGGAGGTCGAAGATGTTTTTGTCGACCACGCGACCGAAGTCTGCTTCTTTCGAGGTGGGCGACCCGTAGAGCGCGAGGTTTTCGCCGATGCCCTCTAAGCCGGATTCAGAGGTGACGCGGTAGAGGTCGACCATCGACCAGCCGTTGACACGGACGGTCTTGACCAGGTGACAGCGCTCGTGGAAGGGGATACAGAGGACGGTGCGTTCGATGGATTTGATGGTCTGGTTTGGCATTGGCGTTAGACGGCTGCAATGTCCCCAGCCGCAGGCTGGGGACGAGATTACGCGTGTTTGTGACAGGGTGGGCAGAGCCCGCTAATCTATGATATCGGTTGGGGATAGACTCGATTCCACTGGCTTTCACCGGCACAGTAGAGCGGGTCCTCCCACGAGGTCTGGTGGTTCTTCTCGGCGTTCGCTAGGTTGATCGACCGGATCATATGGGCGTTCAGCTCCGAGTCGAGACGATCCCGGATCTCCTGACAATCTGGATCGTCGATTCGGTTGTTCTGTTCGGCCGGGTCGTCGTCGACGTTGAAGAGCGCGCCGTAGCCGGTGGCGTATCGCGCGAGCTTCCAGGTGCCGTCGTAGCTCATGCTGCCGCCGGTGACAAAGCCGTAGACCTGTTTTCGACTCTCGGATCCATCCACGCCGAGGTCGGCGAGTGGACGGGAGTCCATGTAGCCCGGAACCTCACAGCCGCCGAAGTGAAGGAGCGTGGCCGTGATGTCCATGACTGTGGCTGGCGATTCGTGAACGACCGACTCGCTCATCGCGGGATGCCGGACGATCAGCGGGACCTTGGTGCTCGACTCGTAATACGCGCCCTTGCCGATCAGGCCGTGATCACCGAGGTAGTCGCCGTGATCGCTGCAGAAGATCACGATCGTGTTGTTCCACTTATCGGTCGCCTTTAGGGAGTCGATGATCTTGCCGACCTTGTCGTCGATCCCTTTGACCAGACCGGCGTAGTGGCCACGAATCTTCGCCTTGTGTTCGTCGGTAAACTCGGTGTAGTCGACGCCGTTCCACGTGCCCAGGTTGCCCTGGACGTTCCCCTTGATGAACGACTCCGGCTGATCGGGCCCGATCGGATACGGTTTCGGCATGTCCTCCGGTCGGTAGAGGTCGGCGTACTCTGGTGAAGGATCATACGGGCAGTGTGGACCGGGGAAGCCGACCATCATCGCGAAGGGCCGGTCGTCCTGATACTGCGAGATGTAAGACGCCGCCTCGTTACCGACGAAGCCGTCCCAGGAGTCCTCGAACGGATGCTGATGCACGATGGCCCCGCGATTCTCTTGGTAGCCCTCGTGTTCGTTCCCGTGGAGCTTTCGCGTGCCTTTCGCCTTCAAGTATTCTTGGTAGTCGTCCTCGATGTGGATCCACCGCTTGTCCTCACAGACGATCCGATCCTCGAACCCCATCGAGGCTTCCCACGGGTAGAAGTGCATCTTGCCGACCGCGCACGTACGGTAGCCGGCTGATACGAGTGTCGATGGCCAGGTGTGGATTCCGCATTCTTCTAGGTCGGGACGCAAGAAGTTGCCGTTGCTGAGCACGCCGGTTCGGATGGCGTTCAGGCCGGTCAGGAGGGTCGACCGCATCGGAACGCACAGAGGAGAGGGTGCGATGGCTTTCGCATACCGTACGCCCTGCTCGCATAGGCTGTCGATATGCGGCGTGTCGATGAAGTTCGCTCCGTAGCAGCTGAGAAAGTCCGCGCGGAGCTGGTCGGGCATGATGAATAGCAGGTTTGGCTTGGGCATATGTTTCCTGAGTGGAGTGCGGAGGGTCGTTAACGGGAGTGACCCGATTTGTTTGCTGTCAGTATAAAGCGCACGAATAAGACAGCGTCAAGTTGAAGGAAGGGCTGCCTGGGGGGAGAGGCGCAGGAAGAGCGCGCAAGAGAGGCGCCGGCTTTGAAGCTTCGGCGGGACCAGCCGCCAAGGCTACGGCCCGGCAGGTAGGTGGTGTGGGAGCAATCAGAAACCTAGAGCGGTACGAGCTTCGAGGCGTTCTTGTTGAAGAGCTTTTCTCGGATGAGCTCGCTCAGGTCAAGCGTGTTGAGGTAGTTCATCAGATCGTTGCCGGGGGCGTCGCGGCCATAGAGGAGGCGGTCCTGGTAGCGGTCGATGAACTGGACGGCGTGTTCGGAGTCCCGTCGCATCGCGGTCAGGCCTGATCCGGCCGACAGGTCGGCCCACAGGTTCGGGAATCGGTCGAAGAGGCCGAAAAGTTTGCCACCCGGTAAGATCGGGCCGTCCGGGTAGGTCTTCGGGTCAGTGTCCGCGTCGCCGCTGATGTGCCGCCAGAATCCGGGCGCGTGTCCAATGATGACCGTGTCAGGGCACCGTTCGAGCGCTCGCTCGAGACAGTCGATCTCGCCACCATACCAGATGTCCTGGTAGACGCGCTTGCCCGTCTCATCCGACAGGTAGGGTGTATCGATATGCAAGACGACGGGTAACCCCATCTCGCCCGCGGCTTGGAAGGTCTCGATGGTTCGTGGGTCGTCCAGGACTGTCCGGTAGCTCCACTCACCACAGACCCGTATGCCGTGCGTTTTGACGGCAGCTTCCAACAGAGCTGCGGGATCCCCTTCGGTCGGGCAAGGGCAGTAGCCTGCGACGAAGCGATCCGGATACTGGTCGCGGGATCGAGAGATGTCGTCGAGGACGACACCGGCGTGAGTGCCGTCCGGCCGTGCGTTCGAGGGATTGAAGACACGGTGGCTTGTCGGCACGTGCTGAGCGGGTGGAAGCGTCCACGTTAGCAGCCAGCTGACGTCGATACCGAAGGTGTTCATTTCGGCGATGACGCCGGCGGCGTTCAAGCCGTGGTAGAATGGGTGGTTGTGTGAGTCTATGATCAATGTCGTGTACCCTTGGGTTAATCTTGAGCGGGGGAGCAGGAGAGCGGGAGAAAAGGGCCCTCGCCTGCTCTGTCCTGAGCGAAGCGAAGGTCTCCCGCTCACCCGCTCAATCCCAACAAAGACAGAGAATCTCTGTAGATCATCCTCTCCATCGCATCCTCGTCCAGCCTCGGAAGCGATGTGCCCTCCAGCACGCTGTTCAGCCCTCGTAAGCCTTGCAATGTGTTGTCTACCGTTGCGAACGGATAGTCGGTGCCGAACAGGAGTTTGTCCCAGACGCCGTATTCCTGGACCAGCATCAGCGCGTTGTAGAGTTGCCAGGGGCGGTAGTGGATGGCGCTGACGTCGGCGTAGACGTTGGGATGCTTGCGGATGGTGACCGCGCATTCGCCGCCGTAGGGATGAGAGAGGTGGGCCATAATGATGTTGGCGTCGGGATAGCGGATGGCGACGTCGTCCAGGTGACGGGGGAGTGTGCATTCGAGCGGCGCCTGAGCGATGAAGGTCGTCCCCGTGTGCAGGAGGACGGGGAGCCCATGCTCGGTAGCGTAGGCCCAAAGGTCGTTGAGCTCGGGGTCACTCGGTTTGAAGCCTGCATACATCGAGAGCAGCTTGATACCGCGCAGACGCAGGTCCTGGTGGCTGCGCCGTAGATCCTCACGCCAACCCGGCTGCGTGGGGTCGACTGAGAGGAAACCGATCAGGTCGTCCGGATGCTCGTTTACATACTCCGCGACGTAGTCGTCCTCCACCCACATCCCGCTCAGCTTCGCCTTCCCGCCGAAGACAACGGTCTTCACTTCTTCCGAACACTCTCGCTTGTAGTCCTCAAACCGAACGGTCAGGTCTACGTCGTGACCGCCCCAGGCGCGGATGGATTGATCGCGAAAGTCATCGCCTAAGTGGTCGGGATACTGCCAGGTGTGACTGTGAACATCTATAATCATGTACAGCGGCACTCAGTATGAGTGAGGTAGATATCGAGCAGGAGAGCGGGGGAGCGGGAGACAAGGCGGTTTTTTTCCCGCTCTACCCCTCGCCTGCTCGCCCGCTCAGTTTTAGGCTGGCTCCAATACCTGCAGAGACACACCAGCAACAAGATCCTTCACCTTTTCGCGATAGGTGGCCATATGCGGGGCGGCGAGGTGGGCGTTGAGGGCATCCAGTGATTCCCATTGCTCTACGACGGTGACAACGTTGTCGCGGAGCGGACCTTGGGCGCCGATGCCGGAGTCGATGTCGATGGTGGGGCCGTAGGAGATGCAGCCGTCTTCGGCCAGGCAATTGGGGACGTTCTGTTTGAATTCTGCGATGAAAGCATCGCGTTTTCCGGCGATGCATTCGATCGTGGCAATGACGTGGACCATCGGGACTCCTTGTGGTAAATCGTTGGTGATTATGAGGTTAAGGGCGGCAATATAATACCTCGATCGAAAAACCAAAGGCGATTAACCACCAAGGACACAAAGACCACCAATTTAGTGGGAGGGGAGTCCCGCACCGAGATCTTCATCTTGCAGCACTTGGCCCCGAGAATCCTGCCCTGCCATTACCAGTGTGCCAACGCTAAACAGAAACGGAATCAAACTTTCCGAGCGGTCCGATCGTCGTAAGGACTGCAACCCGAGAGACGCAATCTGCCGGGATCTCTATGTGACTATTAAAGCGTTGATCATGAAGTATCTGAATGGCGATACGGCGGCGTTCAACACGCTGGTGAATCATTGGCAGAAGCCGATTCACAATTTCGTCCTGCGATACGCGGACTGTCCGGATACGGCGAAAAATCTGACTCAGCAGACCTTCATTCGAGCGTATCAGCGAATCCGCAAGCTGGATAACCCGACCCGGTTCTCGAGCTGGCTGTATCGAATCGCGCTGAACGCGCCGACGACGGGACAGCCAGACGAATTCGCGCATCAGCAGGGACTGCGTGCCGTGCTTGGACGGGCGCTGCAGGAGGTCCCGGAACAGCGACGGGTGATTGTCATTATTAAGGAATATCAGGGGCTGAAGTTTAGAGAGATCGCAGAGGTGCTGGAGTTGCCGAACAACACGGTGAAGTCCCGTCTCTACTATGGACTCAAGGCATTACGAAACCGATTTGATCAATGGAACGTGACGGAGGAGGTGGTCTGGTATGACGCCTGAAATTACCGAAGAACTGCTCGTCGACTAATTTATACGGAGAACTGGAAGAGGATCAGCGTCGTGCGGTCGAAGCCTACCTGGATGCGCATCCGGAGAAGCGGCAAGAGATCGAGGCACTCGGCTGAACGTGTGGGATCCTAGCCCAGAGGGAGGATGAGGAGCCGACCACAGAGGTGGTGTTCGTGACGGATCGCAGCAAGCGGTTCTTGGGTACCGTCCGGCGATGGATCGGCGGAGGTGCTGTAGACGCCGCGGCGGCACTGCTGCTGATGTTCGCGGATTTCGAGATCGGTGTTCGGAATGGACGGTTTCATTTCGCGATGGGCGCGAGATCGACGGGTGTCGACGCCGGTCAGTTCGATGACTCGAACCAGGCTTTGTCCGTCGGCGAATTCGCAGCGATTCAGCGCGATTATTTCGAACTGACACGGTAGCTGATCGATACATCCGAGTTGAGGCAGAACCAGGTCTTGATCCAGCTGTCCGACGAACTGGCAAACCAACTTGCGCGAGATCTGGATTTCGTCGGTCAGGGCATCCGGAGTGTGGTCCGAACGGTGGACTACAACATCGAACAGACGGGGATGTTGCTGAATTACGTGCAGACGCTGTATCGGCAGCCCTAAACAGACTATGGAGCAGGAATGAAAAGACTAACGGCAGTAGCAAGCGTGCTCATGGACATTATCAGCGATTGGGATGCGTCCCCGGTGGTGTGGGGAGCTTCTGGCACGCGGGTGCGGGGCACCTACTATGACGGGTATGGTGTCCTGTTCCTCGTGGAGGGCGGACTCTTTCCACATCGGGTCCACGTAACGGCGATCAAAGGCAAGGGGTTGGGCGTCGTGCTTCTCGACGATCTCGACCGCAAAGGTCTGATGGCCCCGGATATCGTGGGCCATCAGAAAGAGCGAATCATCGATTACCTGGGCAACTATGCGGGGACGATACGCCAGTTCAAGCCGAACGATCGGATCAGTATCCGGATCCGTAAGGATGCCGTGACGCGGTACAGCCAGGGGAAATCGAACATCGCCGAATTCATGAAGCAGATCGAGTGGCAGAAGATCTAGCATCACCCCCAGAGCTGATCGGTTGAAGGCGTCGGCATTCGTGCCGGCGCCTTTGGCATTTCCGGACCAGTCGGTTCTTGCATCCCTGTGGACGAGGAGAACGACATAACACCCCGGCTCGCAAGCCACGCGCGCATGGCACAGATCCTGATGGGGCGATCTTTCTGCTGGCGGGGATTCCGAAGGTGATCAATCCCGACCAGTTTTACTGGGACGTGGTTCCCTAGACCTTTCTGTTTGGATTCGATGAACAGACATCGGCCTTGGTTGCAAGATCGGCCCTGTCGCTGGGGCCGATCGAATGTGTGCTCGGTGTGGCCCTCGTCGCGAACTAGCGTCGCCGAATCACATTTCCGGTGGCGACGGCATTGATGGTCACGTTTACGGCGATCGTCGGCGCGGCCTGGTATAGCGGGTATGACGAGTCGTGCGGCGGTTGTCGAGGACGTGCTGATGCTCGGGCTGCTCGTATTGGGATGGGACGTGGGCGGTGGTGCGGCTGTCGAGAAGGCCGGTAGTCTGGTCACGGGCGCGGCAGTGTTGTCGTTCGGAATCGGAGCGGTTCAGATTTCGGGCGCGATCGAGCGGATTGATGACTCGGATCTTAGGGTAGGGGGTTTCGTTGACGGGTTTGAGTGCGAGGTCCGGTTCGGTCGATCTCAATGGAGAGACGGTGATTGTGGTGATGACGCCGTCGTGCACCCGGTGCAAGCGTGCGATGCCCCGGCTGAGCAAAATGGTCGAATCACACGGCATCCGGATTGTCGGCCTCACGTATTTCGACCAAGATGGGGATGCGATGAAGGTGTTGAAGGACGCGTATATGCCGTCGTTCCCAATCGAGACGGTGTCGAAGAAGGATTTCATGCGTCTGACGTGGGGGCGCGGGGTGCCGCGCTTGGCGAGGTTGCGGGATGGGGTTGTGGAGCAGGTGTGGGAGGCGCACGCGTTTCCGGGTGTGAAGGAGATTTCGGGGGAGTCATAGCTCGTAACTAATCCAAAAAGCAGCAACCTGGTCATCCTGCTCGCCTCCGCATAGCTTCAGCGAAGCGGGGAGCGCGAGCCGAAGGGCGACCAAGTTACACAAAGACCGACACCCCCGCGGTCGCGGGGCTCAGTGTGACGGTGTCTACGAGTTACGCCAGCTCGCCTTGCTGGATGAACGAGTTGGGTCGACCTCTCTGCTCGCCGGGATTCACACGGTTGCGGTCGCACCAGGTGGGGCGATAGAGGGACTGCCGCTTGGGGGGCATCGCGTTGTAGACGGCTTCGGTCGGTTCCCACTGGTGCCACTTGCTGCCGATAGTGTTGTAGCAGTTAAACACAGCGCATCGCTCGCGTTCCGTGCTTTTCCACTCGACTGCGGAGTGTGTGAGCGCCTCTGTGAAGAACAGGGCTGAACCAGGTGGACATGAATAGGTTTCCCAGAGCGGACTGTCCTCTTGGTTGGTCGAATCGGGACGATCGAACGCTGCTTTATGGCTGCCGCTCAGGAACAGTGTGCCTCCGTCTCCTGCCTTCACTTCATTGAGTTCGAAAACGACGCGGGTCAGGCCGCTGTTGACTCTTCCTGGCGACATGTGGTAGGTGTGGTGATTGCCCGGGAAGTTGAAGTGACCCCGGCCGCCGTGTGGGTTGAACTGTTTGTTGGCAGGTCCCCACGGCCGGATCGTAAGGAAGCTGCCCTCGTGGCGGAAGCCGTAGCCGTCATCGGTCTGTAAGCCTTCGAATCCGACGAACTCGGTCATAAAGCCGACTACGAGCGGATGGTCGGCCAGACGCTGAAGAGGGCCGCCAACCGATGATCGCTCTTCCTCCGGGACCGACTCCGAATCCTTCGCCAGCCGGTATGCGAAGTCTCGCATCTCGGCAATGTCGTCATCCGCCAGCACGCCGGGAACGGCAAGCCAGCCCCTCGTGTCGAAGATCCACTTCTGCTCCTCGGTCAATTCGATCGCGGGCAAACTGTCCGCATTCAATACCTGTGACATCATTGCGCCTTTCCGTTTTCGGGTCCGTTTGGGGCAATATAGGCTCTCCGCGGGCCACTTCGGAAGAACTATGAGGGGGCTGGACGAAAGGCCAGTGCGTGGCGATTCAGATCGGATTACTTTGTGTGCATCACATATCACACCACGTGACAATATCAGAAGGAGGCGTCTATGGCTGAGACGCTGACACTTTCCAGCACCGAATTCGATGGCGTAGAGAACGGATCGCCGCCCGTGCCCGCTCCGGATCCGGATTCTTTGACCTACCACAAGCTTTGTCCAGCGTCGGAGATCGAGGAAGGGAAGAGTAGGCCCTTCACCGTCAATGGGACGCATATCGCAGTGTTCAAGGATAACGGAGGCTATCACGCGGTCGACAACCGGTGTCCGCATATGGGTTACCCGATGTCCGAAGGAACCGTCCGGGATGGCGTACTGATCTGCCACTGGCACCACTGGGAGTTCGACCTCAAGACGGGCGGATGCTTCCTCACGACTGGTGATGATCTCAAGTCGTTCCCGGTCCGAGTCGATGATGACCGGGACGTTTGTGTCGGGCTGTCAGGCGGCGAACAGGAAGAGGCAAGACGGCGGCTGATCGATCGCGGGAAACGGACGCTCGAACAGGGGCTGAAGGACCGGAGCCCGTTCCTGATCGCGAAGGCTGTGACGGCATTGCGTGAGAGCGGGGCGACGTCTCAGGAGATCATCCAGCACGGGCTGTTCTACGGCGCCTACAAGACGACAGATGGATTCTCGTCGGGTGAAGTGATCCTGACAATTGTTGCGAACATGTGGGACGACGTGGACGAGAAGGATCACAACCTGTTCCTCGTACACGGGCTGACGCAGATCGCTCGCCGCACGGGCGGTGGATCGCGTCGACAGCGCTTTCCGTTCCCGCAGTCGAACGACGAGCCCAATCTGGAGACGCTGAAGCGGTGGTTCCGGCGGTATATCGACCTCAGACAGCGGGGCGCATCCGAGCGGATCCTGCTGACGCTGAACGATCGCGGTCACTCGCCTCAGACGGTCGCCGAATTCGTGTTCTCGGCCGCGACAGATTTCTACTTCACCGGCGACGGACACGCGCTCGACTTCGCGAACAAAATGTTCGAGGCGTTGGACTACGTGGATTGGAATGGCGCCCACGAGATCCTTCGTCCGATCATCGTGGATCTGTCCACACGCACTCGGCACGAGGAGACGTCGCGGTGGATGGACGCCGTTCCCGTGCTCGAAGATGTTTTCACGCGCCTGGACGAGATCTGGGAAGCGAATCAGGCGAATGAGCAGGAGCTGGATGTGTCCAAGTTCGCGGAAATCTTCCTGCAGGATGATTTCGAGCCGATCGTGGCGGAGATCGAGACGCGGCTGCGGGCGGGTGTTGATCCGTTGCAGATCTGTCGGGCGATGACGTATGCAGGTGCGGTTCGCGTGGCCCGGTTCCACCTAAAGAACGAGGGCGACTGGCACGACGTCGCGAACATCTACTCGTATGCGCACGGTCTGTATCGTGCGTTCCAGCTGGCACCGAGCAAGGAGCTGGTGCGGGGGCTGTTCCACGGCGCCGTGTTTATGACGTATCTGCGGTGGCTGAACATGCCATCCGCGCGTGTGCCCACACCGGCACAAACGATCGACGAGCCCTTCGCATCGGATGAGGCAATGCTCGAGCGGTTGCAGGAGTTCGCGGACTTCCAGAAGGTCTACGAGGCGGAGCTGGTGGTGAATCAGTATCTGGAGGAAGGGCGCGACATCAAGAAGCTGAAGCACGCGCTCGCCCACGTCACGCTGAGGGAAGACGCTGAGCTGCACATGTTCCAGGTGCTTGAGGTGGCGTATCGGCACTACGACCTGACGGATGACCCTGAGGAGAAGCGGATGCATATGCTGGCGGCGACGCGGTATATCACCGCGCAGAAGGTGATGAAGGGGATCCTGTGGTCGACGGAGAATGCGGAGCGGCTGCAGCGTGGGGAACTCCTTAGTGAGCGAGATGATGACAACTAAGGCCGAAGATCAAATTCAGGGAACCACAGAGGACACGGAAGACGCGGAGGGATCTATGCAAGCACCGAGAGCGTGCCGATAGTCGGGGCTCTTTCCTACGGACAGGATTGCGCGGGGGGGTTCCTTTAGGGAGCTCGCCGCTTTCTTATACCCGTAATCGAGCGCATATTGGCGGCTATGGATGTGGATGCTGTGGTGCAGGTTATCGAACGGACGGCTTCGCGAGGCAGGACCCGGCTGGTGGCGATCGATGGGTGTGGGGGAGCAGGGAAGTCGAGTCTTGCTGAGGCCATCGCTGAACGGATTGACGATGCCGCGATTGTGCACGTGGATGACTTCTGGCATGCTCGTGAACGCAGGCCCGATCGGGCGACGGTGGTCGGCGAGCCGGGGTCGGATTACGACTGGGAACGGCTGCGCGATCAGGTCGTTGTCCCGCTGGTTGAGGGGCTGGATGCTCGGTATCAGCGGTATGATTGGGAGACGGATTCACTGGCCGAGTGGCACGATGTGACAGGCGGTGGGACCGTCGTGGTCGAGGGGGTGTTCTCGACTCGGGTGGAGTTGATTGACTACTATGACGTGCGGGTCTGGGTGGATACGCCGGCCGATGTGTGCCTGGCTCGTGGGATTGAAAGGGATGGGGAGCAGCATCGGCATCTGTGGGAGAACGAGTGGATGAAGGCGTATGAGCGGTATGTGGAAGCGAGTGATCCGGTTGAGAGGGCAGATGTGGTGGTGAGGGGTCTTTAGCACGTAGCGCAAAGCGGTGGATGTGATCACGCCTGATTTGGCGAAGGCAGGTGGGATCGCGGATCTGGCGGATGCCCATTACGTGCCGATGGCGCTACACAATGTATCGTCACCGTTGGGGATGATGGCGGCGTGTCACCTGTTGGCGGCGATTCCAAATTTTCTCGTGCTGGAGTTTCATGGGTGGGAGATTCCGTGGTGGGAGGAGATGCGTACCGGGGATAAACCCTTTGTACGGGATGGGTGGATGGAAGTTTCTGAATCGCTGGGAGTGGGCTGGAGCTCGATGATGAGGCGGCTAAGGGGCCGCTGTGGGAAGGGGATGTCTATTTCGATTGAAGATTGAGAATTGAGGATTGAAAATCTAGAGGCCGAGGTGTTGAAGGGTGTGGTCGTAGATCGGTCGTTCTTCCTGGTAGAGGCGAAACAGCACTGCCATTGATATGCGTGGATAGAGTATGGCATCTCTAGGGATGGATTCGCGTTTGATCAGTTCTGCGCCATTAGCCAGTAGTTGAGCCACGGTCTGGTCGTCATGGCCGAATCTGGTGAATTGATCAGGGGGATGGCTAGGACGGCGGGGAGGTCGTCGGGGATAGGATCGGCCGTAAGCTCGCCGACGTCGATGGCGACGGATCCGTCTTCATCCTAGCCGGCGGATCGGGAGGTGAACTCGAAGACAGCGTTTACGGGCGTGTTGGCCTCAACGACCGATCGGTCGTCGATAATGCGGATCGAGGAGTCGATCTCGTCGATGCGGACTGGGCAACCGATCTCTTCCATCGCCTCCCGCTGAAGAGTCTCCTTGAGTGTCTCTCCGGGTTCGAGGGTGCCGCCGATGCTGTCGCATCCAATACGCAATCCTTCCGCTGTTTTCTCCCACTTGTCGGACTGACGTACTTCGAAAAGCAGCTTCCCGTTCCAGCGTGGAAGGATGCCGACCCCTATGACGTTTTCAGGGCCGGGTCGTACAGAGCACCACAAGGATGGGCTTGCCGAGGTACTTCTCGGCCTTTTGGACACGCGAAACGAGTTCGTCGTCGACGTCATAGACGGTCGTTGTTACGTCGGTGTATCCAGCATCGGCGATCGATTTCGCGTAGTCGTCGATCGAGTGAGTTTCCGCGCCCAGACGATACTCTTTCTCGGCCAGTGTGAAGTTGGCTTCGATGCCTGCCTCGGCCATCCAGGGGTGGTAGAAGGAGAAGACCAGCCGGCCGCCTGGTTTGGTGACCCGGTGTAGTGATGCGAAGACGGGATCGATAGATGACAGGTGTTCGCCGACGAGGGCGCAGAGGACGGCGTCGAAGTCGCTCCAGTCATCCGGAAGCTGGTCCAGTGACGAGACGGTGAAGGAAACGTCAGGGTGGCGTTGTTTGGCGACGGAGAGCATGCCGTCAGAGAAGTCGACACCGGTTGGAATGGCGCCGGCATCGAGCAGGGGCTGGATGTTCCGGCCTGTTCCGCAGCCGGCATCGAGGATGTGCTCGCCTGGCTGAGGAGCGAGGTGGGAGATCGTGTGGCGGGAGTCCAACGCGACGACGGGGTTGGGGGTGTTGTCGTAGGTTGGCGCCCAAAGGTCGTAGCCTTGTTTGGGGTTTATGGGGATTGGTTCAGGCATTTGAAATAATCTCAGAGTCTACTTGAACTGTATCTGGAGTCCCGCAGTTCACCGCGAGCGGAGTCGAGGTGCGGGAATGACGGCACAAATCTAACAGGTTTTTCATGGTACGTTTCGGGATTGTAGGTACAGGGTGGCGGTCGGAGTTCTACTTGCGGGCGGTTGCGGCTTGTCCGGATAGGTTTGAGTGTGTGGGACTCGTGTCCAGGAATCCGGATCGAGAGGACTATCCAGGGGCAGAACTGGGGGTTCCGCTGTATGGGTCCATGGAGGAGTTGGTTTCGAAGGGGAAGCCGGACTTCACCGTGACGAGTGTGACCTGGGAAGCGAATCCGGGGACCATCAAGGATCTCGTGGATCTCGGACAGCCGGTGCTGTCGGAGACACCGCCGGGGGAGACGGTCAAGGAGCTCGCGTTGCTTTATGCGCTCGTTCAGAATGGGGCGAAGATTCAGGTGGCCGAACAGTATCACCTGCAGCCGCACCACTGTGCACGGATTGCCTATGCGCAGAGTGGGAAACTGGGCACGCTCACGCAGGCGCAGGTATCAGCGGCGCACGGCTACCACGGTATCAGCCTCATTCGCCGACTGCTTGGGATCGGGTTCGAGGATGCCGAGGTCACCGGCAAGCTGTTCACGTCGCCGATCGTGAAGACGATGGGGCGGGGTGGGCCGGATGCTGACGAGGAGGTCACCGAAACGACGCAAAATTTCGCGATGTTCGACTTCGGCGATCGGCTGGGGGTGTTCGATTTTCTGGGCGATCAGTATCGGTCGCACATTCGCGGTCAGCGCGTCGTTGTGCGGGGGGTGCGTGGTGAGATCCTTCAGGATGAGGCGACGTATCTACAGGATCACGTGACGCCGATCAAGCTGTCCTTCATCCGTCACGAGGCCGGGCCGAGAGGGAACCTGGAAGGGAACTACCTGAAGGGATATACGGTTGGTGAGGAGTGGATCTACAGGAACCCCCTGATACCCGGGTCTTTAGCCGATGATGATCTTGCTGTTGGACACTGTCTGCTGAAGATGGCGGAATACGTGAACGGGGGAGAGGAGCTGTATTCGCTCGCGGAAGCCTGTCAGGATCGGTATCTGGATATCGTGATGGAGCAGGCGCAGGAGACGGGTCAACCTGTGAGTACAGAGAAGCAAGTATGGGCGCGCTGAGCCATTGAGGATGTGAAGAAAGAAGATGTGGAGATGTGATTTCAGGCTGGAGGAAGTTCTCCTAACAGTGACCTCTCGATGCAGGGCCAGGGAGACCTAGACGGGGACGGGTATACGAACATAGAGGAATATCTGAACCAGATGGCAGACCCGACAGGATACGAGGAATAGAAGGATGGGCACGCAGGCCCTGTGGCGTAGTCACACAGTTTCATCAGCTACGGGAAAGATCTGATATGGGTAGATGCAGCTTGGGATGGATCCTCTTGGCTGGCGTAATCATGACGTATCCAAGTATCGCCGATTCAGAGACAAGTCGGATTGTCTATCCCGGTACGGATGGTCGGCTGGTCTACGAAGCGGACGAGAAGGGAAACAAGATCCCCGATTTTTCCCACGCGGGCTATGGCGGCGGTGGCGTTGAGCCGCCACAGGCTCCAGTTGTGGACACGGTAGAACCCGGTGACGGAGACGATGGCGCCCGGATCCAGGCCGCGATCGATCGTGTCAGCCAGTTGACGCCGGACGGAAACGGACTGAGGGGTGCTGTGCTGCTTACACGAGGCCGGTACCAGATCGCCGGGACACTCGTCATCCGCACAGGCGGTGTCGTGTTGCGTGGTGAAGGCCAGGATGTCGACGGCACCGTGTTGGAGGCGACCGGCACGGAAAAACGCACGCTCATCGAGATCAAGCCATCGGGAAGTCTCCCCAGGCATCCGGAGGTCTCCAGGACTCGGCAGGACATTCTGAATGATTACGTTCCGGTCGGCGCGCGCAGTTTCTTTGTCGAACAGGGCTCCGCGTTCCAGGTCGGGGATGCCGTCATCATCCATCGGCCCAGTACGCAGGCCTGGATCCAGGCGATCGGGATGGATCAAATACCGGACCGATCGGACGGCCGCGAGATCGTGCAGTGGGAGGCGGGGAGCCGCGAACTGCGCTACAACCGGGTCGTGACAGCCATCGAAGGAAATCGAGTAACGGTCGACGCGCCGTTGTTCCACTGGCTGGACCAGACCTACGAACAGTCCACGATCTATCGATACGACACACAGTATGTCATCGAGCAGGTTGGGATAGAGAACCTTCGCAGCGAATCAGCCTACTCCGGCGAAACCGACGAATCACACGCCTGGACCCTCGTGTCGATGAACTATGTCCGGAACGCCTGGGTGAAACGGGTGACAGCCGTCCACTTCGGTTTCAGTCTCGTTTCGACGGGGGAACAGACCAAATGGGTGACGGTTGAAGACAGCGAATGCCTGGATCCGATCTCCCGCCTCACGGGTGGTCGTCGCTACTCCTTCGACATGGAAGGACAACTCCACTTGGTCCAGCGCTGCTACGCAAGGAACGGCAGGCACGACTACGTGGTCGGCACCACGCGAAGCAGCGGAATCGTCTTCCTGGACTGTACATCCGAGAAGATCCACTCGTCCAACGAACCCCACCATCGTTACTCCACCGGGATTCTTTACGACGGAGTGAATCACATTGATCCGCAGACTGAACTAGTGTTGTGTCTCTGGAACCGGTTGAACTACGGTTCAGGACACGGCTGGGCAGCCGCATTCAGTGTGTTGTGGAATTGCAAAGCGCCTGAGGGAGGCATCGCGTGTGAGAAGCCCCCGCTTGCTCAAAACTATGCGATCGGATGTGAATCTCAGTCGATGTCGTCAGGGATGCGGTGGGGTCAATGGCCGGGGTTGAAAACGAACCTGGTCCCCGGCGAGGCGCATTGGGAGTACTGGAACACGGGTGGCGCGACACCGGTATCGCTATACAAGGCCCAGCTTTCGGATAGGATGACACCGGTGGTCGTCGCACCTGTACTGGCCCTGGAGAAGGTGGATTTCGACTCAAACGGTGGTGTGGACTTTACCGACTTTCTGTTGTTCGCCCAGGGCTACACGAATGGGGACCTGCGTTACGATCTGGACGAGGATGCACTGGTTGGCTTCAGCGATTTTCTGCTGTTCGCCCAAGCCTTTAACGCGTATTAGAATCGCCCACCATCTATCGACTCAGGAGTCTCAGGCCGTTTGCAGAGGTTCCAGTTCCTCGACCAGATTGGGATACTCCTTCATCAGGATACCCATCTTGTCGAGCTCAAACATCGACGCCTGATTCGCCAGATCCTCCCCCCACTTGGCCAGTCTGCTGCTCCCGTACGGCTCGCCCAACGCTCCCGATTCTGACGCAAACGTCTCGATATCGTTGATGGACAGCGTCTCGGAAAGCTCTTCCTACGTCCCCATAAGAGACTTCAGATCCGCCAGCAGTTCAGGCAGTCGATCCAGATCGACAACCGAGTCCGGTTCAGAGCTCTCCTCTCCAGCTAGCGGGAGAGGACGGTTCGTGTAAGCGAACCCGGTATCCGATTCTCTACCAAGCCCTCACCCGCCTGGCGGGCGCCAAACCCTTCCAGCCAGAATCCCTCTCTCGGCCGTCGCCAAGGCTATGGCCCGACTGGCCATCAATAGGAGAGGGGAAGCTCGGAATCAGGCGATGGCTAGGTACTGATCCGCTTTCGGGTCTTGCCACTGTAACTGCAGTTCGTTCCTCTCGTGTGGTTTGAAATCGACGGCGATGTCCTCGATCGCCGTTCCCAGCACATCGATCTTATCCAGATCCGCCACACCCAGACCCAGCTGGTTCGCATAGCGGAGCAACCCCAGCGAAAGCGGGTCGAAGCCCATCGCCTTTGCCATCACGGCGTCCACCGCAAACACATCGGCACTCGCCGCGGCCACACCCAGCTCCACCGCATCCTTTCCACCTGGGCCATTCCCCTGTAACCCCACCGTTCCATCCACCACGCCGATATCCGGTTTGAGATGATGCGACAGCCGGATCAGGTTGACGTTCATGCGTTGAGATTCGGTTGGCAGTTCGCGCGTTTTGTGCTCGAGGTAGCCGTGCATTTTGACGCGGTCCTGCTTACGGATCGTCCCCATGATCATGTTCTTGAGCGCGAGGGTTACGTTGCACACGTCGTGGGTCTTGGCGATGGCGATCGAGATCGTGCAAGGACAATCGAGAACGGTCTTCGGCATGTGGACCTGATACTCCGACCGGTTGTGGAGGTAGGCTGTGATGGTTTCCCATTCGGTTTCGCCGTTCAGGTCAACCAGAAGGATCGGGACGTCATACTCGTCCTGAAGCGCGTGATACTTGAAGTTCTCGAAGCACTGACCGGAGTGGTCTTCGTTGCCGCCTTCGGCGATGACGATCTCGGATGGTGGCTTTGGGCAGGAGAGGAGGAAGTCGATCGCACCGCGCATCGCGTCGGGATGGGATGAGGCGAGCTGATTGTCCTTCGACAGGAAGTTCGGTTTGAGCATGACCTGATCGGCCAGTTTGGGGATCAGGTCTTCCCGGACGAGGTCCATGGCGCCAAAGATGTTCTGTCGACGGTTTTCCCTTTTGGCGAGCCCAACGCGTACAGATGCCATTAGATCATCCTTCTGAGATCGGTGAGTTTTCCTGTAAGTATGGGTAGTCCTGCGAATGTCGCAACTCAGAGCGAGTCAGTGAGGGCGGGAAGCGCGGATATGTGAATGGCTACGGTGATTGGGGGGACCGAGAGCGAGTCTGCAGCCCCGGCTGGCGTTCCTGTTGATGGGTCAATCTCTACCGTGCCCACATCCGGTGGGACGAAGAACTGGCCGGTCGAGGTTGGGGTGGACGGAACGAATTCGGTCCAGATGGGCGCTGCACCACCGCCGCCCGTGATCTGACGACGCGTTTTGGGCTGGGTCAGCTTGTTGCCCCCTATGCCTGAGTCGAAGTCGATCCATACGTTGGCGACGATGTCCGGTGTGAAGCCGGTGAAACAGGTGTCCGTGTTGTCGTTCGTCGTGCCTGTCTTGCCAGCGACAGGGCCGCGGTAACCCAGTCGGCGGACGGCGTATCCCGTTCCCTGATTGACGAAGTTCTCGAGCAGGCGTGTCACGGTGTAGGCGTGGACCGGATCTGCGACCAGACGTGGGGCGGGTAGATGCTGATACAGGGTCTGGCCGGTGTTCTGACCCATTTTGTCGCGGAGGTAGTCGGCGAAGGGGCCATAGGTGGCTTCGGCAACCGAAGCCAGCGGAGGAGCGACTTCTGCAGTCCCTCGGATGCCGAGCCGACCGCCCATGCTTTGACCGAACAGGATCACACGGTTGGAATCGACATCCGCGTGGGAACGGACGAAGCGGTAGGCGGCTTTCGCGTCGAGACGACACCTTCACGGATCGGTGATCCGGACGATCGGCCGTAACCCCGGTCGTCACTGGCGAACAGGTTGTAGCTGTGAGGGAGCAACCAGAGGAGGTCGCCCGCTGTGTAGGAGGGTGTTACCGTCGCTGCCGTGGAGATGGATGACCGTCCCTTTCGTTTCGACCTCAGTGCGGAAGTACCAGCCCACGAGTTCGGTGCCGTCCTCACTAGTGAACTTGACCTCCTCGTATGCGTGCTATGCGCCACCCGGTTCCTGGTAGACGCGATCGTTCGGGTGGTAGAAGAAGCTGTCGTGGATGCCGACGAAACGCATCATGAGCCCGATACCGAGCGTGATTGCGATGGCAAGGAGGATGCTCTGAATGGCCGTTTTCATCGTGGCGGATTGACCTCCTTGAAGTCGGGGCCCTATCTTCGTGGAGTTCGATTCACCGGGAGAATGATATGATTCGAAAACTTGGCTTCCAATACGTGCGTGTCGCCGAAAGGCTGAGCGAGTCTGTTGGGCAGGCCGTTTCGTGGCTGACCGCGCTGCTGGTGCTGGTCGTCTGCTACGACGTGTTCACACGATATCTGCTCCAGAACAGCCTCGTGGCTGTGCAGGAAATGCAGTGGCATCTGTTCGCGTTGGTTTTCCTGTTGGGCGCGGCCTACGCCCTGAAACACGATCGACACGTGCGGGTGGACGTCCTTTACAGCACGTTCTCGCCGAGGACGAAGGCGATCGTGAACCTGGCGGGCATCCTGCTTTTCCTCGTCCCGTTCTGCCTGGTCGGGATATGGGGCGCACAGACGTTCGTGAAGACGTCATTTCTGATCGGCGAAACAAGTCCTGATCCAGGCGGTCTACCTGCTCGCTTCATTCTGAAGTCGGCGATCCCGATCGGGTTCGGGCTGGTGCTGATCCAGGGCGTGGCCCTCGCCTGCAAGTCGCTGGCGGTGGTGATGGGGTGGTACGACGACGAACTGGAGGAGGCCGCATGATCGAAGCGATGCCTCTGATCCTGTTCCTCGTGCTGTTCGTGTTGCTGATGCTCGGGTTTCCCGTCGCGTTCACCCTGGGCGGCGTGTCGATCCTGATGGGCGCGGCGATGTTCGGGTTCGATTTCTTCAATCTGCTTCCGCTCCGGGTCTGGGGCGTGATGACGAACTACGTCCTGATCGCGGTTCCACTGTTCGTGTTTATGGGCGTGATGCTCGAAAAGTCGGGGCTCGCCGAAGAACTGCTTGAAACAATGGCACTGCTGTTCGGCCGGCTGAGAGGCGGGCTGGCGATTTCGATCGTGGTGGTGGGGGCGATGCTAGGCGCGTCGACGGGGATCGTCGGAGCGACGGTGGTGACGATGGGGCTGCTGAGCCTGCCAACGATGCTGCGTCGGGGATACAGTCCGGAAGTAGCGACGGGTACGGTGTCGGCGTCCGGGACGCTCGGTCAGATCATTCCGCCGAGTATTGTGCTCGTGCTGTTGGGGAGCATCCTGAACGTGTCGATCGGCGACATGTTTATGGGGGCCGTGATCCCAGGCGCGGGACTCGTCGCTCTTTACCTGATCTGGCTCACGATCGTCGCGATCTTCAAGCCCGAACTGGCGCCCGCGATGCCGGCCTCCGAATTGGAGGCATTCCGTGGCGAGGGAATGGCGAAGCGGATCCTGCAGGCGTTCATCCTGCCGTTCTTCCTGATCGTGGCCGTGCTGGGGTCGATCTTTGCCGGGATCGCCTCACCGACAGAAGCGGCTGCCGTCGGTGCATTCGGCGCGACGCTGCTGACCGTCCTGCAGGGCAAGTTCAACATCCCGACGCTCAAGGCCGTGATGGCTGAGACGACTCACCTGACCTGTATGGTGTTCTTCATCCTCGTCGGTGCGACCGCTTTCGGGCTCGTGTTCCGCGGGATGCAGGGTGACGCGTACCTGACCAGCCTGATTGTTGGTGCGGACATGAGCCCGAACATGTTCCTGGCGCTAGTGATGGTGATTATCTTTATCGCCGGCTTCTTCATCGATTTCATCGAGATCACGTTTATCATCGTGCCCGTGGTGGTGCCGATCTTCCAACAGTTCGGTGTCGACCTGCTGTGGCTGGGTATCCTGATCGCGATGAACCTGCAGACGTCCTTTCTTACGCCGCCGTTCGGTTTCTCGCTGTTCTACCTGAAGGGGGTCGCGCCGGAGGGCGTGGAAACCGGACATATATATAGAGGGATCATCCCGTTTATTGTGATTCAGTTGATTGCGGTAGGGTTGGTGATCGCGTTTCCGGAGAGTGCGACGTGGTTTCCGGAGTATCTAGCCCGGAAGTAGCGGCGCAATCGGGGCTGTTGCGATGCCCCGGGTTAGTTAGGATGGAACCACCCTTCGACTACGCTCAGGACAGACTACCGGACACAGAGGGTGTGTCCGGTAGTCTTGACTCGGACTCGGATGTTGGGTGTCAACTCTAGGACTGTTGAAAGACATTACGCAAGGACGTGCGAGGATCCATTTGCCCCGCCCGTCCTTGTGGTCAGTCCGCTAACTGCCTTTTCTCCTGCTCGCCCCTGCTCCTAACCAGCCAGGCCGAAGCCTTGTGCGGAGGCCGGCTCACCCGCTCAGTTTTCTACGAAGAAATCGTGTCGTAATACTGCTGCTCTGACAGCTTACTCCAACTGGTCACGTTCGCCCGGAACGCACTGTAAGACTCGTAGACCTTTTTGCTCATTGGATCGCTGGCGGCGACTTCGGCGATGACTTCTTCCGTGTAGGTCTTGAGCTGGGCGATGACGTCGTCGGGGAAGCGGCGGAGTTGGACGCCGTGTTCATTGACGAGTTCTTTGAGTGCAGCGTGGTTCTGGGCTTCGAATTCGGAGAGCATCCAGAGATTTGAGCGGGCGGCGGCTGTGCGTACGATCTGCTGGAGGCTTTCGGGGAGTGATTGGAAGGCGCTCTTGTTGATCAGGAGTTCAAGCGTCGTGCCCGGTTCGTGCCAGCCAGGGTAGTAGTAGTATTTGGCGGCGCGGTGGAAGCCCATGAGTTTATCGTGATACGGGCCGATCCATTCGGTTGCGTCGATGACGCCGCGTTCCAGGTTCGTGTAGATCTCGCCGCCTGCTGACAGAACGGCTGAGCCACCCGCCTTGGAGATGACTTTCCCGCCCAGCCCAGGGATGCGCATCTTCAAGCCCTTGAAGTCGGCAATGCTGTTGATCTCGCGATTGTACCATCCGCCCATCTGGACGCCCGTGTTGCCGGCCGGCATAGGGACGAGGGTGAAGGGCTGGTAGAGTTCCTCCCAGAGTTCGAGACCCCCGCCCGAGTAGATCCATGCGTTCTGCTGCTGGGCGTTCATGCCGAAGGGCATGCCGGCGAAGAACTGGGTGGCCGGTGCTTTTCCCGCCCAGTAGTAGGCAGCGCCGTGACATATTTCGGCCGCGCCCTGGCTGACGGCGTCGAAACCTTCGAGCGGCGGGACCAGCTCGCCGCCGCCGTAGACCTGGATCTTCAGACGGCCTTCGGACATAACGTCGACCCATTCTGCGAATTTCTCGGCGCCCACGCCGAGGATCGGGAAATGGGGCGGCCAGGTGGTGACCATCTTCCAGTTGAACGTTTCGGTCGATCGCGCGGCCGTAGCCGTGTTGGTCTTCTCCGACGCGCACGCGCTCACGACGCCGGCAGCACCCACCGCGGCGACGGATGCCTTCCGTATGAAGTCTCGTCTCTTGACAGATTCCACAATCCCCTCCAGGTTTTTCGAAACGAATTCAAGCACTTGGCGATCAATATAAGTATGTGACGGCCGGAGGCGAACCCGGCAAACCGCTGTTTGTCACATAAACGGAACGAATTTTTCATTTCTACTTAACTTCAAGTCGGGAAAGATAAGGTATACTTAACGACGTTGAGGTTCACTACCCTCGAACGTTGGTCAGGAGTATACGTTGAACCCTATACTGATCCGATTTCCTTCCCTTCTGACGTCACTGGAAGGTGCCCGTGTGCAACGTGAAAGGTTCCAGCGCCTTCTGGCCGACAAGCCGATTGACGTCGAGGTCATCACGCGAAAGAAGTCTCCCGAAGTCAACCTGCATCTGGGCCACCCGAGGCGTATGTTTGCCACGTCCGGGATCGTCGCAGCTATCCTGACGATGGGATTCGTCGGTCTGCTCGAGATCGGTGTCCAGCAGGTTTCGGCCAAGAAAGAGCAGATCGTCATCCAGGTGGATGACATTCCAGAGACTCGACAGCTCCAGCGCCCACCGTCTCCGCCGCGCCCTGCCGTCCCCATCGAGACCGAGGATGAGTCCGTCCCAGATGACGTGACGATCGAAACGACGGATCTCGACTTCGATGACGTGGATCTCGATCTGCCGACTCCGCCCAGCGAGGTGACAGAGGCTGCCACGGTCGAGGAGGACCCGATCGAATTCTGGGCGGTCGAGGATAAGCCCGAGATCACGAAGCAGGTTCCGCCGCAGTATCCTGAAGCCGCGAGGAAGTCAGGGATCCAGGGGACGATCCTCGTCCGCGTGCTGATCGGCAAAGACGGCAAGGTCCGCCAGGCAGAGGTGCTCCGCGGTAAGGAGATCTTCCACAAGGCTGCGCTTAGAGCGGTGAAGCAGTACGAGTTCTCGCCGGCGCGACAGAATGACCGGCCGGTTCCTGTGTGGATGGCTCTGCCGATTCGCTTCCGGTTGGTTAGCTGAGAAGAGTCAAAACCTTTAACCGCGGAGACGCAGAGGGCGCAGAGGGTTCTGGGGTGCCGCGGCAGTGCCAGGTCTGGACCGCGTCCTCCGAAGAGGGATTTTCGAACCGCCCCTTTTAAGAGACCAGTCTCGAAAGGGAAATCTAACGACCAGAAGTCCAGCGACCCAAAGGCTCCGGGTGTCTTACTCGGAGCCTTTCTTTGTTGGGGTTGGCTCTCCTCGCCTCTAAGGCTTGGAACTCCTCGATCGTCACAGTAGGACAGATCGGCTACCTGCAGGCCTCCGCACCCTCGTTTTTCTCTGCGTCTCCGCGCCTCTGCGGTTAAGGTCTTTGTCTCTACTCCGTCGACCGGCTGACTTCGGTCTTCGGGCCCATCGCGCCGATCGCCGATCCGAAGACAACCAGACAGGCCCCAGCCAGCGCCATCGTGTTCAGGTTCTCAGGAGCGAGGAGGTCGGTGTGTGGGGCGAAGGTGAGCATGAACAGCAGGGTGATGAGCGGGATGTTGGCGATGGTCAGGCCCGCAGTGGTGGCGGGGACGCGGCGCATGGCCGTCGCGAAGGTGAGGTAAGAGATGACGGCGAGGAGGGTGGCGGACAGAAGCAGGGTCAGGAAGACGGTGTCGAGCGAGAGGATGGTGCCAACGTTTGCCCGGGTGCCCAGGATGAGGAAGCCGGTTAGGTAACAGACGAGCAGGATGGTTCGCGACCTCAGGTGTGCGAGGAGGGCTTTCTGTGAGAGCAGGAACGTGGTCCAGGAGACGGCGCTGAACAGGATGAAGCCGATGCCTGTGAGCAGGTCGGATCCGAAGGCGATCTGGTCGACGCGCTGGTTGAAGAACAGGACCGATCCAATCGCGAGAAACACGACGCCCCACCATTGGCGACCGGCGAACGCCTCACCGAAGATCACAATCCCGCCACCGAGGACCATAAACGGGACGGTCTGCATCAGGATCTGGGCCGTGCTCGGTGTCAGGTGGTCTAGGCCCTTCAGATAGGTCAAGTAGTTCGCCGTTAGGCCGATCCCACCGAGGAGCAGCAGCACAACCGTTCGCCTGCACCAGGCCTGCCGTAGATCCTTCACGAAGGTGCGTCTGCCGATCACGGCCAGAACGATCATGGCGCCGGTGAAGCGATACCAGGTGAGTGTGGTTGGGTCGATCCGGGAGATCAGGATCTTGAGCTGGAGCGGGAGGGAGCCCCACATCAGGAGCGTGCAGGCCATGAGTGTGAGCCCGAAGGTGCGTCTGTTATCGGATTCCACGGAGTTGTTTCCTGATTCCTTGGTGAGAGTCAGAAGACAACCACGAAAAGCACAAAAAACACGAAAGGGGACGCGGGTGCTGGGACCTGGCACTGCCTCCGGAGGGGTGGTTGGGAGGCTTTTCGTGACGTTCGTGTATTTCGTGGTAGGCCTTTTCGATCTGCATAGCGATCAGGCTTCCTGTTCGGATGGGCCGTGGGCACGAGTCGTACCGATGGTGATGCCGGCGACGACCAGGAGGGCGCCGAAGATGGCGAGGACGTTCAGGTTCTCGGGATACAGGCCGTCGATCAGGTTGGCGAAGAGGGCCATGTCGACGACCGTTACCAGCGGGATCATCGCCAGTGCCAGACCCATCGTGGTGGTAGTGACCTGGCGGGTGGCGGATGAGATCGAGGTGTAGGCGATGGCTGTGCCGAGGGTCGAGAGGATGAGGAAGATGATGAGCCGGGAGTCGAGCAGGTGTAGCTGCGAGGGAGTCGCCAGCGGCAGCAGCGCCAGGCCGCCCGCGATGCAGGTATAGAACATGATCGTGCGCGACCGCATGTGACCGTGCAGCATTTTCTGCGTCAGGAAGAAGACGGCCCAACCGCACGCGCTCACGAGGGCGATGGTGATCCCGATCGTGAGATAGGTCCCGAAGACCATCTCGTTCAGACGCTGGTTGAAGAAGAGGCCGGATCCCACGGCCAACAGCAGGGCCCCTAGTCCCAACCTCATCGTAAATGGCTCCCGGAAGAACACGACGCCACCGGCGAGCACGAGGAAGGGCGCGACCTGCAAGACGATGTGCACGCTGCTCGGCGACAGGAATTTCAATCCCCACACGAAGAAGACATAGTTAAACGTCAATCCAGAAGCTGTCAGAATCAGATACCTCAGCCGCTTCTGCTCGATCGTCCTCCGCAGGTCCTCGATCACATCCCTTCGTGCCATCACACTCAACAGCACCCCCGCACCCAGAAACCGTACCGAACTCAACGTCACCGGATCGATCACCTTCACGAGCAGCTTCAGAATCAACGGAAGCGTCCCGAGGATGATGACCCCGAGTGCAAGGAGGATGACGCCGCGGTACGGGCTCAAGCGTGATGGACCTTTCTATCCTTTGGTATACTAGTTAGCATAGGAGAGTCAAAGGCGTTCAGCACGAAGACACGAAGGAACGAAGAAAGGCGGGCGGGATGTTTGGAGCCCCGACGGAACCCCGGGTACCACGATTCCCAAGCAAACGGCGCCGCTGTTTAGAATATCTCTCACAGACCTATGACCCTGGGCGCCTGCCACCGGGAGCCGTAATGCAGAATGCCTCTCCCCTGGTTTTCTTCGCCTCTTCGTGCTCTGCCTTTGACTTTCGAATATAGGCGCAACACACAACAGAATGATATATGGATCGACTGACCGACTACGCCAACCCTGAACAGGGCTCCGATTCCGTCCACGCGTTCTCGAATGGGAATACATCCCCGTGGATCGCCGCGCCGTTCGGGATGACCCATTGGGCACCTCAAACGGAAGAGGGCCCCAGGTTCTACAAGTCCACGGCCCGACAACTCCAGGGGATTCGGGCGACGCATCAGCCGAGCCCGTGGATCGGGGACTACGGGCACTTTCTCGTGATGCCGCAGGTGGGGCAGAAGCTGTTCAGCATCGGAAGACGGTCATCCGTATTCAAACGCAAGGACACGACAATTCGGCCGCATCTGTTCGAGACCTACCTGGGTCGGTATCAGACGCAGGTGGCGATGACGTCGACGGAGCGGTGTGGGTGCTTCCGGTTTCGGTTTCCGTCGGATCAGAAGGTGCGCGTGATCCTCGGGGGGATCGACAAGGCATCGTGGTTCCAGGCAGAGGGACGACGGATCGAGGGGTGGACGCGGGGGAACAGTGGTGGGGTGCCGGAGGGGTTCGCGTGCTACGTGTATGGGGAGCTGGATGCGGACATCTCGGAGTCGGCGCGATTTGTGGACGAGGAACCGTATGGACGCGACGGCGAAGGGGACCGGGTGGGGATCGTGGTCGATCTGGATCGTGGGGGAGAGGTGACGTTCCGCATTGCGACGTCGTTTATCAGTGTGGATCAGGCGAAACGGAATCTCGAACTCGAGACGGCGGGGCGGTCGTTTGACGATCTCGTCGAGGCGAATCGGGAGGTGTGGGAGGAGCGGCTGGGAAGGATCGCGATCGAGGGGGCGACGGATCGGCAGAAGCGGATCTTCTATTCCTGTCTGTATCGGACGCAGCTGTTCCCGCGGATTTGGCACGAGCCGGATGAGACGGGGAATCCGATTCACTACAGCCCGTATGATGGTCAGATTCATCAGGGCGTGCTGTATGCGGACAACGGGTTCTGGGATACACATCGGACGGTCTACTCGCTCTTGTCGATCCTGGATCGGCCGCGACTGAGTGAGATGATGCAGGGGTGGACGAACGCGGCCCAGGAAGGGGGCTGGTTTCCGAAGTGGTCGAGCCCCGGCTACCGGGGGTGCATGATCGGGACGCATCTGGACGCGGTGGTGGCTGACGCTTACACGAAAGGCGCGCGGGATTTCGATATCGAGCGGGCATACGAGGCGATGCTGCGCGATGCGACGGAGATCGGGAACGAGAGCGGGTCCTACGGGCGGGCGGGGATCGAGGAATACGATCAGCTTGGGTATGTGCCGTGCGACGAATTCGATCACGCGGCGTCACGCACGATGGATCACGCCTACAACGATTTCTCTATCGCTCAGGTGGCGCGGGAGTTGGGGAAGACGGCCGATGTGGAGCGGTTCGGTCAGCGGGCGATGAACTACCGGAACACGTTTGATCGAGAGACGGGGTTTGCTCGAGGTCGGAAGCGGGACGGGTCTTTCGGGGAGGCCTTCAACGAATTCGCCTGGGGCGGCGCCTATATCGAGGGGTCGGCGTGGCAGTGCACGTGGGCCGTACCGCACGATCCGCAGGGGATGGCGGAGATGATGAGAGGTCGAGAAGCGTGCCTCGCGAAGCTGGACCGGATGTTCGAGCTCGAGCCGGTGTTCGACATCGGGACCTACGGTCGAGAGATTCACGAGATGACGGAGATGGAGGCCGTCGAGTTCGGGCAGTATGCGCACTCGAACCAACCCGTGCATCACGTGCCGTATCTGTTTGCCGCGCTGGGCGAACCCTCGAAAACGCAATACTGGATTCGGCGGGTGCTGAACGAACTGTATGGGCCGGGACCGACGGACGGGTTCGCGGGGGATGAGGATAACGGGGAGATGACGGCGTGGTATGTGTTCGGGGCGCTGGGGTTCTATCCGCTATGTCCGGGACGGCCGGAGTATGCGATCGGCGCGCCGTTGTTCGAGAAGGCAGTGGTCACGCCTCCTGACGGGGAAGCCTTCGTGATCGAAGGGATCGGGAATCGATCGGAGACACCCTACGCGGAACGGATGGTCCTGAACGGCGCTCCTCACTCAAAATTGGTTGTGTCGCAGAATGAGATCGCAGCGGGAGGTGCGCTGACCTTCGAGATGCAGTCCGAAGCGACGGACCGATCGTATGAGGATGCCGACCTTCCATCCTCCATGTCTCGAAGCTGAACCGATGGATCTCCGACAGGCCACTGCGGATGATGTCCCCGCCATGTTCGAGATCCGGATCGCGGTTCGAGAGAGCCACATGACGCTGGAGGCGCTGGCAAGGGAAGGGGTTACCCCGGCGTCGGTGACGGCCTATCTGGAAGAGCAGATGCGGGGTTGGGTCGTCAGCTGCGACGATCGGATCGTCGGATTCTCGCTGGCGGATGGGGAAACGCGGTCAGTGTGGGCCGTCTTCGTGCTGCCGGAGTTCGAAGGGCGTGGAGGCGGGCGTCTGCTGTTGGCGGCAGCAACCGAATGGTTGCTGCCTAGCGGATCGGGTCCGATCCGCCTGGTGACGAAGGAGGGAACGCGAGCAGAGGCGTTCTATCTCAAAGCAGGATGGAAGCAAGAGCACGTGAACACGGCGGGTGATGTCGTGTTCACCTACGGATAGCCCCCTCGTGGGAGCCGCTTCCAGCTGCGAGTCTTTCCAAAGACTCCGCACGAGATACGCAAGGAAACACAAGCTTCTAACTACAACTCACATGTTGCAGGCTATGCGACCTTACGTTTCCGCTTGGGCCCAACATCCAGCTCCAGACCGAGGGCCTGACAGACCTTGAGGAAGGTGATAACGTTGCAGTTGATCCCGTTCTCGATTCTCGACATCTGCTGCTGAGTAATCCTAGCTTGCTGCAGCTTCTTTCTGAGTTCATCCAAGAGATTCACGGGTCGTGTGGATCCGGAGAGACAGTTCAGCGAGTTTTTTTCTTGGTCGTAGTGTCTCTGAAATTTGGGAGCAGCTAGCTGCTTCTTGAGGTGTTGTTCGAAGGATTTCATTCTTCCCTCTTGAATTCTGGACAGAAGTCATCCCGGTATCGCATCAACGGTTCTTGTCTTCATAGAAGAGGACTGTCCACTTGCCCATCCTCAAACATACGCCAAAATGATGTAAGAGAAGTGTAGCGAACGGGAGATGAAGACAGCCCGGAGACCACGGCGTCGTGGTACACCGGCCCTGTTCGAGATGGGGTGAATCCGGGTGGTTCGTCAGACGCGTTTGACGCGATCCGCCTTCGGCGAATGGCTTCGTGTGTGGATCTGGTAGTCGAGGAGGCCCTGTGTCATGGTCTCCCGAAGGTCGGCATACTCCGGGTCATCATACAGATTGGTCCATTCGTTCGGGTCTGTCTCTAGGTCGTAAAGCTCGCCGTGATGATGCCCGTCATCAGCAGGTGATGTCGCAGGTGAGGCGTCCGTGTAGAGGATGAGCTTGGCGGTTTCTGTTCTCCACAAGTAAGCCGCCGAATTGTAGGGATGGGTTCCGGTATGATGCTCGGAGAACGTGCCCTTGCGGTCCGTCGGGCCTAACAGACTCTGTCCGGGCAGATCATCCTGAGACGCTAAACCGGCAGCGTCCAGGATGGTTGGCAGGATGTCGACGATCTCAGCGGGTCTGCTGTCAATGGCGTTGCGCAGTTCGGGCGACAGACAATCGCCTGCGACGATCATGGGGACCCGGACACTGGCCTCATACAGGCAGTATTTGGTGAACCGATAGTAATGGTCGCCGAGCATCTCGCCGTGGTCAGACAGGTAGAGAATCAGGGTGTTCTCCAGCAGGCCCAGCTCCTCCAGCTTCGCCATCACCTGACCGAACATGCTGTCGATCCAGGAACAGTTCGCCCAGTAGCGCAGGATCGTGCGACGCCGTACTTCGGGCGAGGCATCCCGGAAGAACGCCATCCGTTTGTCGCTGCGTAGCGCGTGTCCGGGTCGGTCCTCAGGCCAGGCCGGGTTGTTCATGTCCGGTATATCGTCGAGGTCGTAGAGGTCTTCGAAACCGGTGGGGATGTTGAGGCCGGCGTGCGGCTTCAGGTAGGAGAGATACAGGAAGAGCGGTGACGTGTCGTCCCGCCCGTCCAGAAAGTCCAGACACTGCTGCGTGATCCAGCCGTCGCGATGGTTCTCCGCCGGTAGCTCACTCGTACATCCGACATAGCCGTCGACGCTTTCCTCGCCACCACCGAAGGGGTCGGTTTCCCGGAAGTAGTCGGCCAGGCCCTCCGGGTTCAGGTCGCTCATCATGGTCGCGCCCTGCTCGTAGAGTTTGGACTCGCGAGGCTGGCCGATCGCGCGGACGTCAAATCCTCTTGTCGAACAACCCGGGCTGCTCCAGTGGGTCTTGCCAAAGCCGGTCGTCTGGTACCCAGCCTTTTGCAGAAGCTGAGCGATCGTGGGTCCCGGTAATGCGTCATCCGTGAGACACTCTCCATTCGTGCGGACGCCTGTTTGGGAAGGATAGCGACCGAGCATCATCGAGTAGCGACTCGGGACACAGGCGGGTGCCTGGCAGACGGCCTGATCGAAGCGGATACCGCTCGCGGCGAGGGAATCGAGGGTGGGCGTCTTGACCAGCGGATTGACGCAGCCGAGGGCGTCCCATCGGTGTTGATCGTCTTGCAGGAGGATGATGTTGGGGCGTGTGTCGGTCACTCTCACTCCATCTGGTCTTTGATGCTTGCTAACTCGTGTACACCGTTCATCCCGAGTGCCCGAAGCCGCGGTATCCGCGGCGAAGGGTGTATCGAAGGACGGTCGTACACCTGAGAACTGCAGCACGAATCTATGGAATGCGACATTGGTGGAATGCTACTGATCTGGGTCAATCAGATACCCCAGCCATCGCACCTTCCCAACCCGCCGCCATCATCTCTCCCATTTGCTCAACTGTCTCAGCGTTCTCAGCCCGATTCGCGACGTTGAAGTTCTCCGCAGGATCATTCTGGTGATCGTAAAGTTCCCGCGCACCCACTTCCTTCGTCTCCCGATGCACCCACTCCGTATACCGATACCGGTCTGTCCGCATGGAGTATCCCATCATCTTCCCCCGGGGATACTGGCTGAACGCTGCGGGTTTCCACGCCCTGTCGGGATCGTCGAGTAGGGGCAACAGGCTGCTTCCCTCCAGATGATCGAGTCGCTCCAGACTAGCCGCCTCGGTCAGCGTCGGGTAGATGTCCACAAACTCGACCAGGGCATCACTCGGTTTCCCGGTCGACGCCTGACCCGGTAATCGGACGATCAAAGGTGAATGCGTGTCCAACTCGAAGTTGGTGTGTTTGCACCACAGCCCGTGTTCACCAAGCTTCCAGCCGTGGTCACCCCAGAGTATGATCGCCGTGTTCTCCCACAGCCCGAGCGCTTTGACCCGATCGATCAGCTTCCCGATCTGCGCGTCGATGTAGCTGACGCAGGCATAGTATCCGTGGATCAGGTGACGAGCTTGCGCTTCGGGTAACGGTCCCGTGGCAGGGATGTTGTCGTACTTCCGTAGCTCACCCCAGTCGGTCCACGCCCACTCAGGCACGTCTTCTGGCAGGTAGTCATTCTCGGGAAGCGTGATTGTCTCCGGATTGTAGAGGTCCCAGTATTTCTTTGGGGCACAGAACGGGAGATGCGGTTTGACGAGCCCCACCGCCAGGAAGAAGGGATCGTCCTTCAACCTGTCCAATGCTTCGAGTGCCCAGTCGGTCACGATTCCATCCTTGTAACCGTCATCCTCTACATCGGCGATCTCGGCAGCAGGGCCATTCGATATGCCGGCAGGCTCGCCACGCTCGGCGCGCGCCTTTGACGCCGACAGATTCGCCTGAAGGATCGCGTTGCTTTCATCGAGTGCGTAGTTGCTGATGTCCGGGACGCGATGGGGTACGGACCACGACGCAGGATCATCGCGATTCCCGTGACCCGTGTGATAGATCTTGCCCACACCCTCGGCATGGTAGCCGTTGTTCTTGAATTGCTGGAACAGCGTCACCACATCAGGATTCATGTCCCTGAAGTGGGTCTGGAGATCCCACACGCGACCGCTGTCCGGCCGTAAACCCGTCATCACACTGGCCCGAGACGGGTTACACACGGCTTGCTGGCAATACGCCCGGTTGAATACCGTGCCGCTTTCACCGAGGGCGTCGATGTTCGGGCTGTGGATTTGGGTTTGACCGTAGCAACCCATTTGGGGGCGCAGGTCGTCGAGGGTGATGAAGAGGACGTTCATTTTCTGGTCTGTAGATTGCACCGTTTATTCCTTTGTCTCCGAGTAACCTTGTCAATAGACATATCCGTTTCTTCGAGCAAGCCGTATCGAAATTCTCTACTCTTTATACATCTTTTCAAGATCTCGCTGGATGTCCTGCCACTCCGACACCCCTGTCCGCTCGGAGAATCTGCCGTAGGCCTCAACCAGCTCATCCTTGATCTTGGTCTCCTGCCCCGACAGGTCGTTCAGCTCGACGCGATCGGCTTCCATGTCGTAGAGTTCCCAGGGCCCGGTCCGATCCCCTTTGCCGACCGGTCCCGTCGTAAAGCCTCTGGGCTCGCTGTAGTACGATACCAGTTTCCACTTGCCGCGGCGCACGGCGCGGTTGCCCTCGTGCTCGAGGTAGAGTGTTTCCTCGTTGACCTTGACGTCGCCGTTCAGGTTCGGCATCAGGGAGCGACCATCGATCGTCTGTACCGGGTAGTCACGGTGATCCAGTGGGTAGGCCGCGCCGGCAAGGTCGAGACACGTGGGCATCACGTCTTTTACATGCGCGTAATAATCGGTCTCGATGTGGCCCTGCGGAGCCCCCTTCGGCCAATGGAAGATGAAGGGTGTGGCCGACCCGCCCTCGTGGAGCCAGTGCTTGAACAGACGGAACGGTGTGTTGGATGCGTTGGCCCAGGGGAGGAAACAGGCAGTGTCGGATTCCTTCGGGCCGGCCGGCACATCGGGGACTGGGTCGTGGGATTCCGCGCAGGCGCCGTTGTCGGCCAGGAACATGATGACGGTGTTGTCGAGGTCACGCTTCTCACGAATTTTGTCGAGCAGTTTTCCGATCCCCTGATCCACACGGTCGATCATCGCGGCGTAGACGGCCATCCGGTGATCCCACTCGTCTTCGGTAAACGTCCTGCCGCTCTTGTCCGGGGAGGAGTCGATCTGGTCCCACGGGGGACACTCAGGATCGCGTGGAGAGAGGGGGAGATCGTCCGGGAATAATCCGAGTTCCTTCTGCTTCGCCGCTCTGCGTTCCCGAATTTCGTCCCAGCCGATCTTGTACTTCCCCTTGTATTTCTCGATGTCTTCAGGCCAAGCGTGGAGCGGCCAGTGTGGGGCGTTGTACATCAGGTGCAGATAATAGGGTCTGTCAGGATCGGCTTCATCGATATACTCTGCAGCCTTCTCGGAGAAGACGTCGGTCGTGTAGAAGTCGTCGGGCAATTCGGTGATGGGTTCGTCCCCATCCATCAACCCTCGACCGGATTCCGGTGCCCAATAGTTGCACGCGCCTCCGAGGATGCCATAGTAACGATCGAATCCACGATCCTTCGGCCAGTTCGGGCGAAACGATCCCACGTGCCATTTGCCGGACATGAAGGTCTGGTATCCGGTTTCTCGAAGCGCTTCCGCGACGGTGACCGTGTTGTTGCTCAAGTAACCCTGGTAGGGACCCCGTGCGACGGCGCGATTCTTGTTCATCGCGTCCTGGGTCTGGTTCGTCATATGCCCGATACCGGCGCGATGCGGATACAGACCGGTGAGGAGCGAGGCCCGGGTCGGGCAGCAGCGAGCGCAGTTGTAGAACTGTGTGAATCGAACGCCACGCGCGGCCAGGGCATCTATGTTCGGGGTGTCGATCTCGCCGCCGTAGCAGCCGAGGTCGGAGTAGCCCATATCGTCGACCATGATGACGATGATGTCGGGTCTGGCTTCGGGCATCCGTGTGCTCCTTAATAATGGTGTTCCTGTGGGTGTGGTGTCGACCTCGCCGTTCGTGCACGGTGATGCGTGGGGCAATTACTGTGCGTCGGGACCTACATCGGCTGGTGTCAGTGGCGCATTTCCGGAGGGCGACGTTGCCAACTCAATGGCGCCGACATCCTTTCGCCCTGTGCGGGTGTGGCCGTGAATATCGCGGGTGATCGATGGGTAGTCACCCATCGCGGCATCCACTGCGGGGCTCTGTGTCGATATCCCTGTAAGTTCGTCTTGCTCGACCAGTTGCGGATCTGCCGTGCGATACCCGTCCCCGGGTAAGGCCCAGCCCAGGTTTGCATTCTCCTGAGTCGAATGGAAGAGATTGCCTTCCACTTTGACGTTCTCCCATAGACCGAAGTCCTGGTTGATCGCCTCGCGGTCCGACGTGATCAGGTTGTTGGCGATGGTGATGTTGCGGGCCGGCAACGGGTATTTCTCGGCGCGCTCGTCTGATTCGCCGAGCCTGAAAGCGACGGCACAGTTGACGATGGTGTTGAAAGCGATGAGGGCGTCATCGGGACGCTGATAGGCGCCCCAGTTGCGGCGATCACCGTCGCGCTCCTCGTATCGCCATCTCGGTTCGGTCCGTCTTTCGATGTCACCGGTTCGGATGTGGATCGCCGATCCGCCGAGACCCTGGAGGTAG
>MDTE01027726.1_pt1 | contig 38701 bp, 37 predicted proteins | sample 811231 | NCBI WGS metagenome assembly MDTE01 (sample SAMN05326651, study PRJNA326480) | marine metagenome | isolation source: seawater | place: Indian Ocean: Red Sea | collected 2010 | reverse complement strand
TTGTAGACGGGGGAATACTGGTGCAGCCGTCGGAAGGATATGTGCCGCCATCCACTGGGGAATAATATTGGGAACTTCTCGACAATACACTCGGAGCAATGAAATTATCGCTCGTGATGATGCATTAATCACAGGCGCAATGAAGTATCGTTTGTACCCTTTTTCTGTCGCGCGTGCGAACGGCGTTTATCTTTGGGATTTTGATGGTAACGAATACTTAGATTTTATGGCCGTAGGAGGCGCAATTGCTGCAGGCCACGGTCATCCAAAAATTCATCAGGCAATCAGGTCAGCGTTAGATGATGGAATAGCGCATCCCCTTGTTTGCTATAACCATAAACCTGCTGTCGATCTAGCAGAGAGACTCGTTGAATTTCTTCCAGGTGATTTTGATAAAAAAGTTTGGTATGGCGTCTCAGGTTCAGACGCAATGGATTTTCTAGCTAAAGTGATCCCCATTGCTTCGGGTCGACCACGACTCATTTCTTTTAGCGGTGCTTTTCATGGGATGACGATAGGGTCAGGCGGTATATCAGGACATGCTGCACTATCAAAACCTATACCTAATGGACACATTACCAAAGTGCCGTTTCCTAATCCAAATCAATGTTCCTGGGGGCCTTGCGACCGGACTGGGTGTTCGTTGAAATGTTTAGATTTTATTAAAAATGAGGTATTAAGCGCGCTATCACCACCGGAGGAAACCGCCGCAATATTTGCAGAGATTGTGCAATCGGATAGCGGCGAGATCATCCCACCAGATAACTACTTTCCAGCTTTAGAAGAGCTTTGTACCTCACATGGTATTTGGCTGATTCTTGACGAAATAAAGACCGGGTTAGGACGAACTGGTAAGTTGTTTGCGTTTGAAAAATATGGCATCCGACCAGATGCTTTGGCTATTGCAAAACCATTAGGTGGTGGGTTGCCATTATCAGCTGTTGTGGCAAGAGCAGAAATCTTTGACGCAGATCTATATACGGCATATACCTTAGGTGGATCGCCTCTAGCCTGTATTTCTGCTCTGGCGCTATTAGATGTGATCGAGAATGAGCAACTTGTTGCTAATTCCGAGAAAATAGGAAAGTACCTGGTTTCTAAATTGAAAACCTTAGCCGATACTGAAAACATTATAGAGGAAGTTAGAGGCGAAGGACTCTTAATAGGGGTAGAGCTTAAGTGCGATAAAAATTTTGTTAGTGATCCGTCGGAGCTTGCGAGAGAGTTAGCTCGCCGATGTTTTGAAAATGGATTAATCCTTCTGTCTTTTGGGAATGTCATAGAAATGACACCAGCGCTAATAATTAATGAAGATGAAATTGATCGGGCAGTAAATATCTTTGCCAAATCTATTAGAGAATTAAGTCTGGAGAGCTAGTAATTACTATCGATGACTGAAGGCTTAGATTTTGAACAGTTTGAAAATAAGATCATAGATCGAGATCAATCGAAACACAAGGGCCGTACTTGGCGATTACAAGGTTGAGAAGGCAGCGCCTCTAACAGGGTCAAAAAAGTTCATTGCACCAACCGTGGTTAGATAATGACTAAACTAAACCGAGTTACCAAATTTCAAAACCAGGATAGTACTCCTCACCATTTTCTTTATCAGAGATCTTTAGCCACTTCGCGAACTCCAAGACAGCCTCCCTTTCTTCTTTAGTTCCTGAATCACGCATGATAAACTGATCTAGTGATCTAGCTAAAGTTTCAGCATCTTCTTGAATGACTAACTGCCCGGATTGTGATGTGTAATCGTTACTATCCCAATTATCGTCGGGTTCGCCCGTATCGAAATCATATTGTATAGTGCCCAAAGGCGCATAACCCACTGTTTCAGCCAAGTGAAGAATACGGTCCCAGTCTGCTCTAGAGCATTCCCAATGGTTTCCATCAATTTTTCGAATTAGATCCATCATTATCCAAGGGAAAGCTTCCGAATATTCATTACATACATGAGAATTAGTACTTAAGTTATTGATAATAATTCTAATTATTTTTTTCTTGCTCTTTTTAGTTGAAATTCCAAAAACAAGAGTTGTTGGATGGATCAAATTCTAAGAACAATAAGTTTTTGTTATTTCAATTATAGTATTTATTTATGATTAAAAAAAAAGTAAATTATGCCTCAGTAGGTAGCTAGAGGCAATCTAGCTTTATTTGGCAGAAGGCTTTTGGCTTTTTAAGATAAAGTAATTTTTCGCTTTCGAACTATATTTACTTACTATATTTTTTTGGGAGGACAAAATGACAGATGACAAGGTGAAACAAACGGATGAAGCAACGACGGATAATCGGGAAGATGAGTCGCTGAGCCGACGTGATTTCATAAAAAAAGGTGCTGTGGTTGGTGCAGGTGCCGCAGCTATTGGTGGCACGATCGCAGCTGCTGGGGTAGCCAAGGCAGATACATCAATTGATGACATTGTTTGGGATTATGAAGTTGATGTTGTGGTCGTAGGTGCTGGATGCGCAGGGCTGCCGGCCGCAATTCGTGCAAGAGATTTAGGAGCAACAGTGCTTCTGGTAGACCAAAATTTCGATGTGGGAGGTAAAATGCTTCACAGCGGATCTTGGACTTCGTTGGGCGGTGGTGATGCTGTTCAGAAAAGAGATTTAGCTGGAGAATCTGATGCCGAAGGAATGGTAACAGTTGAACCTTTAGTAGAGCCGGCGGCACTGGAAGATAACCCAGAACTTTTGTTTAAGGATATGACCGATTGGTCGATAGTGGATACAGGGGGTGTCCCTCGTTACCGTTACAACGAACGAGATTTACACCGTGCATGGGCAAACAATACTGTCGGTACGCGACAGTTTCTGTTAGATAATTACGTTCGGTATGCACGAATAAATGGAACTCACTACGGCGGTGGCGTCTCCCGCGCTAGAGCTGCTTCCGCAGTATTACGTCTCGGAGATAAGACTGATATGAAAGCCGGCACGGTGACTCCAGAAGATGCTGGGAAAAAAGGTGAATTTTCAAGCCAGTTTGCTCCGCGTGTTATGTCTGATTCTACTAAACGCGCTGGAGAAGGTATCGTTCATAACGGAGCTGCGATGGCACGACCTTTAGAGTTTAGTGCCCGAGAAAAAGGCGTTCATTTCATGTTGAACCGACATCTTGATGAACTAATTCGTGAGGAGCAGTTCTCTGGAGAAATTTTGGGCATTAGTGCGAGTTATACCCCCAGATTTGATCCTAATACTGGAGAACGATTAGAAAGTCTTTGGAGTGAGGGAAACATTGATGAACGCAGGGAGTCAATAAACATCAGAGCACGAAAGGCAGTTGTTCTTGCGAGTGGTGGTTATGCAGGCAATCCGCAAATGCGCAGCATGTTCTACCCTGCAATGCGTGAACCGACATTCGTAACGAGTGCGTGGGCACTATTGGGACCAGATCGAGCTGAAGACGGAAGCGCCATGAAAGCCGGGTTGGCAGTAGGTGCAAACCTTGCTGGAATGCAGCAGAACTATAACCACTCAGTGACTTATCACATTAAAACTAGGATTGCGACTAGGGATGCCTACACTGATATGTATCCAGGGCATCCGACGTTTCCGTTTAGAGGATCCGCGGGTGTTGATATAGGTACCAAAGGGTTTGAGCACGTTATTGCCGTTAATCAGGTAGGCAAGCGGTTCTTTAATGAAATCGATCTTCCAAAACGACCCAGACATCCAAGATGGCCAGGTGGCGCAAAGGAAGGAGTGCCAAGAGATTGGAGCGAACACGTTCCTACCGATTGGCGGAATTCCCGTCCAGAATGGATAGCTGAATTAGCTCAGGGTGCTTACACACGGCATGATGGCGTGGATGCTGCATTGGCAATCAACGAAGGATCCTCGGAGCCGGATTTTCTCTCCGGACCACTTTGGGTAATCTTCGATGACGCGGCTGTTGAGCGAGGTGGCTGGAATATTAACTATCCGTTTACCTCCCCCGACAACGGTCAATTTTTCAGTGCAAGCTCTATCGAAGCGTTGGCTCAAGAAATTATGAAAAATCCATATTCTAGAGTGCCGATGGCCCATCTCGCAGATACAGTTGCGACATGGAATGGTTTTGTTGACAAAGCCTATGACGATGATTTTGAGCGACAAGGTGAAAAAATGCACAAAATAGAAGGGCCAACCTTTTACGCAGCGTCGCTAATGATTATTTGGCATGATACTTATGGAGGTCTTCGAATCAACGGTAAGACTCAGGTGGTGGACATGGATGGTAAAGTAATACCTCGCCTCTATGCTGGAGGTGAAGCGAGTGGTGGCGGTGGCCAGCATGGCCTTGGCAGAGGCGTGGTTCATGGATACATTGCGGGCAAGGAAGCTGCGATGGAGTCAAGTGCCTGAGACCAGTTCTTTGGTTCACCAACTATAATTAAACCCCCCGATGACATTGTCATCGGGGGCGTAGTTTTGGTCTAGCTTTTAAACTTGCTACTGATTTCAAAAATTCTTTGAGAGAACGATCATTTTTGGGACACGATTATTTATAATATATTTGTGGTTTAATAAACGGTAACAGACCTAGCGGTATGTAGTTTTCGCTAGAGCAAATGACGAATGTGAAGGAACATAACAAGGCATGTGTAAGTTAATAGGTAGATTGATTGCTTCAATTTGTATGGTTTCGTTAAGTTTTATTTCTTCGTCACTAGTTGCTGAAGAGTCGAACAATGATTTGCTTGAAAAAGGTAAATCGCTTTTCGAGGCACACTGTGCGTTGTGTCATCAATCATCCGGAGAGGGAGTGACTCCGGTATTCCCAGCATTGGCTGGTAACGAAAATCTGACTAATATTCCTCTTATAGTAAGCAATATTCTAAATGGAGAGAGCGCAATGCCTGCTTTTCCGCAGCTTTCAGTGGACGAAATATCGGCTCTTACCAACTATATCCGAAATGCTTGGGGCAATGAATTTGGTAAAGTCCCGAAACAGGCGATACAAGACTATGTATCGGATGCTACGCTTGGGGAGATTATAGCGATTCGCTCAGTGTGGGAAGGTGTTTACACAAAGGATCAGGCAAAACGTGGGAGGCCGGTGTATTCAAGAAGTTGTACGGAATGTCATGGCGATGAACCTGTGGCTTTTGGGCCCAATGAGCATAGGTCCGTGTTGCCTGATCATATAATCAACTTCTCTTTAGTAAGTGACCCAGGGGCGAGCGGTTTTTCTTCTGCTCCGCCATTGGCGGGCGGAGTTTTTCTTAGAGGCTGGAAAAACCAAACGGTTGCTAATCTATACCAATATGCTCGGAGCGAAATGCCACAGGAAAGTCCAGGCTCGTTAACTGATCAGCAGTATGTAGATATCATAGCGTATATTTTTAGTTTGAGCAGTCTCCCAACGGGCGAACAAGAACTTCCTACTGACGTAAAACAGCTCAACACTATTATTATCGAGCCAGCAGCTAGCAAATCAAATCTATAAGCATAGAGTGGGGGAAGTAAGATCGAGTTGATTCAGATTTTGCTGGAACACTTTTGAGGTATGAACGTATTTGCTTGTGGCTTTGTCGCTAGACTGACTCAAAATAGGCGTGAATAGAATATTATTCAATTACAACAATATTCTTAATGGGGACGAGAAATGATTGAAACACAAGGTGATCTTATTTCGTTTGCTTGTTATTTAGTTTCAATTGTCTTCATAGCTTTTGGTTTTTCCGCATTATTCAATGGCAAGAAACTCGCCTATTATAAAATGTGGAATACTTTTGGAATTGAAATACAAGTTAAAAGTAATTTTTACTACTTTTTCCGATAGCGATTATTATCATTTTTTTTAAATGTATGAATTAATGGATATTATCGATGAATGAAAATACTCTATTTTTGGAAACCGACAGAGGCTATTCGATTGCTGCAAGATCGGAGGTTGGAGACCCCCCATGGATCATCTTTCTAGGTGGATTTCGATCTGACATGGAAGGCACTAAAGCGCAATATCTATCAAATTGGTGCAAAAAAAATGAACGGGCGTTTTTACGATTTGACTACTCCGGCCATGGTTCATCCGGTGGACTTTTTGAAGAAGGCACAATCAGTCGATGGACTGAAGACACGCTTGAGGTGATTCAGGCTTTTACCGAGGGATCGTGCATACTTGTCGGCTCTAGCATGGGTGGTTGGATTATGCTACGTGTTGCTTTAGAGCTCGGTGACCGGGTTAGTGGCCTTCTTGGTATTGCTGCAGCGCCTGATTTCACTCGAGATTTGATTACCAGAGATTTAACCTTAAGTCAGCGGCAATATCTTGAGGAGCATGGTCAGATTACCTTGACCAGCGAGTATGATCCTGAAGGCTTCATCCTGAAAAAAGCATTCATAGTTAATGGTGAGGAGTGCTGTTTACTGGATCAGCCATTGGATATTCAGGTTCCTGTTCGGTTATTACAAGGCTGTCAAGATAACGAAGTTCCTTGGCGCACTGCACTCCAATTGTCAAAAAGCTTGGAGGCTACGGATGTTCGGATCCAGTTACTTAAAGACGGAGACCACCGTTTATCAAGCCCCACTCAACTGGCATTGATCGGAAGTACGCTTGAAGAGCTGCTTCACACAGCTGAAAGCAATTCACGTTAGTAGTTTTTTTGCGGTCTAGCTCTTGAGCTATCTGAATTCGAATAAGCATTTGATTGGTGTGCTGATTCGCGCTAATTGGCGTGTTACTATTTCTAAGATAACAGGAGGGGTAAAATGCAGGAATTAGTCGAGAAAATACTTGATGAGGGAGAACATGTTGGCGGCGGTATTGTTAAAGTCGACAGTTTTTTAAATCATCAAGTTGACCCTCAACTCACGCGGCGGATGGCCAAGGCTATTCACGAGGGATTTCTTACAGCAGGGGTCGAAAGCATCACTCGGGTGCTTACAGCAGAGGTCAGCGGCATACCGGCAGCCTTATATGTTGCAGAAGAGTTTGGAGCACAGATCATTTATGCGCGTAAAACCCATTCTCGCACCATGACGGGCAGCTATTATGTCGCGGAAGCAATTAGTCGGACACGTGGCATTTCCTCCGATCTGATGGTAGATCAGCGTTTTTTGAATACTCAAGATCGCGTACTGATAATTGATGATTTTCTTGCGACGGGCGCGACCCTGACGGCCTTGGCGAAGCTGGTCAAGGAGAGCGGGGCTACTGTCTGCGGTGTTGGATGCATTATTGAAAAGCCTGAAGAAGGAGGTCGCAATATGCTGGTTGACCTTGATGCACCTATCATTACGCTTGCAAAAATTCGTTTCGATGAAAGTGGCCTGCATGTAACGTCTTCTTAGATGCGAAAAAATTTGCCTCATAGATTCTGTACTACTTCGTAGGGCTCAGATACATTACATTGATTACTTTTCCACAGTTCTTAGTAATTGTCAGTGCATCTTTATTACTGTGGGGTGGGTATGGTTATTTGAGAGATACTTTAGCAGGTAAAGTTAAACCCAACAGAGTTTCCTGGCTGCTGTGGGCTTTAACACCCGTTGTCAGTCTTGGTGCAGCGTTTTCAGTAGATGCAGATGTCTGGGCTTCGGTTAGGGTCATGGTAGGTGGATTTGTTCCTGGTGTCATATTCTTATGTTCTTTTGTTAACAAAAACAGTTACTGGCGACTTACTCGTTTTGACTTGTTTTGTGGAGTGTTGTCGGTGACGGCTCTATTATTGTGGCAGTTAGCAGATTCGCCATTGCTCGCCGTTTCGCTTGCTACCGCAGCGAATACTTTCGCGTCAATTCCGACATTCGTAAAAGCATGGAATTTTCCAGAAACTGAATCCCGTTTGATTTTTATCACCAGTTTCTTGAGTGCTGTTCTGATTATTCCGGTGATTCCAGTATGGACAATCGCTAATTCGGCGTTCCAGATTGGGTTGATGTTAGCAACAGGGGCACTTCTGTTGGCAATTTATCGAAAGGATTTGGGAATTAAAAAAGAGATATTTTATCGTGGTAACAAATCAAAATAATTTGAGAAGCAATTTTGATTAACGACCCTAAAGCTAGAATCGAAATTGTAACTTTGATGCGTATTGCATTGCCATTATCTGCTGCTTACCTCGCCGAATTTTCTATGTTTATCACTACCAAGATGGTAGTTGGCGGGCTTGGTTATATGGAATTTGCGGCGGTAGGTATTGCCGGCCACCTGTCGTTTGAAGTGTTAGTAATTCTAATGGGGTTGTTGTCTATCGTAGGGGTGTTATGCGCTCAAGCCGAGGGGGCAGGAGACAAAAGTCGCGCTGGACTTGCCGTGCGCCAAGGGTTTTTTATTTCCTTGTTACTTGGCATCCCCTCAATGGTATTGGTATGGCATCTTGACACAATACTGGGATGGACAAATCAGGATCCCGAGATCCTTCAACTAATGGCGCCTTATTTGCAAGGATTGAGCGGTTTCGTACTTCCAGTTCTATTTTTTGCTGTTTTGCGTAACTTTGTTTCAGCACTTGCTAAGCCTAAGGCTGTCATGGTAATTACCGCGATAGCGGTATTCGTAAATTATTTGCTTACTCTGTGGCTGGTTGGTGGTGGATGGGGGATCCCGCCGTTGGGTCTTTTCGGCGCGGGCCTTGCTACCAGCATTGTATCTTGGTTGATGTTCTTTGCGTTGCTATGGTATGTCTACAAAACAACTGCACTGCGCAGATACGGAATATTCTCAGTTCGCTGGAAAATAGATGTTTCCATTTGCAAAGAAATAATGACGCTCGGTCTACCAGTGGCGGGCCTCGTATTTCTAGAAGTTGGGATGTTTGCCACTACGGCCATCCTTTCTGGTGTTATAAGTGCGGAAACCCTTGCAGCTTTTGAAATTGTGATGGCGTGGATTGGAATACCATTTGTCATTGCCTTGGGTGTTGCTGAAGCCACTATGGTGCGAGTTGCGCATGGTGTTGGCAGTAATCGGCTCGATGTTGCGGGAAAATCCGGAATGGTTGGGATGTTCATCGGGGTTTTGATCTTGGTGATGATGATGATTGTCCCACTGGGTTTTGCTACTTATATCATCGATATTTTTATAGCTCCCTCTGATCCAGGTTTTATGGTTGTTTCTCTTTTATCGGTGGAATTTCTCTTCATCGCTGCAATTTTTCAGGTGTTTGACGGCTTACAGGCTATTGCGGCGCGTGCTTTACGAGGATTAAAAGATAGTGTTGCACCACTTTGGATAGCGGGATTTGGCTATTGGATCCTTGGAATAGGTTTCGGGTCATGGTTGGCATTTTGGATGAACCTTGATGGTGCTGGTTTATGGTGGGGGCTCGCTACTGGATTAATGACGACTGGTTTATTGCTTGCCTTTCGCTTTCGACAGCTATCTAAGAAGTTGGAATTAAAATCTTCAATTAATTAATGTTCTATTGGTGATTAAATCATTTTTCATAAAGCGGCAGTTGGCATGGTTTTATGCGATAATGGCGTGACAGAAATTTAAAAATATCATATAAATATATAAAAATTAAGGAGAATTGTCATGGCGACAATAGAAGCAAAAGATTTTTCGACAGCGGCAGACGAGGTAATGACCCCCAGCAATGCAAGAATAGAAGTGGTAAACGTTGGTGGCCAAAGAGTGATGAAACTGACAGCGCAACCTGGGTGGAAATGGTCAAATGACATAAAGCCGATGGTTGGCACAGAAAGCTGTGAAGCAAAACATGTCGGAGTCATAGTGGACGGCGTAATTACATGTCAACATGACGACGGCACCCAAATCACATATTCGGCGGGTAGCGCTTATTGTATTGAACCAGGTCACGATGCTTGGGTAGAAGGTGACGTGCCCGCAGTTGCGTATGAATTCCACGGCATTTGGGGAGAGAAAGGCTGACTCATGCAGTCTGTCACTAATATATTAAGGAGGCCTTAGAATTCCAAAAGGTTTGATATTAACTACTGATGTTCTGGAGTCTGGCGATAACAAATTTTTGTATTCAGAGGCCTTCTTTGTTAAAATAGTAGCTGGAAACGGGTAATATTATAATTACCGAACGCATTGAATCGAAAAAATTTTGAGTACAATCTGTAGGTCTAGGCTGGTATAGAGACTGCGTAACTCACACCCTTCCCACGTACTAACTAATTGTCATCCGACATCTGGTCGGTTTGGAGTTATTTTGAAATTTGAACAACTTAAGCTCGACCCTCGAATACTCAAGGCAATAAGTAAACTTGGCCTTACTGAGCCAACCGAAATTCAAGAAAAGGCGATTCCTGTTGTTTTGTCTGGTAACGACCTGATGGCATCGGCACAAACAGGTACAGGCAAAACGGCAGCATTTGTGTTACCAGCTCTTCAACATCTTTTTCGACGGTCTAAGAAGGGTGGCGTCGGGCCGAGGGTGCTGGTGTTAACACCAACTCGAGAACTTGCAATTCAAATTGACAAGAATATCCGCCAGTTCAGTCGTTTTTCTAAAATAGCGACCGGACTGATTGTGGGGGGTATGTCTTACACTCCCCAGCTCAGAATGTTGCGTAATCGAGTTGACTTTTTAGTGGCAACACCAGGCCGACTGATGGATCATATGGAGCGAGGCAAAGTAGATTTTTCCAGACTTGAGATACTGGTGCTTGACGAAGCGGATAGAATGTTAGATATGGGATTCATTGACGACGTGAAAGATATTGCCTCGGCGACCCCAAAAGAACGTCAAACTCTACTCTTCTCAGCCACCCTTGAAGGCAGTGTATTGAAAATCGCCAATAAGTTACTTAAACAACCTAAAAGAATTAGCCTTGCGACTAATCATGATCAACACCTCTCAATTCGACAACACATGCATCAGGCCGATAGCAAAGCGCACAAACAAAAACTTTTAGCGCATCATTTAGGAAATAGGAAGTTAACTAAAGCGCTTATTTTTACCTCTACTAAACGAGGAGCCGAGCAACTCGCTAAGACTCTTCGTTCAAGCAAACATAAAACTGCATCATTGCATGGCGATATGAGTCAAAATAAACGACGCCAGACAGTTGAAAATCTTCGTAAAGGTCGAGTGGAAATGCTAGTGGCAACTGATGTTGCAGCTCGAGGTCTAGATATCAAAGGTATTAGCCATGTCGTTAATTTTGATATGCCAACGGTTGCAGAAGATTATATTCATAGAATTGGGCGTACTGGACGTGCTGGCGCCGCTGGTTGCGCTATATCTCTTGTTGGCGCATCCGATTGGCGAAAGTTGGCTCAAATTGAGAAGTTGACTGGTCGAATGATTAAGCGTGAGGTGATTGAAGGATTGGAACCAACAAGCGGAGAACCGAAACATAAGAAGCAGAGTGATGGCAGCCCGAACCCTAGACAGAAGTTTAGAAAGAGCTTGACGAGAAAAAAAGGACAGAAACCTAAACATTCACGAAAGAACGGCACAACCTCTAAACGAAATAAGGGGGTTCGAGAGCGAAGAGCAGCATAGGAAAATATTCATCGATTGATGGTTAATTTTTTACCAGCTCAATTTTTTAAATGGAAGGATATGTGGTAGCAAAGAAGCTCATTGTACTAGACAAAAACCATACGACATGATGGAAAAGATAACCCACCAATGTTATTCGATACGTCTGGGAGTCTAGTGATAATTAAGGAGTGTGGCAGATATGTTGTACACGGACTGCATGGTAATGGTATGGACCTAGATCAAAATATGTATGAATTCTTGTAGCTGGTACAAACCCAAAAAAAATGGATTCAAGAAGAGATATTTCGTTGGACCGGAAGGGAAACAATGTTAGATGCTTGCGCTAAAGTAACTTACGATGATCATCCTAGGCGATTTCCAGATTGCAGCAAAATTTTGCAAGATCGAGCTGTTAGTTTTCCGTGGGATTAGATAAAAAGTTGTAAAACATCTTGGGTCATCAACAGTTTTGATTAGTTCATTTTTATTTAATCAATACAAAAGACAACAAAACACTTCTAAACTGCCGTATTTACTTGATTTCATGTCAATTATTCCATAAAAATAATGTACATCACTATCGATTAGGGTTAGAATTCAGGCGAGCGACGTGGAGGTAAAGCATTATAACCAGAGCGTGCTTACCACGGTTCGAGTTGTATGGTTGTGAATCTATGACCCCGCAAGTGCGGGGTTTGTTGTTTTCGCGGGTAGTTTTTGGTGGGTTACGAGAGGCTCAATAAAGGAGGCTAAATCATGTTGGGTGACGCAGGCGAATTAAGGTCTTCATTAGAGCCAACTATAGAAGGTTTAGGCTATGAACTAGTCTATGTCACATTAGTAGAGGCCAAGCGTCGATTTCTCCGTATGTTTATAGACGCACCTGGTGGGATAACGCTTAGTGATTGTGAGCAGGTTAGCAAGAAGATCAGTGACAAATTAGATGTAGATAATTTGATTGAAGGCGAATACATATTAGAAGTATCGTCACCTGGTTTAGATCGCCCGCTTGCGAAGTTGGAGCATTTTCAAAACTCGATTGGTAAAGAAATACAAATTAAGATGCAAAGACTAAAGGAAGGACGAAAAAAATTTAGGGGTGTTTTGACGGAAGTCAGTGAAGCAGGTGCAATTATTGAATGTGATGCACAATTGTACAACTTGTTTTTTGCAGACATGCATAAGGCAAATCTAATAAGTGTTGATCCAATGGGCGAACGACACGGACGACGCAAAGAGAAGAACAATGGGTAACGATGAAATACTTATGATGGCGGAAGTTTTGTCTCGTGAAAAAGGATTAGATGACGTCTCTGTTTTTGAGGCAATAGAAGCAGCGCTAGCAACAGCTACACGAAAGCGATATAGGGAAGATATAGAGGTACGGGTAGAGATTGACAAGAAGACTGGCGAATACAAAGCTTTTCGACAATGGGAGATCGTTGAGGATGATAGTGCTATCGAAACTCCATCGCGTCAAATGACTTTGGCTGGTAGTGAGATTAGTTATCCAGACCAAACGCATGAAATAGGCGGGGTAGTTGAGGAACCACTTGAAGTATTTGCAAACTTTGGTCGTATTGAAGCTCAAGCAGCGAAACAAGTTATCAATCAAAAAGTACGCGAGGCTGAACGCTCTAGAATATTTGAAGAATTTGTCGAGAGAAAAGGGGTAATGGTTCAAGGTGTGGTCAAGAGAGTGGGTAACAGGGAAGCGACAGTTGACATCGAGGGCGTAGAAGCGGCGCTTCCCAGATCCGCCTGGATCGATAGAGAAGCACTGAGAAGCGGGGACAGAATAAAAGCAATTCTAGTTGATGTTCGAGCAGAAACCCGTGGACCACAGCTTATTCTTGATCGCCGTATGCCAGAGCTGGTTATACAACTTTTTCAACTTGAAGTGCCAGAAGTTGGTCAGGGTGTTATAGAGGTTTTAGGCGCTGCTCGTGATCCTGGTTCTCGAGCGAAGATCGCGGTTCGTTCAAATGACCAAAAAATTGATCCAGTAGGAGCTTGTGTTGGCATACGTGGTTCTCGTGTTCAAAGTGTGTCGAATGCGATTAATTTGGAACGAATAGACATAATCACTTGGTCAGATAATCCCGCTGAATTCGTTATTAAAGCCCTTCAACCCGCGGATGTCGATTCGATCCTTGTCGATGAAGATTCTCATTCAATGGATGTTGTTGTTGATGAAAGTCAACTTTCATTAGCTATTGGGCGTGGCGGGCAAAATGTCCGTTTAGCCTCAGAGCTTACAGGGTGGGCCCTTAATATCATGACTGATGAGGCGGCGGTCGAAAAGGGCGAACTAGAAGCACAGGAAAATAGAGACCGATTGATGAAGTTATTGGATATTGATTCCGAAGTAGCGGAAGTGCTGGTTGATGAAGGGTTTACAACGTTGGAGGAGGTAGCATACGTTCCCACCAGTGAATTGCTTCAAGTAGAGGAATTTGATGATGAATTGGTTGATGAGTTGCGACGTAGAGCGAAGGAAACGCTACTTGTTCGGGAGATCGCAGAGCAGGAACGACTTTCACCAGAAGATGATCTGTTGAATATGAAAGGGATGGATGAGGAAACTGCACGCCTTTTTTCTTCAAAGGGAATCAGATCTATGGAAGACCTTGCTGAGAAGGCTACTGATGAATTAGTGGAGTTAACTGGTATGGATGAAGAACGAGCGGGGCAATTGATTATGGAGGCAAGACAACCATGGTTTTCTTAGGATTTACTACTAAATAGATTGAATTGATATGTCATTAACAACTTTAAAGGAATTTGCGAAGCAAATTGGTGTTACGAGTGAAAAATTAATGCAACAGCTCGTTGCAGCCGGTATTTCTAATAAAGAACTGGATGGCTCTTTGTCAGATGTTGAGAAAGAACAATTACTGACTTATCTTCGTGGTAGAGGTAGCACTGGAAGAGCATCTGAAAGGCCTAAAATTACAATCAGTCGAAAATCAACGAGTTCAGTACGTCAATCATCCAGAACAGGTGGTTCTCGTACTGTGCATGTAGAAGTCAGAAAGCGCCGTACGTATGTTAAGCGGAGTGATCTTCAAAAAGAACAAGAACAAGCAAAAATAGAAGAAGCAAAAGCCGCAGAAGAAGCGAAAGCCGCAGAAGAAGCAAAAGCTGCTGCAGAAGCAAAAGCTGCAGAAGAAGCAAAAGCTGCTGCAGAAGCAAAAGCTGCTGCAGAAGCAAAAGCCGCAGAAGAAGCAAAAGCCGCAGAAGAAGCAAAAGCCGCAGAAGAAGCAAAAGCTGCAGAAGAAGCAAAAGCTGCAGAAGAAGCAAAAGCTGCAGAAGAAGCAAAAGTTGAAGCAGCACGATTTGCTGAAATAAAAAAAACAAAAGTGCCGACACCCGCTAAAGACGTTGGGAATAATAAAACGCCTTTCGTAAATCCTGAAATACTTGCTAAAAATGATTCAGGTATCTCAGAAGATAAAAAATCAACATCCAAACGCGAAGAAAAAGCAAAAAGGAAAAAAGATAAAGGAGTTGATAGAGAAGAACTGCATGTTGTTGCGGGAACAGGTGGAAAACGAAAACCAAAAAGAAAATCAACTAAGCCAGGCAAGATTACCTCAACGACTACAGGTCAACATGGTTTTGAAAGACCTACGGCACCTGTTATTCATGAAGTACGCGTCCCAGAAACTATAACTGTGGCGGAACTTGCTCAAGCAATGTCGGTAAAAGCGGCTGAAGTTATCAAGGTGCTTATGGAGATGGGTACTATGGTGACTATTAATCAGGTCCTAGATCAGGATACAGGAATACTTATAGTAGAAGAAATAGGGCACAAAGCGCTTGCTGTTGATTCTGAGGATCCGGAATCGCTTCTTGTAAATACCGAACAAGATGATCGATCAGAGAAACGTAGAGCCCCAATTGTCACGGTCATGGGGCATGTTGATCATGGAAAAACTTCGTTGCTTGACTATCTAAGACAAAGTCATATCGCTTCTGGAGAAGCGGGAGGCATTACCCAACACATAGGCGCTTATAGGGTTGATACTGTGCATGGACCGATCACATTTATAGACACCCCAGGTCATGAAGCTTTTAGCTCTATGAGGGCAAGAGGTGCACAGGTCACAGATATAGTAATCCTAATAGTGGCAGCCGATGATGGAGTAAAACCACAAACTATTGAAGCCATCAATCATGCACGTGATGCAGGAGTCACTATGGTTGTGGCAATCAATAAAATGGATAAAGAAAATGCGGACCCAGATCGTGTTAAACAAGAATTAGCAAATTTAGATGTAATACCTGAAGAATGGGGTGGTGATGTATTAATAAGCAACATCTCCGCGCTTGATGGTAGTGGAATTGAAAGCTTGTTGGAATCAGTTGCTTTGCAAGCGGATTTACTGGATCTTAAAGCACCGTTGGAGGGAGCTGCCAGTGGTGTTGTTGTGGAAGCACGGCTAGATAAAGGGCGTGGCGTAGTAGCAACAGTTTTAGTCAGAAAAGGGACACTTCAAAAAGGCGATATTCTTCTTGTTGGAAGAGAATTTGGCCGTGTTCGCGCTATGAGAGATGATCAGGGCAGATCAATTAGGGAGGCTGGCCCATCATATCCTGTCGAAATACAAGGTCTCGGTGGTGTGCCAGGCGCAGGAGACGAAGTATCGGTAGTGTCTGATGAACGAAAAGCACGTGAAATCGCCATGTATCGCCAGGGTAAACTTAAAGAAATTAAGCTTGCTCAACAACAGAAGGCAAAGTTACAAAATGTATTTGACCAGCTAGATGAAGATGGATCGCGCAGGTTAAATTTAATTGTGAAAGCCGATGTCCAGGGATCTGTTGAAGCCCTCACAGATTCGTTAGAAAAATTGTCAAGGGAAGAAGTTAAAGTATCTGTGATTCACGGAATGGTTGGAGGTATTAATGAATCCGACGTAAATCTCGCGACAGCTTCAAATGCTATCCTAATAGGATTCAATGTTCGCGCAGATGCTACTGCTAGAAGATTAATAGAAGCTGAAGGGGTAGATATGCATTATTACAACGTCATCTATGATGTCGTTGAAGAAGTTAAAGCTGGCCTGTTAGGCTTACTTACTCCAGTTATTAAAGAAGAAGCCGTGGGACTGGCAGACGTGAGAGAAGTATTCAGAATATCTAAAGTGGGATCTATCGCGGGTTGCTTGATGGTGGAAGGCGAAGTACGACGTGGTCTCCCTGTTAGAGTGTTGCGTGACAACGTAGTTATTTTTGATGGCCAGATTGATTCATTAAGGCGATTTAAGGATGATGTTTCAGAGGTAAAAGCTGGAATTGAATGCGGTATAGGTGTCAAAAACTATAATGATATCAAAGCTGGTGATCAAATCGAGATTTATCAGAAAATTGAACAGCGGCCATCACTTTAAGGTTAACTGTTACTAAAAATATGCAACGAATAGATCGCACTCGCAGAGTAGGTGAGCTTATCAAGCGTGCACTACCTGGCATTATTCGCGAAAAGTGTGCGGATTGGAATCTTGGTCTTCTTTCAATTACGGCCACTGAAGTTACCAAAGACCTTAAAAGTGCCATTGTTTTTGTGACTCTTTTAGGCTCAAAGAATGATCAAGAAAATGTTACAAATCTATTGAATGCAGAAAGTTTTCATTTTAGAAAAGATTTGAGTTCTGTATTGGATCTTAGACATACTCCAACTATCGAGTTTAGGTATGATGCAAGCATAGAGAACGGAGTTTATCTAAGCAAATTGATTGATGGCCTTAAAACAGAATACAATGGCGACTCATTAGAAGATGAGTAGGCGTACCCATCAAAAACGGGGTGATGCAGTTAATGGTATTTTGCTGTTAGATAAACCACATGGAATAACATCAAACGCCGCTCTGCAAAAAGTAAAGACATTTCTTCATGCGAAAAAAGGGGGGCACACTGGTAGCCTCGATCCAATCGCCACAGGACTACTCCCATTATGTTTTGGAAATACTACAAAATTAGCTAGTTTTTTTCTCAATGCAGATAAGGTTTATTGGGCAAAAATAAAGTTCGGAGAGACTACTGATACTGGGGACTCAGAGGGGCGTGTACTTTCTAAAAGAGAGTTAAAAATAAGTAAGACCTCCATATTGAAAGCTCTAGAAACCTTTAAGGGAAAAATAGAGCAGATACCACCAATGTTCTCGGCAGTCAAAGTAAATGGACAACCGCTATATCGTCTAGCGCGTCAAGGAAAGGAAATTGATCGCGCACCAAGAACGGTAGTAGTTAATCGGCTAGAGTTGTTGAAATTTGAAGGCGAAGAAATGGAAATCGAGCTAGATTGTTCGCATGGATTTTATGTTCGCGGATTAGCCCATGATCTTGGTGAATTTTTAGGATGTGGCGCACACGTGGTAGCCTTACGAAGGCTCCGAGTAGCAAATATAGATGTGAATGAATCTTTACCTATGGAAGTGTTAGAAAATCTTGAAACCGCTTCGGAATGTCGAGAGAAACTGTTGGACGGGGACAAAGCGTTATCGCATATACCAATGGTTGCTCTTTCGGTAGATGCGGCGTTTTACCTATGCCGAGGTCAGTCAGTGCGTGCTGAAGATTTACCAACTCGTGGATGGGTTCGTTTGTACTCGCGTGATGCTGGGTTTCTGGGGATTGGATCGGTTACAGAGGATGGTAAAGTTGCGCCTCAGCGACTGGTAACCCCTAGTTAATTGCGCAATTTTCTTGAGGATTCCCTCTTGGGCAAGTAGAATCAACGATCTTAAATTTAAAAGTATGAAGCGTTCAGTGACTGTTGGGTGCTAGACAATAACAGCTTGATCAGTCTTATTTAATGCGAAACTGGTTTAGCAAAAAATGCAGAGAGAAAAATGATGTCTGTAAAACCAGAACAAAAAAAAGAAGTAGTAAGCCAGTATCAGAGAACCTCTAAAGATACTGGATCGCCAGAAGTCCAGATAGCTCTACTAACTACCAAAATTAAGGATCTAACTCACCATTTTAAGGTCCACACTAGCGATAATCATTCCCGCCAGGGATTGTTGCGTATGGTAAACCAGCGTCGGAAACTTTTGGATTATTTAAAAACAAATCACGTCGAAAGATATCGTGTTCTTATTGATCGTTTAGGACTAAGACGCTGATGAAACTTTGTCATAAACTAGGAGTAGGCATGTGAATTCGATATCAAAAAAATTCCAATACGGAGAGCATGAATTTCATCTGGAAACAGGTCGAATAGCTCGACAAGCATCAGGATCCATATTCGCCAGTATGGGTGATACCACTGTTTTGATTACGGTGGTTGCAGCAACAGAGCCAAGCGATCGGGATTTTCTTCCGTTGACTGTAGATTATGAGGAAAAAACCTATTCAGCAGGCCGAATTCCTGGAGGCTTTTTTAAACGTGAGGGGCGTCCATCAGAAAAGGCTATACTGACAGCACGTCTGATAGATCGACCAATTCGACCCCTTTTTCCCAACGGCTTTCGGAACGAAGTTCAAATCATTGCCAGCGTGATGTCTGTGGACCCAGAAATTGATCCAGATATTGTGGCAATGATTGGTTCATCAGCTGCGCTGACATTGACTGGCGCGCCATTTAATGGGCCGATAGGGGCTGCGAGAGTAGGCTATATCGATGGTCAATATATTCTTAACCCATCAGCAACACAGTTGAAAGAATCAAGCTTAAATCTCGTTGTCGCAGGCACTGACAAAGCAGTTTTAATGGTTGAATCAGAAGCTCAAGAATTGACAGAAAATCAAATGTTAGATGCAATTTCTTTCGGTCATGAATCAATGCAGACGGCGATAGAATCGATAAATTCCCTAGCTAGTGAAATTGGAATCGATAAATGGCAATGGGAATCGTCAAATTCAGAGAGTTCCTTAAACCCCGAAAATATTGAAAGCATCCGGGCACAGGTTACAGAAGGCTATCTGGTAGCGGATAAGATTGAAAGACAACGAGTATTGTCGAATATACGCCAACAGATTATCGAGGAATATGGGGGGCAAGCAGACGAGATCGATTCAAATGTCGTGGAAACCTTGAAGCGAGAAATCAAAGAAATAGAAAAGAAAGTGGTGCGAACAAGAATTCTTGATAATCTGCCTCGTATTGATGGCAGGGATCGTGAAACAGTGCGTCCCATCAGCATCGAGTGCGGTATCTTACCAAGAACCCATGGCTCTGTTTTATTTACGAGAGGTGAAACCCAGGCAATCGTTGTTACTACTTTAGGGACGGATCGGGATTCCCAAATAATAGATGCTCTTGAAGGAGAAAGGCGAGATCGGTTTCTACTGCACTACAATTTTCCACCTTATTCCGTTGGTGAAATCGGTAGAGTTGGATCACCTAAAAGACGTGAGATCGGACACGGGAGACTGGCAAAAAGAGCAGTAGAGGCAGTATTGCCCGATCTGGAAGAATTTCCTTATGTCCTTAGAGTAGTGTCTGAAATAACAGAGTCTAATGGATCAAGCTCGATGGCTACTGTTTGTGGCGCAAGCCTCTCTTTAATGGACGCTGGCGTAGGAATAAAGGCACCTGTGGCAGGGGTAGCAATGGGCCTCATCAAAGAGCAAGATGACTTCGCAGTTTTGACAGATATTTTAGGAGATGAAGATCACTTAGGAGATATGGATTTTAAAGTAGCTGGAACGATGGAAGGAGTGACCGCTTTACAGATGGATATTAAGATCGAAGGTATAGACAAGAAAATTATGGATCAAGCACTTCGTCAGGCAAAAAACGCTCGACTCCACATTCTTACAGAAATGAATAAGGCAATTTCTACGCCGAGACAGGAAATGTCTGATTATGCACCGAGAATTACTACGATTAAAATTCCGACGGATAAAATTCGCGATGTCATAGGCAAAGGAGGGGCAACTATACGCGCTCTATCAGAAGCAACTGGCGCAACTATTGATATTGAGGATGATGGAACCGTAAAAATTGCCACCATTGATCGAGCTGGCGCTGAGGAAGCTAGACGTCGTATTGAGCAAATTACTGCAGATGTAGAGGCTGGCGCTATATATGAAGGGCGTGTGGTACGGCTAATGGATTTTGGAGCATTTGTAAATATTTTGCCTGGTAAAGATGGGTTAGTGCATATATCGCAAATTTCTAATGAAAGAGTTAATAGCGTTAGTGATGTCTTGAGTGAGGGTGACTCGGTGAAGGTTAAAGTCTTGGAAGTGGATAAACAGGGCCGGGTACGCTTGAGCATGAAAGCAGTCGAAGAATGAGATAGTTAAGCCTAGTTGTTTAATTTAGGTGTTCACTGCAACGAAATAGAAATGCTATGACAGATACCAAATCTGAACGCCTCATATGGATTGACTTGGAAATGACAGGTCTCAATCCAGATTACGATCGAATCATTGAAATAGCCACGGTTGTTACAGATTTTGACCTAAATGTAACTTCTGAGGGTCCTGTTCTAGCCATTTATCAGAGCGATGAAACTCTGAGAGAGATGGATGCTTGGAATCAACGAACTCATAATGATTCTGGGTTAGTGGAGAGGGTAAGAAAATCAAAAATCAATGAGGAATTAGCTGAGAATTTAACTCTGGAATTTATTCGAGAAAATGTAGCCGAAAAAAGTTCACCTTTATGCGGCAATACTGTTTGCCAAGACCGCAGATTTTTGTTCCGTTATATGCCACAACTAGAGAGTTGGTTACATTATCGGAATCTCGATGTTAGCTCCCTAAAAGAATTAGCGGTTCGGTGGAGACCAGACATTGCCGCCGGATTTAGAAAACAGGCGCGTCACCGTGCGCTAGATGATATTTTGGAGTCCGTAGACGAGCTACGTTATTATCGGGACTGTTTTCTAAAAATAGAAAAGAATAAACCTTAATTTATATTTGAACCCGGTAAATTATGTTGTTCTAATGCCCAAAGCACATGCTCTCGCACAAGTAAAGATGGATGATTAAGCCGCGATCGGAGTGCCGTAATTACACGTTCTGACCTAGAACTGTTACCTAACGCAACGGCGATGTTGCGCAACCAGCATTCATAACCTACCCTTTTTAAAGGACTACCAGCTGTATTCAATTTGTATTCGTCTGCGGTCCAATAGAATAATGTTATTAGATCTATATTGTCTAGTTTATGCTGTGGTGAAAACTCATGGACTTCAGTGTTAATGGCATATTGATTCCAAGGGCACACGATTTGACAGTCGTCGCATCCAAAGATTCGGTTTCCAATTGAATTGCGCAAGTGAACTGGTATGGAGGTTTTGTGTTCGATAGTTAAGTAGGAAATGCATAATGTTGCATCTAGTTGGTAGGGTGCGACTATTGCATTAGTTGGGCATATAGTCATACATTGAGTGCAGCTGCCGCATAAATCTCGCTGAGGTTGATCAATTGGTAATGGAAGATTTGTATATAATTCGCCTAAAAAAAACCACGAGCCTGAATTTTTATCAATTAGATTAGTATTTTTACCCATCCATCCAAGTCCAGCTTTAACAGCGAGAGGTTTCTCCATAACTGGTGCACTATCAACAAATGGGCGAAATTGGTAACCTGGGATCTGGTCAGAGATTTTGTCGGAGATCTTTTTCAATCTTCTACGCATGAGCTTGTGGTAATCTTTACCTAAAGCATAACGAGATATGTAGGCTAAGTCCCTATTTCCTAATATTTGCTCGGGAGATGTTGTGTGTTCTTGCCAGTAATTCATTCTAAAACTTAAAATGCGAACTGTATTAGGTATCAAGGCCTCAGGTTTAGATCTACGAGTGCCATGTTTTTCCATAAATGTCATTTCACCATGCTGTTTCTTACTTAGCCAGGAAAAAAGATATTTTTCTGCTGTCGAGATATTTGTGTCTGCAACGCCAAATCCACTAAAACCGAGGTCTTTCGCCCAGTCTTGGATCCGAGATTTTAATTTAATTAAATCAGTGCTTAAAGATGTTTCATTTGCCATAACAGAGTTATCATATTCCGATGTATAGATTACCTAAAGAATTGTACACGGTTGCGCAAGGACGTGAACTAGATCGCAGAGCTATGAATGTGCATGAATTAGCGGATGGAAAACTAATGGAGCTAGCTGGAAAGGAAGCATTTAATGTTTTTCGAGAGTTGTGGCCTGGAGCTCGAACTATCGCAGTCTGTTGTGGTCCAGGAAATAATGGAGGGGATGGTTTGGTATTGGCCGAGCTGGCTTTTATGCATGGTTACGATGTGAAATTGATTAAATTTGGCGATCCAAAAAATAAGCATTGCAAGAAGCTTTTCGAAAGGATCAAGAGCTATAAGATTCCGCAATTAGAAATAAAGCCTCAAATGTTTGCTGAAACTGACGTTATTGTTGATGCAATTTTTGGCACAGGTCTTAAACGAAGATTGGACGGTTTAGTACTACAGGGTGTTCGAGAGATTAATCAAAGCGGAAAACCAATATTATCTTTAGATATTCCTACTGGTCTTGATTCTGATACTGGAACAATTTGGTTAGATGCTGTCACCGCAACAGCCACTATCTCCTTCATTTCATTAAAACTCGGTATTTTTATGGCGGACGGAGTTGAGATCTGTGGCCAGCTTTTATTTTCAGATCTCAATGTGGCTCAAAGTCTCACCCACTCCATGGAACCCATTTGTAGACGAATAGATGTTTCGCTGATAACTGAATTTATTAACGGTCTGAAAAAGCCACGACACAAAGGTGAAGTCGGGCATCTTATAGTAATTGGTGGCAGTCGGGGTATGAGTGGTGCCACATATTTAGCTGGTCAAGCAGCGTTGCGCAGTGGTGCCGGGCGCGTTACAGTCCTAACACATCCAAATCAACTTTATTATTGGACTGCAGTTGCGCCTGAAATAATGGCGCATGCTATTGTAAATGGCCGTGATTTAGCACCATATCTAAAAACTGCAACTGCTATACTCATCGGCCCTGGCTTAGGGGTGAACAATTGGAGCAAGTCGTTAATGGCGGAAGTGCTGGAAAGTCAACTACCAACGGTTGTAGACGCTGACGCACTTAACCTTTTGTCTCAAAATATATTTTATAAGGAAAACTGGATTTTAACGCCTCACCCAGGGGAGGCAGGTAGGTTGTTATGTTTATCTTCAGCTGAAGTACAGAGAGATAGATTGAAAGCCGCTAAACAAATTCAAAAAAAATATGGTGGAAATATTGTGCTTAAAGGCGCAGGTACATTGGTGTATTCGAACAATGGTGATATGTATTTATGCGATCAAGGTAATTTCGGTATGGCAACTGCAGGCATGGGCGATGTTTTGGCTGGCACTATAGGAGGCTTGGTGTCGCTTGGTTTGAATAATGCTTCAGCAAGTTTATGTGGCACTTGGATTCATTCAGCGGCAGGAGATATAGCAGGTAAACAGGGTCAAAGAGGAATGATTGCTAGTGATCTATTTCCCTACATTAGGATCTTAATGGACAACCCATCACTAATTCATGAATAACCAGATCACTTTGGATAGCGAGGAAGCAATGCTTGCATTCGGGTCTGCGTTAGCAAAATATGTAGGCCCGGGTAACCTAATATATCTCGAAGGTCAACTTGGGGCTGGAAAAACTACAATAGCGCGTGGAATTTTACAGGGGTTCGGTTATACCGGTCCTGTACCAAGCCCAACATATACCTTAATTGAAACCTATAATTTACCAGCAGCTTTCATAGTTCATGCAGATCTTTACCGTATAAAAAATTTCCAAGATGTAGAAGGTATTGGTTTTCGGGATCATTTTGATGGAGAAACGATTGTTTTAGTTGAATGGACGGATAAATTCTATTCTGATTTATCATCTCCCGACCTGAGATTATCTTTACTCCCAACCGAAAGAGGTAGGATAGTTAGGATTGACGAGGATAAACTCAATATTACTAATTTGTGTAAGTAGAGAATGATGATGTATATCAGAATTTTTTTTTATATTTGGGCGCTGTTTTATCCGTCAACGGTTTGGTCAACTTCTCCTATCACTAATATATTTGAGTTTAACGATGGCAATAGAAGTCAAATAGTTGTTCAGGTTAGGGGTGAATTCAAGTTCAAAACATTTGTTCTCGATGATCCTCACCGCTTAGTAATTGATCTTTATGGTGTAAGAATTGAGACCGATATTCCACGCCAAAGTAAAACATCAATGGTATCGGCAATAAGATTTAGTGAAAATACTAATAACATACTGCGGATTGTTTTAGACTTGAAAATGGCAGTGGAAACAGATGTGGAGCTCAAAAAAGATAGAGGCTCTAAAAATCATCGATTAATCATCAGTCTGAAACATGAGCCTTACATCGTGGTAATTGATCCGGGCCATGGAGGCAAAGATCCTGGCGCAATTGGTTATGGAGGCCTCAGGGAAAAAGACTTAGTTCTCGAGATTTCAAAGCGGCTTTCGAGACTTATAAATAGACAGAGTGGAATGACGTCTATTTTGACTCGAGATCATGATCACTATCCCAGATTAGATGAGAGGGTTGAAATTGCACGTGAAGCTGAGGCTAATATTTTTTTGTCAATCCATGCAGATGCTTTCAAAAAACATGATGTGCGAGGCGCATCTATTTATGCATTATCTGAAAAGGGCGCAAGTAGCGAAATGGCCGCATATTTAGCAGAGAGAGAAAATTCTACTGATTTAGCTGGAGGAATAAGTTTGGCTGAACATCAAACTGAAGTAGCTGAAGTGTTGTTAGATATGCAGTTAGATTGGAAAATACATGAAAGTCAACTTTTGGGTCAGGAGATACTAAGTCAATTGAAAAGAGTATCAGTGCTGCATAATAGAAATGTTGCTTTCGCGGGCTTTGTCGTTTTGAAAGCGCCGGCTATACCATCAGTTTTAATTGAGACAGGATACATTACTAACTCGAAAGATGCTCGAAATTTACAAATATCTAAGTATCAAGAACGTTTAGTTGCTGCGATATTTCGTGGAATATATTTTTATTGCCATAGCCGGCCTGGGTGCCCAATTCAAAAAATGGATATAGTTAACTACACCGTTAAGACCGGGGATTCGTTATCAAAAATTGCTGACAATTTTAATTCGTCTGTCAGTGAAATAAAGAAATGGAATGGCTTAGTTGGTGATAGTATTAGATTGAAACAGGTACTTATTTTCCCTAAAGATCTACAAAAAAACAATTTATAAATTTTTGCTAGCATAATGATATGTCTTCCATGCCAGTCATTTTCTTAACTGGGCCTACAGCGGTCGGAAAAACTGAATTGGCAATCTCTTTGACAGAAAAGTTAGAGGTTGACCTGATCAATGTAGACGCTGTCCAGGTTTACCGTGGATTAGATATAGGAACTGGAAAGCCTAGATCAGAGATCCTAGATCAGTACCCTCATGAACTAGTAGATATTAGAGAACCAAGTGATATCTTCTCAGCTGGTGAATTTTGCAGAGAATCAGTTCGAAGCATTCAAAAAATTCATCAAGAGAAAAAAATTCCACTGTTAGTTGGTGGCACGATGTTTTATTTTGATGCCTTAACTAATGGATTGGGAAGAAATGTTGATGCCGATCAAAGATTTCGACTAAAAATACAATCGGAAGCAGAATTGGTAGGATGGGATGCCATGCATAAGAGACTTAATGATCTTGCGCCAGAAATTGCTATTAAGATCCATCCTAATGACCGACAGCGGATTCAAAGAGGCTTGGAAGTTTGTCGGGATTCAAGAAATTCTACTTCTTCATTTGATAACGGCTCTATGTTAGAGATTCCTATAGAAAATCAAATTATTAGATTAGGACTGGCTTTAGCTGATCGATCTAGGTTACATGCTAGAATTCAACAACGTGTTGACAAGATGCTGGAAGCTGGGCTGGTAGCCGAAGTTCAGAACTTACTTGCAAAGGGCTTCGATCCGGAATTACCTTCACTTAGATCTTTAGGTTATCGTCAGGTTTGTCAATATCTTAAAGGTGAGTTTGATTACGATTCTATGAGAACACGAATGATTGTAGCTACCCGACAATTTGCTAAAAGACAGTATACGTGGATGCGAAACACGCCAAATACGGTATGGTTTAACGGGGATGATAAGCAAGTATCCCGTAATGTAGTACGGTATCTTTTGCTGGCTTTAACCTTAAAACAAAAATTATAGTATTTTTTTAAGAGTAATTTAAATTTACTTCTTTCCTTAAAACAAAAAAAACAACAACTAAAATAAAAAAGGAGAAATCTCATGCCACAACTTAAGGGAGCGGCACTGCAAGATCCATTTCTCAATATTTTACGCAAAGAGAAAATTCCAGTATCTGTTTACCTAGTAAACGGAATTAAATTACAAGGACAAATTGAGTCCTTTGATTCATTCGTAATTTTGTTACGGAACCCAATAAGTCAGTTAATATATAAGCATGCGATTTCAACTATTGTTCCCTCGCGCGCGGTTAGGATACAACATGAAGGTACTTCCGGTGAGGATGACAATGTGACCAATATTCGGAAAGATTAAAAATATAGCTTTAAAAAAATCGAAACAGATTGGTTACCAGTTAATAGGAGTTAGATTTGACGTGCTAAACCATCCTGAAACATTGCATGAACATGCTATTATCGTTTATGACTACTATAATAATAATGCAGATTTCGAGGCAGCAAGTGAGCTAATTAGATTAGCTCAAACTGCTGGTGCTAAAATAGACACTACGATCCGACTTTCCCAAACTAGTGCTAATCGAAAAACTTATGTTAGCTCCGGAAAGGTGACTGAGATTAGCCAGGCGATTAATAAGTTCTGCTCCACACTGGTAATTCTTGAATCAACGATTAGCCCAATTCAGGAACGAAATTTAGAGCGGGAGCTTAGTTGTCGAGTGATTGATCGTGTGCGTTTAATTTTAGATATCTTTGCGTTGCGAGCCAGAAGTCGAGAAGGAAAACTTCAGGTTGAATTAGCTCAATTACAACATCTCTCCACAAGACTTGTTCGGGGTTGGTCTCACTTGGAAAGACAAAGAGGTGGTATTGGATTACGAGGCCCAGGTGAGACTCAACTTGAAACAGATCGACGATTGTTAGGTGTTAGAATCAAAAGATTGAAGAAGCAACTCGATAAGGTATCTTCTCAAAGAGCGCTACATCGCCGTCGACGGGAACGTGAGTCGATTCCTTTGGTATCTCTAGTGGGCTACACTAATGCTGGTAAATCACTATTATTTAATAAATTGACAGGGGCAGATGTTTATACTGCGGATAAATTGTTTGCAACTCTTGATCCGACAGTTCGCCGTATCGAAGTGCCAGAATTCGGGCCAGTCTTGTTACTTGACACTGTTGGATTCATCAGGAATCTTCCAACCAGTCTTATAAAATCCTTTAGAGCAACCCTAGAAGAGATTTGTGTTTCGCAATTACTTCTCCATGTTGTTGATTTTTCGGAAGAAAATCATAAAGAGAGAATGTCAGAAGTAGATTTAGTACTGGATGAAATTGGAGCTCTTGAGATACCTAGATTAATAGTATTTAACAAAATTGATTTAACCGACAAATCAACCGGTAAGGAGATACTAGAGGATTTGAATTCTAATAAAGTGTGGTTGTCTGCATTATCTGGCGTAGGTATGGGATACTTGCGGCAGTTGCTACAAAAAAACCTCGGGAAAAGTCGAAAATCCCGAAAATTATTTCTTTCGAAGGAATATGGAAAATTCCGCTCTAAGCTTTATGATCTAGCCGAGGTTCAGGATGAGAAAATGGATGAGGAGGGTAATTGGGTGCTGGAGATATCAATCGAGCCAGCGGATGAGGGCCGACTTAATAGTCTTCGCGGCCATAGTGAGGCATTTTCGTGGCTAGATTGACGTTATTATCACTAAGAATGATATTTAATATATGAAAGTTTTTAGACCAAGAACTCCAGCGTGGTAAAATTGGCGCTGGTAACAAATTTTTGATCCATCGGAAAAAGGGGAAGTAGCTAATGGCGTGGAATCAACAAGGCCCAGGAAACCAGGACCCATGGGGTCAGGGAAATGGGCAGCAGGGGCCTCCAGATTTAGATGAGGTTATACGGGATCTACAAAAGAGATTTGGTGGCATTTTTGGCAAACGAGGGTCAGGACAAAGTGGCTCTAGCGGAGGTGGCCCGAAAGGCAAAGGACGAGTGCCAAGAATTGGCCGGACTGGCGGCTTATTGCTTTTAATAATAGTAGCTATCATTTGGATTGCTAGCGGCTTTTATGTGGTTGACCAAAGTGAGCAGGCAGTCGAGCTACGATTTGGAAAATACCAAGAAGTGAAATCAGCTGGCTTAAGATGGCATATTCCTTATCCAATAGAATCGGCAGAGCTCGTTAATGTCGAGAAGGTGCGAACAGTCGAAGTTGGTTATAGGACAAGAGATAACGCGAGTCAGTTAACATTAGTACCAAGAGAAGCGTTAATGTTAACAGCCGATGAGAATATCATCGATATTCAATTTGCTGTTCAGTACAACATCCGTGATCCTAGAGAATTATTATTTAATGTTAGTGAATCTGCCGATCAAGTCGTACGACAGGCTACCGAAAGTGCTGTACGAGAAATCGTCGGTAGAAATTCCATGGACTTTGCTATCACTGGTGGTCGGACAGAAATTGCCCAAGAGACCCGGGGGTTACTTCAGGAAATTTTGGATCGATATCAAAGTGGCATAACTGTTAGGGCTGTAGAAATGCAAAATGCCCAACCACCAGCAGAAGTAAAAGATGCTTTTGATGATGCGGTTCGAGCACGCGAGGATGAAGAGCGACTTAAAAATGAGGCCGAAGCCTACGCTAATGACATAATTCCTAAATCACGTGGTGCCGCAGCTAGATTGGTTCAAGAAGCAGAGGCATATAAAGAGGGAGTGATTGCTACGTCCCAAGGTGAAGCGTCCCGATTTCTGCAAGTATTGGAAGAATACAATCGCGCGCCTGAGGTTACTCGTGATCGCCTCTATCTCGAAGCTATGGAGGATGTCTTGAGTAGATCAACTAAGTTAGTGATTGATCAAAATTCAGAGGGTAATAATAATGTTATGTATCTGCCTTTGGATCAATTGATAAAGCAACGACAATCAATGTCAGATGACTTTGGCACGGATAACCAGAGCGGTATCGTTACTCAAGGTTCTGGCTCGTCAGGTGCAACAGGATCGCGAGAGTTTGATCGTGGGGGGAGGGATTAATGAAATCTAGAGGCTTATTAAGTTTAATTTTAGTGGTTTTGGCATTTGTTGTAATTACATCATCGATTTACTATGTAGATGAGAGAGAAAAAGCGATTGTTTTCCAGTTTGGAGAAATAGTGCGCGCTGATGATCAGCCTGGAATTCACTTCAAAGTACCTTTTATCAATAACGTTAAGAAATTCGATGCCCGTATCCAAACAATGGATGCAGAGCCAGAAAGCTACCTAACGAAAGAAAAGAAAAATCTTATTGTCGACTCCTTTGTAAAATGGAGAGTAAAAGACTCTTTTACTTACTACACAACTCTTGGAGGGCTTCCTGCTAATGCGAGAAATCGTCTGTCTCAGCGTGTTAACGATTCATTGAGAAGTGAATTTGGTAAACGTAATGTGACGCAAGTGATTTCCGGGGATCGGGTTGAAATCATGAATGTAGTAAGACAATCAATTGATAAAGAAACATCTGGACTTGGTATCGAAGTTATTGATGTACGGCTTAAGCGGGTGGACTTAGATGCTTCGATTAGTGAAAGAGTCTATCAAAGAATGGAAGCAGAGCGTTCAATGGTAGCAAACGAGTTAAGAGCGCGTGGTGCAGAAGCTGCAGAGAGAGTGCGGGCGGATGCTGACCGACAGCGTTCGATTATCTTGGCCAATTCCAATAGGGATGCTCAGGAAATACGGGGCTTGGGAGATGCAATGGCTACTAAAGTTTATGCGGATGCATTTAATCAAGATAGAGAATTTTACAGGTTATATCGTAGCCTTAGCGCTTACCGAAATACCTTTAATAATCCCTCGAATCTTTTGGTTATTGAGCCTAAATCGGAATTTTTCCGCTATTTCAACAATGCAACTCCCGATAGCCAACCCTGAGTTTGTTTTGTAGATGAACTGGGGAGATTTGGGGATTGGAATTGCCCTAGTCTTGATAATTGAGGGACTCCTGCCGTTTTTGAGTCCCTCGCGTTATAAAAATATGCTCGATCTAGTATCTAGCATTAGTCAAAATAGAATCCGAGTTGGCGGCGCTGTCTGCATGGTATTCGGAGTCATTTTGTTGTATTTAATATGAAAGTCTTTATCATATTTTAAGTCATTGTTCTCCAGTACCATCATGATTGAAGAAAGGAGATTTATCTTTGGCGAATAACGTAGTCGTAGTTGGTATGCAATGGGGTGACGAAGGCAAAGGTAAAATTGTTGATTTATTAACCGAGAAGGCCAGAGCGGTTGTTCGATTCCAAGGTGGTAACAATGCTGGCCATACTTTAGTTGTTGATGGAAGCAAAACAGTGTTGCATCTCATTCCATCCGGAATTTTGCATAAAAATGTTCAATGCTTTGTTGGTAATGGTGTAGTGGTATCTCCAAAGGAACTTTTAAAGGAGATTACATTATTAAAGAAATTTGGAATAGAACCTGAATCACGTATCAATATTAGTAGACAGTGTCCGCTAGTACTGCCTTATCACGTTGCGATTGATAAAGCTCGAGAGGAAGCTTTAGGGAAAAATGCTATTGGTACAACTGGTCGTGGCATAGGTCCTGCCTACGAAGATAAAGTTGCGCGTCGAGGTTTGCGAATGATAGATCTATTGGATCCAAATACTTGTAAATCGAAACTTGTTGAATCGTGTAAATATCATAATTTTGTTTTAGAAAAATATTACGGTAGATCAGCAATAGATGTTGAAGCGCTTGTATCAGAGTGTATTTCACTTGGAGAACAAATCAGTCATCTAGTTTCTGATGTTTCGACCACATTGCAATCGATAATTAGCGATGGTTCTATCATTTTCGAAGGCGCGCAGGGTGTGATGTTGGACATTGATCATGGGACATATCCTTTTGTGACGTCGTCTAATACCGTTGCTGGGGCAGCATCAATTGGCAGTGGAATTGGCCCGAGGTATTTGGATCACATACTAGGTATAGCAAAAGCATATGTAACTCGCGTTGGCAGCGGACCTTTTCCGACTGAGCTAGAAGATGAGACTGGCATACTAATTGCAAAAGTGGGTAACGAATTTGGCTCTACTACGGGAAGAGCTAGAAGAGTGGGATGGTTCGATGCAGTAAGCGCAAGATACGCCTGCTCTCTTAATGGTGTGACATCACTATGTATAACTAAGCTAGATGTTCTAGATTCCTTGTCTCAAATTAATATATGTATCGCCTATGAATTAAACGGTAAACGAGTTGAGAGTATGCCCACAACTCAAAAAGAAATTGATTCCTGTATACCGGTATATGAAACATTGCAAGGTTGGGAACAACCCGTGTCGGAGGCCAAAAGCTGGGATGATCTATCAAAAGAAGCGCGAACTTATCTAGCCCGAATTTCCGAATTGGTAGGTGTACCAATTGAAATTATCTCGACGGGTCCAGATCGAAAGGACACCATTGTCCTCCGTAATCCCTTGCAATAAGGTATTTAGCAGCTAAGAAAAATATCTTTCTTTTTTAAGCTAATCAATTTTTGATTCCGAAAGAATTTCGCCAATCAAAAATGTATAATCAGCTAGTTTTTCCTCCACCCCTTTTTTTAGTGTTGCCTGAAAGTTAGGCTCGTAAAAAACTTTATTAAATGTTTCAATGTCAGGCCAAACTGCCGTTGTCATAAATCTATAACGAGGAGAATCATTTTGGGGCCAAGCTTCATCGTTAAGGGTAAAGTCAGTATGACTAACACCTTCCATAGAGCTGTTCGATTCTTGATGCTCTGTCAAACGCCAATCGAGAAAAGTTTGCTCATTAACTTCCGGTTTTAAATTGTATAAAACTGTCAATCGAATCATTATATAAGGTCTCCTTTAGAAAATAGATGTTAGTTGAATAAACAAAAGATAGGCATGGGTGTAGCGGTTATATTGTATTTAGTGAAATCCAGTAGGCTTAGATATTGGGATTTTTACATGTTCTGGAAACTTTTCTAGTCTACGGTTGAAAACCGGAATATGATATACCTTTCGCTGTTTAATTGCTTAAAAGAGAAGGAATAAGGTTTATGGCAAGCCATGTAGCAGGAGACGGAAGCATCCCGCCAAGAGATGTTAAAGAGCAAGGATTGAAGAGAATAATGACATTGGGAGGAAAGTATGGAACACGTAACCATACTATAAAAAGTTTGCGCGCACAGAAGGGTCAACATACATTGGTTGAAACCTTACCGCTGACACCGGAAGAGGCCGCGGCAGCTGAGGAAGCGGGAATTGATACAATGAAGGTTCGTTTCGATCCGAAAGAGCCTGCTATTGCAGCTGAGATTAGAGCCGCCGCTCCGAACACGTTTATGTCTTTTTCTGTGCCATTGTTAGCTGCGGCGAGCAAAGTGGAAGCTGTGAGGCTTTCTTATGAGGCAATGGAAATTGGCGCTGATTCTATCATGTGTCAGTGGAGTCCGTCGTTTATTGAAGCAGCGACGGAAGCCGGCGTTCCAGTTCAGGGGCATGCTGGCTTGGTACCGAGGAAAAGCACGTGGACCGGTGGTTTGAGTGCAGTAGGTAAGACTTTGGAAGAGGCATTGTGGATCTATCAAGAGATTAAGACCCTTGAATGCTGTGGCGCTTATGCAGTGGAAGTAGAAGTAATACCCGAAGATTTGCTAAGAGAAATTAGCCAAAGAACAACGTTACTGACCTCGTCTATCGGAGCAGGAAGTGGAGGGGATATACAGTTTCTGTTTGCTGATGATGTGCTCGGAAATAATCCACCACCGTATCCGAGACATTCCAAGCAATATCGGGCGCTCTACAAAATGAAGCAAAGAATGCAACAAGAGAGGATCAACGGTTTTAGAGAATTTATCGATGATGTGCAGCAAGGTCGTTTCCCTGGACAAGAACATATCGTTGGGGCACCTGACAGCTTAATCGATGAATTTTTAGAGGTTATTAAAGCTCATAGTGCCAAATAACAGCATGGATCGTGCTGTATAACCTATACTTTGTCGCTATCATTACTTTAATGTGAAATTATTGAGAATTTAAAGAGGAGGAATTATGATCGAAAGTCGCGCTGCAGTAGCTAGCGGAGCTAGTAAACCTCTAACCATCGAAACTGTACAAGTAGATAGCCCTTCCAAGGGCGAAGTTTTGGTTGAAATAAAGGCCACCGGCGTCTGCCACACTGATGCTTTTACTTTATCAGGTGATGATCCCGAGGGATTATTTCCCGCGATACTTGGCCATGAAGGTGCCGGAATTGTAGTTGAGGTTGGAGAGGGTGTTACTTCTTTAATTCCTGGTGATCATGTAATTCCCCTTTATACCCCAGAATGTCGTACCTGTGATTATTGTACTTCAGGAAAAACTAACCTTTGTCAAGCTATTCGTGAAACACAGGGCCGTGGTTTAATGCCCGATGAAAGCAGTCGTTTCTCTTTAGGTGGTGATCAATTGTTTCATTACATGGGAACATCGACATTTTCTAACTACACGGTTGTCCCTGAAATTGCTTTGGCAAAAATTCGTAAAGATGCACCCTTTGATAAGGTTTGTTATATCGGCTGCGGTGTTACCACCGGAATAGGCGCCGTCATTAATACTGCAAAAGTTGAACCAGGGGCAAATGTCGTTGTTTTTGGATTGGGTGGTATAGGCCTTAATGTAATTCAAGGCGCACGACTCGTAGGAGCCGATAAAATTATTGGTGTAGATCTTAATCCCGATAGAGAAGGGTTAGGAAAAAAATTTGGTATGACTCATTTTGTGAATCCTTCGGAAGTAGAGAGTGATCTTGTACCGTATCTGGTTAACCTGACAGATGGTGGTGCTGATTATACTTTTGAGTGTATCGGTAACGTTGATGTGATGCGTCAAGCCTTAGAATGCTGTCATAAAGGCTGGGGTACCAGCATAATTATTGGTGTAGCTCCTTCTGGAGCTGAAATTTCCACCCGACCCTTTCAATTAGTGACTGGGCGTAACTGGCGAGGCACTGCTTTTGGTGGAGCCAAGGGTCGCACCGAGGTTCCAAAAATTGTTGATTGGTACATGGAAGGTAAAATCCAAATTGATGAGTTAATTACTCATACCATGCCCCTTGAGGAAATTAATAGCGCTTTCGATCTGATGCATCAAGGTAAGTCTATTCGTAGCGTTGTGACATTCTAATTAGAAGGAATAATTCCAAATGGAGTGCATAAAAGAGATAAAATGTTTTGGAGGTATACAAAGAGTATTTCGTCACCCCAGTATTAGTACTAGTTGTGACATGGAGTTTGCTATCTATGATCCTGAACCTAGCAAGTCAGGTAGCAAGCCGGTTCTATTTTATCTGTCAGGTTTAACCTGCACATGGGCCAATGTAGCCGAGAAAGCTGGGGCTCAGAAGTTTGCCGCGGATCACGGCTTTCTTTTTGTGATGCCTGATACCTCACCGCGTGGGTTAGGGCTAGCTGGTGAAGATGATGACTACGATTTTGGATCAGGGGCAGGATTTTATATTAATTCAACCCAACAACCCTGGTCTAATCATTATTTAATGTTTGATTATATTACGATGGAACTTCCTGAAATCGTAATAGATGAATTGGGTGGAGACTCTTCGCGGTTAGGAGTTACAGGTCATTCTATGGGTGGACATGGCGCTCTACTCTGCGCTTTAAAGCGGCCCGATATTTTTCGTTCCTGCTCTGCATTTTCACCAATTGGTAATCCTTCAAAGAGTCCATGGGGAAAAAAAGCATTTAGTGGTTATCTAGGAGTAGAGCGAAGTAATTGGGCGCACTGGGACGCTTGTCACTTAGCTCAGAACTCTAGCTTTGATGGATCTATTTTAATTGATCAGGGTGATGCTGACCCCTTTTTAAAGACACAACTAATGCCTGAGGCTTTGAGCTCTGCTTTTCTTAAATCAGACATAGTTCTAGACCTTCGTTTTCAAGCAGGCTATGACCATAGTTATTATTTTATTTCGTCTTTTATTGGCGATCATGTCTCATATCACGCCAACATTCTTTCTAAATAAAGGCTTTTTACAAACTATCCAACTCAGTGGTGCCCAGAAAAGGACTCGAACCTTCACGGGGTTACCCCCACTAGCACCTGAAGCTAGCGCGTCTACCAGTTCCGCCACCTGGGCTTAGGATATCTAAATTCCAAGAATCTATGAGTTGGATAGACTCAATGAACATAACCGAAACATAACGGTTGAGTAACATGCATGTCAATACAGTATCAGAAAAAGATTCTGGGGCGATGTGAAGCAAAACATACTCCATTTGTGCGATTCAATGTCTTAATCATCCAGTGATAGTAGAATAATCAGAGACAATATAAAATCCAGTATTAAGCGATATAAAAGCTAATTCTTTGGGACGATTTAACAAAATATTTTTTTAAATGTTATGACAAAAGATGAATATTATATCTGTGGATTCCACGGGTTAGAAAAGGCTTTAACAGATAATCGAGTTTCTGAGATATTTGTTTCAAGAAATCGACAAGATGAGCGGGTAGCAACGCTAATAAAATTGGCTAATAAACACAAGGTAACCATTACAGTCACTAATAAAAATGATCTTGATTCCAGAGTTGATGGAGTCAGACATCAGGGAATTATTGGGAAGGGATCAGGAGAAATTGTGCGCAAAGGAGTTGTTTCGTTTATTAAAACAAAGCGACTTCCTTTTATATTAATTTTAGACAATTTAAACGATCCAGCGAATATGGGTAGTTGTTTAAGGACCGCGGCAGCAGTGGGAGTAGATTGTGTTGTAATCCCAAAGAGCAAGGGATGCGGCTTGAATTCAACTGCTATACGAGTGTCTGCGGGTGGCGCTATGATTACACCGATTTTTGAAGAGAGTAATTGGGCTCCTATGTTAGACGCCATTAAACAGGAAGGTATTTGGTTGATTGGGTTAGATGAGAATTCTCCCTCTAGTCTGTATAATACTAATCTGACATCTCCAATAGCTATAGCGATTGGATCCGAAGAAAAGGGACTAAGAAAACTAACTCGAAAAAAATGTGATCAAGTAGTTTCTATACCAACTTCCGGGTTATTCAAAAGTCTTAATGCTGGAGTCGCCAGCGGAGTTGCTCTTTTCGAAGTGAGTCGACAGCGAACAATTTAGAATTTATTCATTTTGTGTTCGGCGTTAAAATTTTTATAGTAATCACAGTAACGATTGATTTTGCAATCAGTGCAATGTGGTTTTTTGGCAGTACAAACATAGCGCCCATGTAAAAGTAACAGATGATGGGCGTCTTTAATATACTTACGTGGAGTAACTTTTAAAAGCGTCTTTTCGACCTCGTATACATTTTTGCCGTTTGCTAAACCTGTTCGATTTGAAACCCGGAAAATATGAGTATCTACACCGATTGTTAGCTCGCCAAAAGCTGTGTTTAAGACTACATTGGCAGTTTTTCGGCCAACCCCAGGAAGCGCTTCTAATGCATCCCGATCTTTTGGAACACAGTTAGCATATTGTTGTTCTAAGATGTGACAGGTATGTAGTATATTTTTAGCTTTAGTATTGTAAAGTCCGATTGTTTTAATTAACGTTTTTAGTTTTTGCAAACCCAACTTATGCATCTCACCTGGAGTTTTAGCAGCAGAAAAAAGACTTTTAGTCACCTTATTTACGGCAATATCAGTAGACTGTGCTGACAAAATGACTGCTATAAGCAGTTCAAATGAATTGGAGTATTTTAATTCTGTTGTTGGATTCGAGATAGAGTTACTCAAAATCTCATATATCCGTTTAACTTGATATTGAGTCATCTTCATTTGTGATCAAGAACGGTATATTTTCTTTTTCGCTCTTATTGACTTTATTCGCTTGACACTTTCGAGTATATCTTTCCTCATTTCTATACGATTAGACTTTATTGACTCGTCCCGCTTTTGTTTATTTCTTTTGATTTTTCTATTAAATCTTTTTCGAGCATTGTTTGCTCTATTTGTACGTATATTTTTGTTTAATCCATCGGAATCATTTTTAGCAATTAATTCGATACAGTCCACAGGGCAAGGGTCAATGCATAATTCGCAGCCCGTACATTCACTAGCAAGAACAGTATGCATAAGTTTTGGTGCACCTATGATGGCATCAACTGGACAGGCTTTAACGCATAGTGCGCAGCCTATACAGGCCGCTTCATCAATGAAAGCATATTTCGATACGGTTTCTGATCCAAAATTAGGGTCTAAAGGAGCACTTACGCGGTTTAACAGTGTTGCTAAGTTATGAATGGTTGATTTGCCACCAGGGGGGCACCGATTTATTGGAGTATTAGATTCAACAATCTCTTGGGCATAAGCCATGCAAGAGTGAAAGCCGCATTTTGTGCACTGTGTTTGTGGGAGCAGTGAATCAACTTCTACAACTAATGCCTGATCTATTTTTCTAATATGTTTCATTAACTAAAGCCTAGAATCAAGTATTTATTTAATGCGTTCCAGTGCTTTAAATAGAATTTCTAGATCTTGTTCTGAGTTATAAACGTGAGGGGTAATTCTAAGCGAGTTACCTCGAATACTAATGAATATATTTTTTTCACTTAATTGTCTCGCTAAATTTTCAGGCGTTTTAGATGGTAATTGAATACTACAAAAATGGCCGGATCGAGCGTCTTTGTTCGTAACTGTTAAGCCTTGCATTTCTGCTTGCTGCACGGCGATGTTTGTTAACTGTGAAATTGTTTCATAAATCGATTCAATGCCCCATTCAATTATTGATTGAAGTCCGACCATAAGAGCCGGCAGGAGGGCAAAATTCGCTCTTTCACCAACATCGTAACGTCTAGCGCCCTCAGCATAATTATTTTGATAAGAAGTTAAATGCCTAAAATCATGCGCATTTTTTCGATTTATCCAGTTGAACTCAATTGGAGTTCCTTGTTGATATTTTGGTGCCACATAGAGGAGACCTGTTGAATAAGGCCCTAGAAGCCATTTATAACATGCTGAGATCAAAAAATCGGGTTGAACGCGTGATACGTTGAAGGGCATTGCGCCAAGACTTTGAGTAGCATCTACGACTAGGGCTGCATCATGTTTTCGGAGAAATCTGCTAATCAATTCCAGATCAATTAAAGAGCCATCTGTCCAATGACAATGTGGGATAGCAGCTATCTTTGTATTTTCATTTATCATACA
>MDTE01103191.1_pt1 | contig 38709 bp, 34 predicted proteins | sample 811231 | NCBI WGS metagenome assembly MDTE01 (sample SAMN05326651, study PRJNA326480) | marine metagenome | isolation source: seawater | place: Indian Ocean: Red Sea | collected 2010 | reverse complement strand
TAGTTAAATTAGCTAACAATAGTTTTAGAGATTTAACATTTGCCTTTTCAAATGCACTAGCTATACTTTCCGATAAATATAATATTGATTCAAATGAGTTAATTAATTTAGCTAATGAAGGATATCCAAGAAATAGATTATCAAGACCTAGTCCAGGGGTTGGGGGTTACTGCTTAACAAAAGACCCTCTCTTATATGCATCATCAAATGAAAACGCTCCTCATGCAAGATTAGCAAGGTTAGGGAGAGAAATAAATAACGAAATAGCAAATTACCCAGAAAAAATATTTGATAAATTCCTAAAGCAAGAAAATTTAAAAATTTCAGATTTAAGAATACTGATTATAGGTATAGCATTTAAAGGACTTCCTGAAACTAATGATATAAGAGGATCAGCAGGATTAAACCTAGCATTAAAATTAAATAAAAAATGTCATATATTAAATGTATTTGACGCAATAGTTTCTAAAGATCAATTAGAAAAAGAAGGTTTAAATTATATTGACATATATGAAATTGATAAATTTGAATTTAATGCGATTTTCATCATGAATAATCATCCTAGAAATGTAAAGGAAGAGATGTTAAGTTCTTTAAAAGAAGAAAAAGTTTTTATTTTTGATGGCTGGAACCAAATTGAAAAAATAAAAAACTCAGACAAAAAGAATATAAGATATGCGAACCTTGGTTATTATTCAGAAAAATGAATATAAACATTTAAACCTAAACTTTTAATTTCCTAATTTTTTTTCAAGATAATCGATGTCGACTTTTAAATTAATAATAAATCTTTTTAAAACCTTTCCTCAAAAAAGGAAACTACAACTATTAGTTATTCTAATTTTACAAGTAATATCTGGTTTAGCGGAGGCATTATTAATATCATCATTCTTAGCTTTTCTTAATGGAATTATTAATATCGATGTTTTATATAACTCAGACAAAATTAAATATATCAGATCATTATTTAATATTGATTCACCTAATGAATTAATTATTTTCTTAGGGATTTTATTTATATTTATATTACTAATAGCATCTATAGCAAGACTAAGTAATTACGGATTTGCTTTTAAATTTTCATCTTTAATTGGAACAGAGCTTAGTTATTTATCTTTTAAAAATAAGTTGTATGAACCTTATGCCTCAAATATAGAAAAAGATAAAAATACATTTTTAAACTTAATGGCAAGTTATATAAGTAGAATAATAGCGGTCATTGAACAATTTTTACTATTAATTGCATCAACAGTTATTTTATTATCGATACTAATTTCTCTTTTATTTATAGATTTCAAATTAACTTCAACATTATTTATTACAATCTTTTTTATTTATTATTTAATTATAAGTTTTGTTGGCAAAAGACTTTCCAAAAATAGCAAAAAAGAAATCGAATTAAGCACTAAAAAAGTATTTATTTTAAGAGAGGGAATAAATTCAATAAGAGAAATATTGATAAATAATACACAAGAATTTTTTCTTAAAAGTTTTTTATTTTCAGAATCAAAATTACAAAATATAATAGCTTATACAAAATTTGTATCAATTTCACCAAAAGTTTTTTTAGAAGCTATTGGACTTACTATTATTTCTTTCGTAGTACTAATATTATCCATATCATCTGGAGGTATCAACGCATATATTCCAATCATTGGGACCATGACTCTTGCGGCAATAAGACTAATAACTTCTTTTCAAACTGTTTATACTTCATGGGCTACGATTTTAGCCGGCAGAGAAGCAATATTTGAGGTTACAAAACTTTTAAAGTCTAAGAATATAAATCAAAGTAACTCAAAAATACTGCTAAATAAAATAAATGATTTCAATCAAATTGAATTTTCTGAAGTTTCTTATAAGTACCCAAACACATCGAAATTTATATTAAATAAATTGAACTTTACCTTATATAAAGGAGAAAAAATTGCGATTGTAGGAAGAACTGGTTCGGGAAAATCAACTTTTATTGATATTTTTGCATCACTAATTTTTCCAACTAATGGGGAAATAATAATAAATAAAAAATATAAACAAAAATTACCGCTAATCAATAATTGGCAGTCCTTAATATCATATGTTTCTCAATCTATTTATATTTCAGATAGATCTTTAATTGAAAATATTGCCTACGGTGTAGAACAAAATTCAATAGATATCAAACGAATACAAAAGATAGGTAAAATAGTTCTTTTAGATGAATTCTTAGATATGTCCGATATGGATATTTTAAATAAATCATTAGGTGATTCTGGCATTAAATTAAGCGGAGGGCAACGTCAGAGAGTTGCCTTAGCAAGAGCAATCTACAAAGATTTTAAAATCTTAATTCTTGATGAGGCTACATCTGCTTTAGATATATCTACTGAAGATAAAATTATTTCTAATCTTCTTGAGAGCTACAAAGATCTAAGCATCATAATGGTTTCGCACAGGATTAATTCATTAAGAAGTTTTGATAAGATCTTTGAAATAAAAAATGGAAAACTCAAAAGATATTCATAGTAAGTTAATGTTGTTATATAAAATACTTTAATCTAAATATCATGTGCGGAATTTTAGGAAGTATTCCTAGATCAAATAACAAAATATTTAAAAAAAGCTTAAATAAATTAAATCACAGAGGTCCTGATGGGGAAGGAATTTATCATTTCAAGGATGAAATAAGTTTAGGACATAAAAGGTTATCAGTAATTGATCTATCCGACAATGGTTACCAACCAATGTCTAAGTATGATCGTTATTATTTAATATTTAATGGTGAAATATACAACTATCTTGAATTAAAGAAAGAATTAGAGGGAAAAGGATATTTATTTAAATCAAGATCAGATACTGAAGTTCTTTTATATTCTTTTATTGAGTGGGGTAGTGATTGTGTAAATAGGCTAAATGGCATGTGGGCTTTTGCCATTTGGGATAAAGAAATAAAATCATTATTCCTAAGTAGAGACAGATTAGGAGAGAAACCTTTATATTATTCTTTTTTTAATAACAAACTATATTTCTCTTCTGAGCAAAAAGCTTTACTACCTTTTCTAGAAAAAGTTGAAATCTCTTCTGATTTTAATAATTTGGTTAATAATCCATATTCAAATTCTAATAAAACACTTTTTTCAAAAATAAATAAATTTCCACCTGCTCATAATGGAATTTATGTAAAAAATAAATTAACTTTTGAAAGATACTGGTCGCCTAAAATACAAGCCGAGAATTTATCAAGAAGCTACAGTGAAAAAATTGAATATTTGAATGATCTTATTTATGATTCTTGTAAAATCAGATTAAGATCCGATGTCCCTATTTCAACTGCATTAAGTGGAGGAATAGATTCTTCACTTGTAGCTTCTTTTGTAAGAGAAATATATTTAAAAGATAGTAATCTTGATTCCCAATGCAATAATCAAACCGGATTTAATCTGTCTTTCCCAGATTCAGTAATGGATGAGAACTACGCTTCAAAACAGATTGCTGATAAATTAAATATTAATTTAGAAACAGTAATTGTCGACAAAAACAACATCCATAAAAATTTAGAAAAAGTTTGTTATTTGTTTGAAGATATCCAAGAAGTAAATCCACTACCACATTATTATCTCTACAAAAGAATAAAAGAGAAAGGTTTTTCCGTCAGCTTAGATGGTCATGGTGGAGACGAACTTTTTTGTGGTTATGAATCTTCAATTTTGCACGCTATGCCAGATAATTTATTTAATTATAAATCGTTAAAAAAAATCTATAAGACATATTGCGATGTCCATCCCAAAAATGAATTCTTTAAAAAATTAAGTCCTTCAGGAATCTTGCTATATCTTACCAAAAGCTATGTTAAGAATTTCATAAACAGAAAAAGTAGAGACAACGCAACTAAGAATTGCATTTCTAAACTAGATTCATTATCTAAACATCTTTTCGAATTAACATTTGAAACCGTTCTGCCAACACTATTAAGAAATTATGATAGATACTCAATGATGAGTGGTGTAGAGATAAGAATGCCTTTGATAGATTACAGAATAGTTGAATTTGCCTTTTCCTCTCAATGGGACACAAAGATAAATAAAGGATTCACGAAATCTATATTAAGAGATCAAATTACTAATAAAATCCCTCCAAATATTGTTAATAATAAGGTCAAGATAGGATTTGCACCTCCTATCTATAATTGGATTAAAGGACCTCTAAGAGAATACATCTTAGATGAGTTGAACTCAATAAAATTTGTTAATTCTAGATTAGTTAACCCCAAGAAAGTCAAAAACAAACTATATTCAATAATTCATGAGGATCAAACTTATTCACATTACTATTGTGAGAGAATATGGAAAGAATTCTCAACCTACATATGGGAAAAACTTTTCTTAACGTAAAAAAATGATTTCAAAAGAAGATATAAAAATTTTATTTTATGCACCAATTTTTGAATTCCCAACAACAGGAGGTCCATCAATAAGCGTTTCAAATGCAATAAAAGTTTTATCAAAAACATCAAATTTATTTATCATCACACCAAAGGATATTGAGTCAGAAAATTTTAAAAGTACTAAAAATTACTTTATTCAAATATGCAAAAATATAATTTTTATCAATACACCATTCAAAAAATTTATTAATTCAAATAAATACATCTCAAGGATAATTATCCCGCTGGAATCATTGATTTACTCTTTAAAAATATTAAAATACATTAAAAAACAAAAAATATATTTGGTTTGGATTGACAGAGTAATAGAGAAATCATTTTTTGTTTATTTCTATTTGGATATTATAAGAAGAATTTTTCGTTTCAAGTATAAATTAATCGCAGATAATGAAGCAGTTTATTCTGAATTTATCTTAAGAGAATTGAATTTCCTAAAAAGATATAGCTTTCGCTACTACTTTGTAAAAATAAACGGAAAATTATGCAAATTATATGAAAAATATATGTTAAAAACTGCTAATGTTGTTACAGCTGTTTCCGCTTTTGATAAGAATATCTATACAGATATGAATCCCTTATCAAATGTCAAACTTTTTTCAAATACTATAGACCTTAAACTTTATAAGAAAGATAACAATAACTTTTTAAAAATAAAGCCCAAATCAGTTTTACTTCTAGGGTCTTTTGGAAACAAAACCAGTCCAATGAATAGAGCTAGAAAATGGCTTCTAGATGAGATTATGCCCATAGTATGGAAATTAGAACCAGATATACATCTTTATATAGTTGGCAAAAATGCTTATTTAGCAAGGGATATTATTAAAACTAAAAATATTTCTATAGCAAGCGATGTCGAAACAACTATTCCATATCTTCATAATTGTGACGTTTTAGTTACCCCTTTAAGGCATGAATCAGGCACAAGGTTTAAGTTAATTGAAGCTGGAGCAGCTAAGTTACCATGCGTTTCTACAAAGCTTGGAGCTGAAGGATTAAACGTTGAACATGATAAAAATATACTCATAACAGATAAAAAGAATGATTTTGCTGAATATATTATTAAACTTATAAAAGATAAAGATTTTTCTAAAAAAATAGCAAATAATTTCTATGACTTAGTTAAATTAAAATATGGTATTGAAAGACAACAAGAGGAGGCAAAAATAATAATTAAAAGTCTTACTTAAAATATAGAGATTCAATATTTATAAGGTTTTATATAAATTTAAAAATAATAAAAATATTCATACTTATTTTGTTTTCCTTATCTAATGGAGGTTATAATAATCTTTATTCAATAAAGTATATGAATAATAAAGTTCCAATAATTGAAGAAATACATAGTGATAGTTTACAAATAGCTCTAATAATAAGAAACGAATACCAATGCAAAGAAAATTCAATTAATTTTTTCACACCCAATAGTTTCTCCCAACAAATTGGTGTAATGAAAAGGCCTAAAGGTTATAAGATAGACCCTCATATTCACAAAAGAGTTAAAAGAGAAGTTCTTTTCACAAACGAAGTTTTACTTATTAAATATGGGATTGTAAAAGTAGATTTTTATAATAACGAGAAGAAATATTTGGAATCAAGAACTTTAAAAGCAGGTGATATTTTATTACTTATTAGAGGGGGGCATGGATTTACAATTATTGAAGAGGCAGAAATTTTTGAAATCAAACAAGGTCCCTATGTAGGAGATCTAGATAAATTAAGATTCTGAAAACTCATGTCAGCAATCAAGTTTCTAAAAAAAATAAAAAATAAATATGGTTGGTTAAATTTCATTTCTACAACTATCTTAAGACCTAAATACCAGTACGAAAAATACATCTTAGGTTATATAAAATTGGTATTTTTTGTTAAAAATTCTTTATTTCTAAAGAAAGTTGAAAAAAATTTACAAGATAATAGATCAAATTTAAAGGGGAATTTATTCATAACTGCTGGGAAATATCTCGAAAGTTCATGGATTCAGATTTGGATAACTATGGCACTTTTAATATCTGATAATGTTCAATCAAAATATGTTCTAACTTCTGAAAGAAGTCTTTTGCAAAATATTTATTTTTACCTATTTGGTTTTAAGCTAATTTTTATTGAAAAAATAAGCGATGAGATTTCTTACCCTAAAGAGTTTCTAAAAAGATTGGATAATTTTACAAATATAGATTTAATAAAAGATTTTATATTCGAAGATATTCCTTTTGGAAGAATGGCACTTTCAACTTATTGCAGAAGTAGAAGGACTGGAATAATGCAAAAAAACAATGAATTTTTTAAAGAGATTAGAGACCTGATAAAAACAAATTATTCAATTTATATAGCTAGTAAAAATATATATAAAAAATACAAAATAAAGCATCTGTTTTTTACAGAATTATTTATGGATGAATATGGAAGCTTCTATTATGGTGCATTAAATATAAAATTGAATATCATAAGATTCAATGGAACAGTTAGAGATAATGCCATTATTTTAACTAGAATGACAAAGCAAACTGATAGGAAGCATTTTGCATCTTTCTCTGAAGAATCATGGAATAAAATATTAGAATATAAAGAAAACAATAAATACAAAGAAGATTTAAAAATTAATTTCAAAGATAGATATGGTGAAAAATGGTACCTTTCAAAAAGGAATCATAAGGGTACAAAGTTCTTTACAAAAAAAGAAATTTTAGAAAAATATTCAATCCCTCCTAATAAAAAAATTGCTATTATATATAGTCACATTTTATTTGATTTACTTTATTTTCATGGTAAAGACATTTTCCAAAATTATGCAGACTGGTTCATAGAGACCCTTAAAGAGATTAAAGGAAATAAGAATTTAATATGGTTTATTAAAATTCATCCATCTAATGTATGGAGAGGTGAAATCAACAAATTTTACGGAAATAAAACAGAAGAAGAAAAATTAATAAGAAAAACACTTGGCGAATTACCAAATCATATAAAACTAATATTTCCAGATTCTGAAATAAGTCCTTACTCTTGGATGCAATTCACAGACTATGGAATAACTGTAAGGGGTACTCCAGGGATAGAATTAGGATCCTTAGGTAAACAAGTTGTCATTGCAGGTACAGGAAGGTACGAGAAAATTGGATTTACAATTAATCCAAAATCTATCACTGAATATCTGAATATCTTGTCCAAAATTCATGAATTACCCTCTTTAAGTAATGAAAAACATAAACTTGCAATGCGTTTTGCATATGCAACTTTTCTTATGAAGCCATATAATCTTGATTTTATGAAAGTCTCTAAGTTAGTCTTTAAGAAAAATGTAAGAATGCCTAGTGATTTATCATATTACCCAATAAAAGAAAAATTCAAAAATAACAAGCTGCCAGATTCAATTTTAAGATTTAAAGAATGGGTTTTTCACTCAAAAGAAAATGACTTTCTTAATAATTTCCCAGAATAAAATGCAATCATAAAAAATAACTGATAATGATAAATTCGCTTATAAATATATTATTCTGCTTACTAATGGGAGGTAATTTCCCACTTTATCTTTTAAGTCAATTGACAGGTATAGAAAACTTATATGCTAATTTATTTTCTACTTTAGGAATATTAACATTCATAAAAAACGGTATTTCATTAAATATAAAAAAAGAAGATTTTATTTTTTTTATATTCATATCTTATATTTTAATTTATTTTCTTGTGATTAATGGAGGCTTAGATGATAGGTGGCTTAATTATGCTATTGATCTTCTAAAGAGGGCTTTGGCACCATATATCTTAGGTCGAATGATATATAAACATATCAATTTTAAGTTTTATAAGTTTATTTTCATACTTTCAATTATTTTTATTTTTTGCTTATTTTATTTTTTTACTTTAGATCCCCAAGGCTTTTTTGAACCAAGAATATCAATTAATAAATTTAAAGAATCAGGTTTTTTTTCTTGTGATTGCAAGGAACCTTTTATTAGTAGTGGACTAACTTTTTTTGCATTATCAATAGTTTCGTTCTTTAAAATAAAAGAAAAACCAAAAATCATATTCCTTAATAACAAATCTATAATTTTTTTATTTTCATTATTATCACTTTTAATTATACAAATAACGAACAGGAGAAATTTAATCGCATTTGGTTTAATCCTTATTACGGATAATTTCAAAACAATCAGAAAATACTTTCAACTTAAAAGACCAATTAAAGATTTACCGAAGGTTTATTTATATATTTTACCAATAATATTAGGAACAATTTTCTTCATAATTATTAGATTTAATTACAATAGATTTTTACATCTTTCTGAATTAAATCAAATAACAAGAATCTTTGAAGATAGTCAAGCTATTTGCAATCAAATAAGAGATTATACGGACTACAATTCTATTCTTCAAAGAATTAGTTATATACAATCGAGTTTTAGCGTAATTAAAGATAACTTCTTTTTTGGAGTAGGTCCACTAAATTTAAAGAACTATATTTGTGCGCAAGATATTAAAATAATTAAAGATATATTAGTCCATAATTTGGAAAATGAAGTGCATCCTCATAATATTTTCCTACACATATTTACTGAATTAGGATTTATTGGCTTTTCTCTTTTTGTATTAAATATCTTTTTAATTTTTAATCAAATAAGAAGGACTTTGCTAAATACCGATCATATGCTTTCGCATATAGATAAGCTACTATTTTTACTATGGAAATTTCAATTAATAGTTGCAACTATGGCTCACGCTTATAATAATTTCTTCTTTTTGGCATTAACAACAGGTATCTGCACTTCCATCGCAAATAAAAACAGAAAAAATATAAAGTTTAATACCATTTAATGTCTTTGATCTTTTCGATAAGTTAAAAATAATGCTTGAATAATATATAATTTAAAAAAAGTTTGAAATGGATTATATTCCCGTCAATACACCTTTGATTGGAAAACTAGAAAAAGATAAGATTATAGAATGCATAGAGAGTGGATGGATTTCCTCGGAAGGTCCTTATGTTTCAGAATTTGAAGAAAAATTTTGTGGCATTGTAAAAAGAAAATTTGGCATTGCAGTATCTAGTGGAACTGCAGCTTTAGATATTGCTGTAGCCGCCTTAGGAATTGGTTATGGAGATGAGGTAATTCTTCCTACGTTCTCTATTATTTCTTGTTCAGCTGCCATAGTAAGATCTGGAGCTAAGCCTGTTCTAGTAGATTGTGATCTAGATACTTGGAATATGGATGTGAATTCAGTAAGAGCAAAAATATCCTCCAAAACAAAAGCAATTATGGTAGTTCATACTTATGGATTACCCGTAGACATGAACCCAATCAAAGATTTAGCAAAAGAATATAAACTATTTATTATAGAAGATGCTGCTGAAATGCACGGACAGTTTTATTTTGATAAGCCTTGTGGTTCATTTGGTGAAATAAGCACGTTTAGTTTTTATCCAAACAAACATATAACTACAGGAGAAGGAGGAATGATTGTTTCTGATGACCCTATAATTGCGGAAAGATGCAGGTCTTTAAGAAATCTTTGTTTTCAGAAAGACAAAAGATTCGTGCATGAAGAAATTGGTTGGAACTATAGAATGACTAGTTTGCAAGCTGCTATTGGCATAGTGCAAATTGATCGATTGGAAGAAAATATCAGAAAGAAAAGAGATATTGGTCGTAGATATACTAAAAATCTCATGCAAAATAATCACTTATTATTTCAACTAACAGAAACTAAGTTTGCTAAAAACATTTATTGGGTATTTGGTATGATTCTAAAAAACAACTCAAAAAATAATGCAAAGGATTTTATGAATTATCTTTCAAGTTATGGAATAGGTACTAGACCATTTTTTTGGCCTGTACATAAGCAACCTGTTTTCAAAAAGAAAGGTTGGTTTAAAGACGAACGTTATAAGAATTCTGAATTAATGGCTTCTAATGGCTTTTACGTTCCTAGTGGATTAGGTATTACTAATGAGCAAATTGATTACGTTTCTGAAAAAATAAATCAATTTTTTGATAAATAAATCAGATTAAATTATTACTAACATGAAAAAAGATGATCTTAATATTGATAATCACTTTAAGTATTATGATGAACTTTATGAAGACAAAGATTATATTGGAGAAGCAAACTTTATTGAAAATTTATTAGTTGAGTTTGACAGGAAACCTGATAACCTTTTAGAACTTGGTTCAGGGACTTGCAAGCTATCATTAATACTAGCGAAAAGATTATCAAACATAACTTGTGTTGATTCAAGTGAAACTATGTTCAATTATGCAAAAATAAACTTAGAAAAACAACCAAAAGATATTTCATCAAAAGTTAAGCTTATAAAAGCTGATTTAAGAGATCTTAACCTAAGCAAAAAATTTGATCTTGTTATTTCCCTTTTTCATGTTGCAAGTTATTGCACAAGTAATTATTCCTTAGATTCTTTTTTTAATTGCGCATCAAAACATTTAAAAAGAAATTCATTATTTATTTTTGATTATTGGTATGGACCTGCTGTATTACATCTTAAACCTTCAAATAGACTTAAAGAAGTTGAACTAAAAAATCATTTTCTCAAGAGATCATGTAAATCATACCTGGATTCTTTTAGCTCCACAGTAGAAGTAAAATACAACTTTGAATTTATTTCGAAAAAGAGTAATGAAATATTAAAAACTTTCAAAGAAAATCACTTAATGAGGTATTTATTTCCTAATGAAATTGATTATTTTGCTGAAAGAAATGGTTTCGAAGTTTTAAAACATGCAGTTTGGTTAAAAAAAGAAACTCCTACATTAGAGGATTGGAATGCATTCTCCGTCATAAAAAAGAAATGAAAAAAATTTGTGTATATCTCAACTTCAGCTCCTCAGAAGGCGGGATATATCAATATTCTATTTCAATTTTAGATGCATTATTTTTATCAGATTTTGAAGTTAATGTATTGTGCGAAAAAGAATACTGGGGAGATACGTTAAAAAAATATAAAAATAAATTCAGAATTATACCTATTAAAAATTCTTCTTTTGTGAATAAGCTTTCAAGAATTTTATTATTTTCTAAATTAAATCTATTTCTTACTAAAAAAATTACTAAACTTTTTAACCCCAACTTCAAAATTTTTAAAGAGTTAAATTCCGATTTATGGATTTTCCCTTATCCTGATCCAATTTCGTATCAACTAGATATTCCATATATTATTTCAATACATGACTTAATGCATATTTACGAGCCAGATTTCGCTGAACTATCAGGATTTCTTAGAGTATATTTTCGTAATCAGAGATTTAAAAGAATCTCTTATCATGCCAAAGCGATTCTTGTTGACTCTAAATTAGGAAAAAAACAGTTAATAGAGTCTTATAATATTAACCCAGAAAAAATATATCCTTTACCTTTTGTTCCTCCTAATTATAAAAAAAATAAAATTTGCAACCTTAATAAAAAATATAAACAACTAAATTTACCTAAAAAATATTTCTTTTATCCCGCAAAATTTTGGTCTCACAAAAATCATTTAAATCTCCTAAGTTCTCTAAAAATTGCAATTAATAATCATCCTGATATGCATTTAGTTCTTACTGGCAACAAAAATCATAACTATGAGAATATAAAAAAAGAAATTTATAATCTTAACCTTTTTCATGCAGTTACAGTATTAGGTGAAATTGATTTAGGATTAATTCCTTATATTTATAAAAATGCAACAGCATTAATAATGCCTACTTTCATAGGGCCAACAAATATACCGCCATTAGAAGCTATTATTTATGGTTGTCCAATGGCAGTGTCAAACATTTATGCTATGCCAGATCAGCTGAAAAATTCATCTCTTTACTTTAATCCGAAATCAATTCATGAAATAAGTCATAAGATGTGCCAACTATGGTCAAGTGAAGAATTAAGAACAAATTTAATTAATGAGGGGGGGAAACTAAAAAAAGAATTTTCAATTTCTGCTCATAAAAAACGACTTGAATTAGTTATTAAAAGTTTATAAGCCGGATAGATTTTATATCCTAAGATAAACCTCTAAGAAAAAGTTTTTTAAACGTTATTAAAGATATAATTAAAAAAAAATATATTTTTTACAAAATTTAAAATAAAATCTATAAAAATTGAATTTAAGTTTTCTCATTATTTAAATTATTAAAATTCCTTTTGCAATTTAATTTTGTAATCTGAATTTTAGATAATTTCTCATGACATGCTAGATTTTAATTAATATTTAATGTAGTTTTTATTTGGTGCGTAAAGAAATTATTGCTATTATTCCTGCCAGGAGTGGATCAAAAGGGGTAAAAAATAAAAACATTTTAAAAATAAAATCAAAAACACTTATAGAAATATCAGTACTTCAAGCAAAAAAAATTAAATTAATTGATGAAATTATTATCTCCTCTGATTCAGAAGAATATGTTAATTATGGGAGATTAGCAGGTGCTAATTCTCTAGGATTAAGACCCTCGGAATTGAGTAATGATAAAACAAAAACTATTGAAGTTTTAAAATATCTATTAAAGTCATTACCAGATGCGGAGACAATTTTACTTTTGCAACCTACTGCTCCTATAAGATCAACTCATGAAATTGAAAAAGCTTTAAAAATTTGTACTAAAGAAAAAAAATGTGTTATTTCAATTTCAGAATTAGACGAACCAAATCCTTATAAACTTAAAACTTTAAATCAACAGAATATTATTACTCCATTTATTAATGATGACAAATACAATTCAGAAACTCCCAGACAACTTTTGCCAAAGACATTTAGATTAACAGGGGGATTTTATTGTCTAAATGTAGAGCAAATGCTAAAGTTTGACTCTGTTATACCTAAAGGTTCTATAGGTTATCCTACAAAAATGTATCCTAATATAGACACAAAAAATGATTTCGATTATATTAATTGGCTAATAGATACAAATAAAAATTTGCCATCAGACTTTTTAGAAATCTTATCGAATTTAAAATAAATCTAAGGAAATATTTTCTAATAAATCCATGGGAATCAAACAAACAAACAAAATATCTGTAATTGGAATAGGTTATATTGGTTTGCCTTTATTGATCAAACTGTCCAAAAATACTAACTTTGAGTTAACTGGTTTTGATTGCAATAAAGAACGTATAAAGGAATTAAATCATGGTAAAGAAAGAAATAATGAGTTTGTATTGGAAAAATTAAATCTTAATAAAAAACTTAAGTTTTCTTACTCCATTCAAGATATTGATAATTCTGATATTTATATAGTCGCAGTGCCTACACCTATTAATAAAAGAAAAGCACCAGATCTTACTGCTCTTGAAAATGCTGCGATAGAAATTGGTAATAGTATAAAAAGAACATGTTTATCAAATAATAGTGAAATATATCGAGAGTTCTTGATAGTAGTAGAATCAACTCTATTCCCAGGGGCGACAAATGATATTTTTTCTAAATTATTAGAATCAGTCATACCAGATAAAATGAGTTCTAAGATTTCCATAGAGTTTGGTTATAGCCCTGAGAGGGTTTCCCCTGGAAGAAATTCAAAAGATTTAACTGAAATAGTTAAACTGGTTTCAGCAAATAACGAAAAAACCTTAGATTGGGTTAATTGGCTTTATCAAGAATGTATAGGATGCGAAACATATAAGACAGAATCAATAGAAGTTGCTGAAGCAGCAAAAATTTTAGAGAATACACAAAGAGATTTGAATATAGCGCTTGTTAACGAGTGTGTACATATTTTTAAAAAAATGAACATTAATACTAATCAAGTTATCAAGGCAGCCTCAACCAAATGGAACTTCATGTCAGTTTATCCTGGTTTAGTGGGAGGACACTGCATAAGCGTTGATCCATATTATTTAACATATAAAGCTGAACAACTTGGTTACAACCCTCATGTAGTCCTTGCTGGCAGAAGAATAAATGATGGTTTTGCGAGATGGATTGCTAAAGAGGCGGTACTAGCACTTTTCAAGTCTCACAAAGGGCTTACCAAATATAAAGCTTTTGTTTATGGAATAACTTTTAAGGCTAATTGTAATGATTTACGTAATTCAAAAAGTTTAGATCTTATTGATGAACTACAAAAATATGGAGTAGATGTCTATTGGAATGATCCTCTTATTGATAAGAACAAACCTATTACAATAAAAGGAGCAAAAAGGCTTAATAAGCTTATCACTAATGAAATTGAACCGGAATTAATAATAATTTGTGTCGGACATGATGAGTTCTTAGAATTCAACAATATTGAAAATAGAGATTTTTTTGAAAAAACATTATTAATTTATGATATACCTAATATTCTTAACTTTAAGAAAAAAAATTTAACTTCATTGTAAATACTAATATGACAGAACTAATAGCTGAAATTGGTCTTGCTCATGAAGGCAGTTTAGGAATAGCTCATTCATATATAGATTTGGCTGCTTCATTAAAAATTGATACTGTTAAATTTCAGATGCATATACCCGAAAGAGAAAGTTCAAATTTAGAGAAATTTAGAATAAATTTTTCTTATGAAGATCAAAATCGTTTTAACTATTGGGATAGGACTTCATTTAATTTAGAAGAATGGGCGCAACTTTTAAAGCATGCTGAAGATAAAAAGTTAAATTTTCTCATTTCGCCTTTTAGTGTAAAAGCTATAGAAGAAATAAATAAATTAGGATTAAAAAGGCTCAAACTTGGAAGCGCTGAGGTTGTTGATGATTTAATTATTGATAAAGCTTCGGATCATGACCTAGAGTTTATAATATCAAATGGTTTTGCTGGTGATTTAATCTATGAAGTTATAAAATTATTTCAAAGAAAAGAAAGAAAATTAACAGTTCTTGAATGTACGTCGAAATATCCCTCTACAAATCTAGATTTTAATAATGAAAGATATAAATCCCTTCAATTAATTAAAAATATTGGATTTGGCGTCTCAGATCATAGTGGAGAAACCTCAATAATAAAATATGCTCTTGCTACAGAGGCAAATATTATTGAAGCTCATATAGTCTTTGACAAAAGAATGTTTGGCCCTGATTCTTCTTCTTCACTAGAACCAAGTCAATGGGTTGAAATCGTAAAATTTAGAAATGATATAAAAAAAATTAAATCTTCAAATAAGTATCAAATAGATAAAAATATTAAAAAAACTTTTTCCAGATCCCTTTCTTTTGGTAGGGATTTAAAGAAAAACGAAAAATTATTTATTAGTGATTTGGAATCAATCAAAGCTGACGGATATGGTGTTGCATCTAAAGATTACAGAAAGTTTCTAGCAAAAAAACTTATCAAAGATGTTAGGAAAGGGGATTTCTTAAAAGAATCTGACTTTGAAAATAATGATTAAAAGAAAAGTTGCTGTGGTTATTGCTTCTCGTGCAAATTACGGAAGATCTAAAAGTCTAATACAAAAAATTAAAGATCATAAAGATTTAAAACTGATTCTTGTGGTTTGTGGCAGTGCGATACTAGACAAATTTGGTGAAACTTCCAAAGTTATAGAAAAAGATGGTTTTAAGATTGACTATCAATGTAATTACTTGTTAGCAGGTTCGGATTTAAGATCGCAAGCAACCACCACAGGTTTAGCGATAATTCAGCTTACAGAAATATTCTCCTCATGCAGACCGAATTATGTTGTTACAGTTGCTGATAGATATGAAACTTTGGCTACTGCAATTTCAGCTTCTTATCAAAATATTCCTCTAATTCATCTGCAGGGTGGTGATATTAGTGGAAATATTGATGACAAGGTTAGGCATGCAATTACAAGATTAGCTGATTATCATTTTCCAGCTAGCATGCAAAGTTACAAGAATCTGATAAAGATGGGAGAGTCCAAAAAAACTATTTGGATGCATGGTTGTCCTAGTATGGACTTAATAAATGAGACAATTTCCTTTAATGAACTAATAAAATCTTCTGACAAACTTACTAACCTAAAAAAAGATAAATTCTTTTTGGTATTACTACATCCTGTTACAGACAGGCCAAATGAAAGCATAAAAATTCTCAAAAATTTATTAGAAGCTTTAAAAGAATTCAATAATAAAGTTGTTATAGTTTCTCCTAATGTAGATGCAGGTTCACAAAAGATAAGAGAAATATACAAAAAATTAAAGAGTGATTCAGAAAATAATTCTATTTTTATTGAGAATTTATCTCCAATATATTTTTTAACCTTAATCAAAAATTCTCAAGCATGTATTGGTAATTCATCTTCTTTTTTAAGAGAAGCAGGTTTATGTGGTGTGCCGTCTTTGATATTAGGGAATAGACAAAATGGTAGAGAGCTAGCTCACAACTGTTTAGTTTTAAAAAATACTTCTAAAGAAATTATTATTCAAAAAATTAAATTAATTATCAAAACCAAAAAATTTAAGCCTGATAAAAGATTTGGAGATGGGAATGCAGGTCAAAAAATTGCCAATACCATTTCAAAGCTTCCTTTAGAATATCAAAATAAAGAAAAAATATTTTTTAAAGATATCTAATTTCTCCTAGTTTTATGATCCACAAAATAACATAGATTATTTTCTAAATAGTATTTATAAAAAATTGATTTAATTAACTATATAATTAATCTCTTTAAAAATTATTAAATATTTAAATATTGTCAAAGGTCAAATTAATAGATTTTCTTATAAAATTTTAACTCTCTTTCTATTTGCCGAAGTTTGAACCTTTTGCCTAGAAAAAATGGGAGAAAATATTGCAAAAAATTCCTGAAATATCTAATAAATAATTTTTCATTAAAATCAAATTCGTGGTTGATAATAATCATTTCTCGCATAGCAATTTTAAATCCTTTTAAAGTATTAGATCTTCCACCCATAGCCATAGCTACACATGGTTTACTAAAATACTTTTTTTTATATTTGTTATTAGACATTATCTTAAGTATTTGTTCGTAATCTGCAGCAATTTTATATTTAAGGTTGAATTTATTTTTTTTTAAATACTCTAAACCACATATAAAACCAGGATGAGCTGGAATATAACTATAAACTAAATTATTGAAAGGATTGGCTAAATTAGTATTTGGCAAGAAAATTCTTTTAATTTTATAGTTTGGTCTTTTAAAAAAAATAACAGGCGCAATAAAGAAATCTGCATTTTGATTTTTAAAAAATTCTTCTAAATAGTAATTGAATTGAGATAATAAAATATCATCTGAATTTAAAAATAATACATATTTACCTTTACATTTTGTTAGAGCTTTATTCATCCCATCATATAGACCTTTATCTGCTTCACTAAAAACATTAAAATTGGCAATTTTTTTTTCTGAAAATTCTTTAATAATAGATAATGTTGAGTCTTTTGATAATGAATCTTGAATAATATATTCTACTGATTGATTTAAATTCAATAATCGCAAAACAGAATTCAATGTTTCTCTAATTGTCAATTCAGAGTTTTTGCATACAGTTACTATTGAAAGAATAATTTCACTCATATTAATTACAAATTATTTTTAAAATTTAAACAATACAATAAAGAAAAAATAAACAAAATAAAAGATAAGCATATTAAAAAGGTATTAAAGTAATCTGAAACTAAAGTTACTGCTAAACAACAAAAAGCCTGAGCTATTCCGTAGTAAATAATAACTACACTTCTTGGATGAAGACCTTTCCTTAGCAATTTATAATGTAAATGTCTTCTATCAGGATAAAAAACTGAATACCCTTTAAAAGATCTTTCCAGCATCACAAAAACCATATCAAATATTGGAATAAAAATTAAAAAAATTGCAATTGTTATTGGAAAAATTTGATATTGTTGTCCATTAATTTGCTGTTCATATCCAAGTCCAATTATTGATAAAGTACCTAACATTGACCCCAGTAAATATGATCCACCATCTCCCATTAATATTTTTGCAGGGAAGAAATTATATCTTAAAAAACCAACTGACGAGCCAAGAAGTGCAGAACATAAAAAAACAAGTTCCCACTTTGATAAAAACAAAAATATTGTTATCAACCCTAATTGACTTATTATACTTAAACCTCCTGCAAGACCATCCAAACCATCAAGCCAATTAAGTGCATTTGTTATTCCAACTACCCACAAGATAGTAAATATATAGGAAAAAAAGTCATTTAATAAAAAAATATTATTTTCTTGACTCATCCAATTTATATCTAAAGCATCAAATTTAATATTCATAAAATACATCAAGGACCCAAATATTATTTGAATTAATAATCTAGTAAGTGGCTTCATATTAAAAATATCATCAGATATACCCAATAAAAAAAATAAGAACGCTGAAAAAATAACTTTTAAATAGTTCGTTAAATTAATTGATATATTTAAATAAAAAGAAGAAATAATAATTATTCCAATTAACCCAATAATAAATCCCAGAAAAATTGCTATTCCACCTATTCTGACAATCTCACCTTTATGCTGTTTCCTTTGGTCTGGGATATCTAAGACTTTATATTTTAAACCAATTTTATTTACAATAGGCATTAAAGCCACACTTACAATTAAAGATAATAAAAAACTTATAGTTATAAATATATTTGTATTTATTACTTCCATATCTTTCTAAATACAATATTTAATTATACATTTTGATTTATAAAATCTAGTTTATTTTTTATTTAATAAATATATTTTGATTTATTTTATAGTTTTTGTTGTAAATTCAAATATTTAATTTAACAATCTGAACATTGTTCCATTTTATATTAGCGTTTGCCTCCTTTAAATCTATAAATTCAAAATCATTTAATAATTTTTCAAGCTTAGAAAAGGAGCTATTCAACCCTACATATGACTTGAATTTCTGAAAATAAGATAGATTTTTGATTATAGGCTGATTAATATCAAAGTCTCTGGGATGAAAATATGAAATTACATAATTACTTTTATTTGTCATTTTATTGATTAAAAAATATGGTATTAAACGAAAATACCCTCCACCAGAGAAAACTATAGGCCTTCCAAGGAATTTGAATACATTTATAGGGAACTCCTTAATTTTTCTCCCATTACAAGAAATAATAGAAGGGTTACTGGAAGGAAATCCCTCAAAGCCGCCATTAGATCTACTTGAAGGAAATATACTGCAGTCAATTTCAATCCCATTTCTAATTAATTCATCAAAAACCCATTGATTTTCTTTTTTAATAGAGAAACTTGGAGCACGATAATATTTAACTTTTTTATTTGTTAAATCTTCAATAATACTTATAGATTTAACTAAATCATCTCTAAATTCTATTTTATTTTGATTGAATGCTGGTATATGAGAATTCGAATGTGAACCTATTTCAAAATCCATTTGGTCAATTTTTTTTATTATTTCTGGGAACTTCCTTGCAATCCATCCAAGACAAAAGAAAGTTGCTTTTTGGTTTTTTCTTTGAAGTAAATCTAAAATTCTTTCTACATTATCATTAATTCTATATTCAAATTGGTCCCAATCATTAGGGTTTTGATTTTTACCACTATCAATAATATGAAACCAATCTTCTATATCAAAAGTAAGAATTTTCATTAGAAGAATTTTTTTCCTGAATTTATAAAAATTTTGATGTCAGATCTAGTTGGAAAAGAATAATATGATTTCTTACTATTCATATTTTCTACCAAATTAATATCTTTATTTTTAATTTTAGTTATAGCAATTAAAATCAAATCCATGCCAATTTTCTTGGTTTTTTTTATTAATCCATAATGAGTACTATTTCCAATAAGAATTTTTCTTTGCATTATAATTGGGCCACTATCAATTCCTTCATCAACGAAGAAAACACTTACACCAGTATATTTCTCATTGTTTCTTAAGACCCAGAAAGTTGGCATTAATCCTCTATATTTTGGAAGCAAAGACGAATGCAAATTAATACACCCAAATTTTGCAAGTTGAATCAAATCTTTTTTGAAAATTTCATTTCCTAAAATCGATACTAATAAGTCAGGCTTATATGATTTTATTAAATCAAGACTTTCTTTATCATTTATTGATTTTTGCAATTTTATTATTTTCACTCCTAATTTTCTGAGAGTATTATCTAAATTATTACGAAATAATTTGCTTATTAAAAATTTAATAGAATAAAAAATAAAAAAATTAATCCCAAATATTTTTATAGTTTTAAGAGCTTTTTTTATTAGTTTTTCTTTCCTACCAAAAGGGGAAGGATTACTCAAAATAACACCTTCAATATTAATATCATTTGGTAAATTGTGATAAAGATATTTAATATTTTCACTTAAAAAAAATGGGTCGTTTTGCGTAATGATAATAATTTTCATTTTTATTTTTACTTAATTAATTAAAAAAGTCATAATTTCATAATCAAAAAATTAAAGTGAATTCTTTAAAAAGAATAATTTAAAAAATTAATTTATTTAATTTCTTAAATTAATGTGCAATTTAGAAATATAAATATAAAAATTAAATTTTATAATAACAGTCTATTCGACTAAAAGTTAATCTTATATTAAAGAATTTAACCTAATAAAATTTAGACTTCTAAATTAAGAATAAAAAATATTCTTTTACAAAATTTCTCAATTTTTAAAGTTATTAATTTATTAGTTCTAAATATTTATAAAAAAATAAACTTTTCCTAATTAGCTTCGAAAAGAGATACAATTTTTTTATCAAAGCACTAATTTTCTTTTGATAGATATTTCAATACTAGTAATTGGTAGTGGATCCATAGGTATTAGACATGCCGAAAATCTCTTAAAAATTGTAAAAGAAGTAAAAATTTTTAGCTCTAGAATCTCACGAGAAGAAAATATTAAAAAAATAGAGAACGTGGTTTATGTTAAAGATTTATATAAAGAAATTGATTTGTCGGATGGAATAATAATAGCAAATAGAACCGACAAACATCTTGAAATAGCTAATTATGCACTTAGAAAAAAAAAGAATATTTTTATTGAAAAGCCCATAAGCCATAATATGAAAGGTATTAAAGAAATTGAAGATTTAGCTAATAATTATGAAGCAACAATTGAAACTGGATTTATGTTAAGGTTTCATCCTAATTTATTATTCCTAAAAAAAATATTAGATAAAAAAGAATATGGAAGAGTTCATTATGTGAGATCTTCAGTGGGTCAATATTTGCCAGATTGGAGAAAAAATGTTGATTATAAAAAAGGTTATGCAGCAAAAAGGCAATGGGGAGGTGGCGTTACATTAGACCTAATTCATGAGATTGATTTAGTTAGATGGTTATTTGGGGAAGTAATGTTAACTTCTGCCATGTTAGCTAATTCAAAAGATCTTGAAATAGAGACTGAAGCAGTAGCGCATATAAATTTAAAAATGCAATCAGAATTTCTAGTTCAACTTAATTTAGACTATGTAAGACCTTACTACTGTAGAAATACCGAAATTGTTTGTCAGAAGGGTATTTTACATTGGGATTACTTAAGTGGAAAAATTAAATTACAAGATAAATATGGTAAAGTCGTAACCTTGCATGAAGTTGAACCAACTTTTGTTAGGAATGATATGTTTATTTCTGAAATAAGTAATTTTGTTAATAATATTATAAACCCAAAAAATACAAAAGCCTCAGATCTATATGATGCTATTCAAGCATTAAAGATATGCTGCGCAGCACATTTATCAAATAAGAAAGGTGAATTTATATCCCCTGATAAAATAAAATATGAGCATGTAATTGAGTAAATAGCCATGAATATACTTTGTGTTATTGGAGCTAGGGGAGGATCTAAGGGAGTTCCTGGCAAGAATATAAGACCTCTTTTAGGTAAGCCTCTAATAGCATGGACTATAGAGCAAGCTTATCAATGCAAGATAATTGATCATGTAGTAGTTTCCACTGACAACAAAGAAATTGCGAACATATCAAAAAAATATAATGCTGAAGTTCCTTTTATAAGACCTAGTGAATTAGCCACAGATAATTCAGGCAAATGGGGAGTTTGGCAGCACGCCTTAAAAAAGTGTGAGGAAGTTTATGATAAGGAATTTGATATTTATTTAGACTTAGATTGTACTTCTCCAGTTCGTGATGTAGAGGATATTTATAAAGCTATAGATTGCTATCAAAAATCAAATGTTGATGCGGTATTCTCAGTATGTGAATCCAGAAAAAATCCCTATTTTAATATGGTTGAATATGATAAAAAAAATAACCTTAAAATGGTAAAGTCTCTTGATTTTCCAATAATAAGAAGGCAAGACGCACCAAAAGTTTTTGAACATGTAGCTTCAATTTATGTATTAAATCCAAATTATTTGAAAAATAGTAATGGACTACTTGAAGGGAAAACCAAAGGATATGATATTGGCATTAAAAAAAGCTTTGACTTGGATTCAGAGTTCGATTTTGAATTAATAGAGTATATGATGAAAAAAAAGTAAATTAAGAATATATAAAAACTAATCCTTAACTTTACTTTAATTAGAACATTTGAGATAATTTAAGAACGGTTTTAACTAAATATATTTTGAAGTGATATGAAGAGTGTATTAAATATATGTATCCAATCAAATAAAACATTATTCGATGTATTGAAAAATCTTGAGAATGGAGAATCCCAAATTGTACTTGTAATTGATTCTGATCTAAAACTATTAGGAACAATTTCAGATGGTGATATCAGAAGACATCTTATAACTGGGAAAACATTATCCACTAAGGTGAATGAGGTTATGAATACAAAATTTATTACTGTCAAAAAAGGCGAAAAGAAACAAAAGATTTTACAAATAATGAAAGAAAAAAGTATTAATCAAATCCCTGTTATTGATGAATCTGGAAAGATTTTAGAGATTGTTCTTCTTAAAGAATTAATTGAAGTAAAAGATTATTTAGACAATCCAGTATTAATAATGGCCGGGGGATTAGGATCAAGATTAATGCCTTTTACTAAAAATTGTCCAAAGCCAATGCTAAAAGTTGGATCTAAACCAATTTTAGAAATACTTCTTGAACAACTTATAGATAATGGTTTTACTAATTTTTATTTTTCAGTAAATTATTTAAAAGAACAAATTATTGAATATTTCGAAGATGGAAGCAAATGGAGCGTGGATATCCAATATTTAATTGAAAATAATCCTTTAGGGACAGCAGGTGCTCTTTCATTACTGCCCGAAGAAATTAAAAAACCATTTATTGTAATTAATGGTGATATTTTAACTAAGTTCAATATGAAACAGCTTATAGAGTTTCATAATAAGAATAAATCTCATTTAACTATTTGTGCCAGAGAATATGAGATAAAAGTACCTTTTGGTGTAATTGAAACTGATGGAATTGAACTTAAACAGATTATTGAAAAGCCCGTTTATAAAAACTATATAAATGCTGGTGTGTATACTTTTAGTCATGAAATTTTGAAAAGCCTTCCAAAAAATCAACCTATAGATATGCCAGAATTAATTGAAAAACTACAATCGAATAACAAAAAAATTGTAGTATGTCCAATTCACGAATATTGGATAGATATTGGCAGACATGAGACTCTAAATAAAGCATATGAATCTTGGGTTAAATGAAAAAAATTTTAGTTACAGGAGCAGATGGTTTCATTGGATCCCATTTAGTTGAATTTCTTGTTAAAAAAGGTTATTCAGTAAAGGCTTTTTGTCTATATAACTCTTTTGGTAGCAAAGGTTGGCTGGATGCAATTGATGAGAATATTAAAAAAAATATTGAATGTATTATGGGAGATGTCCGCGATAGTAATTGCGTAAGAAATGCTGTTAAAGATTGCAAAGAAATTTACCATCTAGCAGCACTTATAGCTATCCCATATAGTTATAAAGCCCCTGCAAGTTATGTTGATACAAATATCCATGGAACATTAAATATTATAGAAGCAGCCAAAGAATTTAATACCGAAAAAGTAGTTCATACCTCAACATCAGAAACATATGGTACTGCTCAATTTGTACCAATTACGGAATTACATCCTTTAGTAGGACAATCACCATATGCTGCCAGTAAGATTGGAGCAGATCAAATGGCTTTAAGCTATTGGAGAAGTTTCGATGTTCCAATATCAATAATAAGACCTTTCAATACTTATGGTCCCAGACAAAGTGCAAGGGCAGTCATCCCTACAATAATTTCTCAAATTTTGAATAAAAATGATTCAATTAAACTTGGAGCATTAACTCCAACACGTGATTTTAATTACGTTGAGGATATTTGTGCAGCATTTCATGCCATTGGCGAAAGTAAAAATACGATAGGTAAAGTATTAAATGCCTCAAGCAAATTTGAAATTTCTATAGGAGAGACTGCAGATCTAATAAAAAAGTTGATGAATTCTGATAAGAAAATAATATGCGAAAATGAGAGGTTTAGGCCTGAAAATTCCGAAGTAAATAGGCTTTTTGGAGATAACTCACAATTACTTAAGCTCACAGATTGGAATCCAAAATATTCTGGAATTGATGGATTTAAAAAAGGAATTATTAAAACAATCGATTGGTTTGTGGAACATAAAAATATTCTTGGTTATGAAAATAAAGGATACATTATATAATGACCACACTTACTAGTTAAAAATGATAAATATTGGAAAACTAGAAATTGGACTTGAAGTTTGTCCAAAAATCATTGCTGAGATAGGAATTAATCATAATGGAAGCATAGATGAAGCTAAAAAGTTGGCAGAGTTGGCTGCTTCGTCAGGTGCTGATATTATCAAAAGTCAATTTCATATTGCAGAAGAAGAAATGTCTAATTCTGCAAAATTTGTAATACCTCCTCATACTAAAGATTCGATTTACAAAATCATTGACGACTGTAGTTTAAGCATCGATGAAGAGTATGAATTTAAAGAATTTATAGAAGAATTAGGAATAGAATATCTTTGCACTCCATTTTCTTCTAAAGCTGCACATCTTTTGGGAGAAATGAAAGTAAATGCTTTCAAAATTGGTTCTGGAGAATGCAATAATCTTGCTGTTCTTGATGCTGCAGCAAGTTATGGCAAGCCAATGATAATTAGTACAGGAATGAACACTATTGATTCATGCAAAAAATCATATCAATTTGTAAGAGAAATAATAGGAAATAAAGTGATTCTTATGCATACTACAAATTTATATCCAACACCATTCCACTTAGTTAGGTTAGGCGGAATTAAGGAGTTGAAAGATATAGCAGGAGAATATGTAGGGCTCTCGGATCACACTACAAATAACTTAGCCAGCCTAGGAGCTACGGCAATTGGAGCGGTAATGATTGAAAGGCATTTTACAGATTCCAAAGATAGAGAAGGTCCAGACATTATTAATTCAATGACTCCAAACGAGCTTAAAGAGCTAAAAGAAAGTAGTCTTTTAATGTTTAAAATGAGAGGAGGATCTAAATTAAGAGAGATTCCAGAAGAAGATTCAATTCGCGATTTTGCATTTGCCACTTTAGTAGCAACTGAAGATCTTAAAAAAGGTGATATTATTTCAAAGGCTAATTCTTGGCCAAAAAGACCAGGCATTGGGGAGATTCCTGCTGCTGAGCACGAATTAATTCTAGGTAAAACGGTTAATAAAGATATTACTAAAGACTCTCATATTTCTCGAGCTGACTTAATATGAATGTTTTAAGAAATTGAAAATTCTAATTGGAGGTTCAGGTAGCTTAGGTAGATCATTTTTCAACCTTACGAATAAAAACCAAAACATTAAAGCAAAAATAATTCCATTAAAAGAATCAACTTCATTAACTTTTAAGAATGAATTTAATGAACTTAATAAAGGTGATGTGTTTATTGATTTTATGGATCCTAATGATGTCAATATGACATTCGATATATCATTAAATAAGAAAGCAAACATATTTAGAAAATACGCTCTCAAGCATTCAGAAAAAAAAATTTACATCTACATCTCAACATGTAATCTTTATAAAACTAGTTTAGGACAGATAGATGAGTCTTCTGAAATCAAGTCAAAGCTATCTCCATATTTAGAAATGAAATTAAATAGTGAAGAGAAGATTAAAAGGTTTTGTCAGTCAGATTTTGCAATTCTCAGAATTGTTAATATCTGGAGTCATGATTCTAAAAATTCATTTTTCGGAGATCTTTTATCTGCAAAGAGCAATAACACATACATAAAACCAAGAGAAAATGATAAAGAGGTCATCTCATATGCCCATATATTAGATGTTTGCAAAATAATAGAAGCCATTATAACTTCTCAGAAGTTGGGGATTATAAATATTTCAACTAATTGCTTTAATTCAAGAGAGAACCTTAAAGCAATTGTAAATGAACAGATTACTAATTCAATTGCAAATAATTTGGGTTATAGAATTTGTTCAAATGTAATAAACTGGAAAACAATTTTAGGCAAAAAAAAGGAGTTATTTTGAAAATCATTTGTTTTACTGGAAGCAGAGCAGAATATTATTTATTAAGGCCTTTATTTATTGAAATTAAAGAACGCAAAATTTACGAATTATTTTTAATAGTATCTGGTGGAATACTAAAAGAGGCAGAAAGGCAGACTATAAAAGATATAAAGAGAGATCAGATAAACATTTGTGGAGAGATAGAATTAGAAAAATCCCCATTAAATCATTCAAATTCCATTGGCAAAATATGTATAGAAACAACCCAATTTATTGAGAAAATCAACCCTGATTTATCAATTGTTTATGCAGATAGATATGAAAGTTTTGGTTTTGCTATTGCAGCATCACATGCAAATATTCCGCTATTACATCTTGAAGCAGGAGACATTACAGAAGGAGGTACTTATGATGATCAAATAAGGCATTGTATTAGTAAATTATCACATCTTTTTTGTACATCAACTTCGCAGGGATGTAAAACCATAAATAGATTAGGAGAAGAAAAGTGGAGATGTATACAATCAGGTTTATTAAGCTATCAAGACATGCAAAAAATTTGCGATAATGATAGGCAATCTATTTTAAAAGAATTAAAAATTGAAAAAGAAACTTGTATAGTTTTGGCAACGATGCATCCAATACCTCGAGATTTAGATCTCACTAAATTAGAAATAGTTGAATTTTTAGAGGGACTTAAAAATTTTTCTTATAAAACTAATGCAAAAATCATAATAACTGCTCCTAACAACGATAGTGGGAACAAAATAATCAATGATGAAATCGTAAAGTATATTCCCTTAATTAATAATTCTATTTTCTTTGAATCTCTTGGAGGGAAAAGATACCATTCAATTATGAGCTTAGCAAAATCTAGAAATGTTATAGTTTGCGGTAATTCAAGTTCAGTTATAAAAGAAGCCCCTTTTTATGGAGCACACTCTTTAAATATTGGCAAAAGACAATCTGGGAGAGAATCATCTACCTCCCAACTAGATAGCGAAGCCAAAAGAGGTGAAATTTCCCAAAGTTTAACTCAATTATCAGAGAAAAAATGTTCCAAAGGCGAAAACCCATATTTCAAAGAAGATCCTAGCAAAAGAGTTATAAATTTTATAGAGGAAATTTTTAAAAAAAAATCCTTGAAAGAAATCATGTTTAAAAAATGGTCAGAATAGAATAAATATTATTATGAGAATAAAATTTAACTATCTGGAAAATTTAAATAACTTAAAATAAATAAAGTACGGGAAAATAAAGAAACTTGTTAAGAGATTGCCCAACCGCCATCAACTTTTAAAGTTTGACCTGTCATATACAAAGACATATCAGAAGCAAGAAAAGCAAAGGCTCCTATAAAATCCTCTTCAATTGCCATCCTTCCTAAAGGAACTTTAGAGGAATATTTATTAATAAAAAATTTATTTTGATTCCTTAAGATACCACCTGGTGAAATTGCATTTACTCTTATGTCAGGAGCAAGAGTTGTTGATAACCATTTAGTAAGTTGAATAAGTCCTGCTTTTGCCGAAGCATATGCAGCTATATTATTTATTTCTGTATCCTTATATAAATTCCAATCAGGTGCATAATGAGCGTAAATTGAGCCAACGTTAATAATATTTGGATTTTCCGAATTTTTCATAAGCGGTATTAAGTTTTGAACGAGATGAAAAGGAGCAGTTAAATTAACCTCGAAAGATCTTTTCCAACTATCTAATGACTGCTTCTCAAATGCAACATTCCATCCTTCTAGACTTGTTGTTCCAACAAAAGCAGCATTATTAATAAGGCAATTGATTTTTGAAAAATTTTTACTTATTTCTTTTATTAAATTTTTTCTTTCTTCAACATTTTCAAGATTACATTTCAAGGTAGTTATTTTTACTTTATGAGTTTCTTTAATTTCTAATGCAACTTTATTAAGATCATCTAAATCAAGATCAATCAGGATTAAATCATATCCAATTTCTGAAAGAGTTTTTGAAATAGTTCTACCCAAATATCCTGCAGCACCAGTCACTAATGCTATTCTTGACTCACAGGATAATAAAGATCTTAAATCCCTCATTTTTTCTTTCTTTTTAAAGTCCATCTTAGTTCGTATATTTGGGTTTTTACAAAATTTTCGAAATTATAAGCTATCAATAAAAATTAAATTTATTATTTATTAACTCTTTTACAGTACTCCTAATAAGATTTAAACCATGTCGACCACTCCTTTCGGGATGAAATTGCATACCCACTGTATTCTTTTTTCTAACCATCGAAACAATTTTATGCCCCTCAAAATCAGTAGAGAATAAAGTATTATAATTAATTTCTTCTGAGAATTTTAAACCATAACTATGAACGAAATACTGATAAACATTGTTGTATTCAGTAGCAAAATTGTTGACTTTATCATTTGCTTTTATTGTATTCCAGCCAACATGAGGCAATATTGTGTTTTTCCCATCAATAGATAAATCTGGTAACTTCTCAATAGTTCCCGGAATAATATCTAAACCATCACATTTTTCATATTCAGTTCCTTTGGTAAGTAACAATTGCATTCCTAAACATATCCCCAACAAGCAGCCTCCTGAATTGCTAAATTCCTTTATATCTTTAATCAAATCAAATTTATGTAGTTGTTTCATGCCTTCTGGATAAGCTCCAACCCCAGGTAAAATACAAATATGATTATTCTCAATAACTTCAAAATCAGTAGTTAGCTGACATTTAATTCCCAATAGACTAAAAGCATTAATAAGGCTTTGTGTATTTCCCATTCCATAATCAATAATGGAAGCCGATATATTTTCTTGAATAGAACTTACATTTAGATTATTTTTTATTTTTCTAAACGGAAGATCTAACTTGCTTATATTTTCTTTAGAAGAGGAAATATTAATATTCTTATAGTGAAGAGCAGATCCCAATGAAATTCCTGAGAGATTTGTATAGTTACCAAAAACTTTAATAAGATCTTTCTCAGAAGAAAATCCTCCACCAAAAACTAAAGGGACTTTTACATTATCTATAATCTTTTCTAATAAAGAAAGGTCAGGACCTGACTCAGTTCCGTCTCTATCGACTGATGTAACAAAAATTTCACCAGCGCCTTGCATCTGACATTCAGTAATCCATTCAAGCAAATCGCGAGATGTTCTTTCTCTGCCAGATTCAATCATAACTTCCCAATTAGAATTTGCCGAATATACAACTTGTATAGAAACAACAACACATTGCTTCCCAAATCTTTTTGACAATTTATTAATTAAATTTGGATCTTTTATAGCTGCAGAATTAATTGCTAATTTGTCAGCTCCAGCAGCTAATAATTTCCTACCATCTTCAACGGATCTAATTGCCCCTCCAGCAGTAATAGGTACAAAAACTTTTTTTGTTGTTGCTCTAAGAATCTCATCTAAGCCATTCCTTCCATAAAGGCTCGCAACCGCATCTGTATAGAAAATTTCATCAATTCCTTGACTAGCATAATTTTCGGCAGCATCACATGCATCACCAATTACCCTAAGCCCTTCAAAACGTATGCCTTTTATTAATTTCTTACCTTTTACATCCAAACGAGCAATAAGACGCTTACAAGCACTCATCTAACTTTATTACCTTCCCAATTTGCCGCATTTTGATTTTGTTCAATAATATTTTCATTATCAAAAACAGTTGATCTTAAATTCCATCCTTTAATTTCATCCCAGTACCATAAATGAGGTGACCTGGCGTTATCACAAAGCAACTCATAATACTCTCTATTAAAATTAGGTCTTTCAAAATGTTTAAATGCTTCTGGAAACTCTTTCTCATTGATACTAAGATAATTAAAAACTTCTTCAGCCCATCGCTCTGGGAATTCGCCATCGAACTTTTTCACAAGAGCAGTTCCTTCCTCTCTTAAAATGTCACCTGATCTAACTTCTTGAGCAGCATCATATGTTGCCCTACCTATTCCAAATTTTATATAAGTTGTATGATATTGAAAATCATCAACCCTATCATCTATAGAACTATAAGTACTGTAGGTTCCTGCTGATCTTTCTGGGGCACACCTAAATCCCCCATGCTTTACTGCGTAATAATAAGCTGATTGAGGATGCCATTTCTCGTAATAACCCAAATAATGAAACTCAATTTTTTTTGACTCTAAAATTTCTGGATTAATTGGTAAATAAGGCTCCCAATCAGATGAATTTAGTCCTAATTCTTTCAATTGTTTTAATGAGGTACCCCCAAGAAAGATCTCATCTTGATTAGTAGCAGTAAAGAATTTCGATAACATTGTAGAGGAATTCATATTAGCTTTTGGGTTTCCATATTCGGCCTCATTTTCTCCATAAAATATCAAGGGTATATCGTATCGAGCAGCTATTTTAGGAGCTAAATTTTTCTGACCAATAATAAAAGGCTGAAAAGGATGAAAAATATTGTCAATAGCAAGTCTAGATATTAATCTGTGTACTCTCCCATTTGGAGTAAAAAGAATATTATCAAATCCTGCATGTATCCAAGCTTGATGGTTTTTCCAGCCCCAATCAGTATATATATGAGGCGCCCAAGTAGCCGTTAATGGATTCATGCCATACTTATACTTAAGTAAATGCGCTTGCATAAAGCTATCTTTTCCTCCACTACCAGGCACTAAACAATCATACTTACCATCATTACTTCGATACTTATCACACAATTCCCTAAGTTGATTTTCTCTTTCTTCCCAATTAATTTGAGATTTTTTAAGTCTAATAGCACAAGCATCACAAATACAATTCTCATCAAAAGCTATGGTGCTTTTCTTCTGTTTAATTCTTGCTTTAAACTCTACTGTGCTTGATGGCCTTTGATTACTGATAACACATGACCTACAAAATTTAACATCTTTTGGTAAGCCATAAAATACTTCTGGATCTTTTAATTCTTTTGCATATTTACTTTTATCAACTTCTTTAGGATAAGGTATAAACATTTTTAAAATTTCTTTAGATCATCCTAAACTTTAGTAAAACTTGATTAATTTAATTATTAATAATTTTAAACAAAAAGGATTAATTGAATAGTATGGTTAATAAATTAAGTTGATATTTTGATTATATAAAATACCCTAAACTGAATTATTAATTATAAATAATTAACAACAATTAAATTCTAAGTATAAATAAAAATCATTTTCTTACTTTAATGTTTGGAGATTCATTTCCTCTATGACTTAAAATAAATTATAAACTTGCAATTTAAAGTAAAGCTTTAAAGTGAATTTATTTGATTAATCAAATTTTTAAGTATGTCTATTCAATACAACTCAAAAAGGAAACATGACTCTTTTTATAAAAATGAAGATCAATTTAGTAATCCAAAAGAATATTTTAAAGAATGCGGTTCTCTTTTATTAAAAGAATTTTCAAAATCAAATCTTAAAACTATTGATTTTCTAGATATTGGATGTGCTGCTGGAGATTTCCTGAGGTATTTATCAAGCATTTCTGAAGATAAATTTGAAATTAACTATTGTGGTTCAGATGTAATGAGCGAACTTCTCATTGAAGCAAAAAATAGATTTGCTAAAGGATATTATGAATACGCTGATTTATCAAATCAATCTGAAGAATTATCAGCTATTTTCAAAAGAAAGTTTGATTTCATTTCAATGCTTGGAGTGCATAGTATATTTGACGAGTTATTTTGGCTTGATAATGTTATTAATAGCCTTAAAAATGGAGGTAAAGCTATCGTTTATGGCATATTCAACCCCTATCCTTATGATTTAATAATGAGAGTTAGAAAGAGTAGCGACTCTCATCTTGAGCCAGGATGGAACGTACACTCCAAAAAAACAATAATTGAGCACTGTAAATCTAGAGGAGTTTCTTGCGATTTTAGAGACTTTGAACCTGATATTGTTTTAGGAAGAGATGGCAATGATTCCTTAAGGGCATGGAATATACTTTTAGATGAAAATAAAAAAGAAAATGATTCTTCATCTTCTGCTTTAATTTTTGAAAAGAATCTAAAAAGAATTTTTACAAACGCAACAAGAATTATCCATGATTATGCTTTTTGTTTAATAAGTAAATAGATACTTTTTATAAACCTAGATAATTTATCCTAATCAAAACATTAGCATTATCTATTTTTAAATGAATTACCAAAGTCCAAAAACTAATTATTTTAATAAATATATATATCTATATTAAGATTTTCTAATTTAAAATAAATCTTTTTATTTTTCTAATTTTGGTACATAATATAAAAAAACATAATCTATGAAGATTGTAATTATAACTGGTTCTCAATTAAGACATAAGGCTTTTGCGCAAAGATTAAAGATGTCCAATAGTATTTTAATTAAGAAAATTTTTTATGAAAATGGGGACCCTTTGTTAAATACTGTAAGTTTAAAGGAAAATAATCAATTATTAATTGATCATTTAAATGGTAGGAGACAAGCAGAGAAAGATTATTTTGAATGGTTTCTAGATTTTTCAAAAAAAAAAAAAAAAGAAATAGAAGAAGAATATGTACAGAGAAACCACTTTAGTAAAACTGAATTTTTAAAAGAAATTCTGAAACTAGAAATTGACCTTGTAGTAGTTTATGGAACCTCAATAATAAAAGGTGAAGTTATAAATATATTTAGAAATAAAATTCTTAATTTGCATTTAGGTTTGAGTCCATATTATCGAGGTGCCGGTACAAATTATTTTCCTTTTGTGAATAATGAACCTGAATATTGTGGTGCAACCTTTATGTACATAAATGAAGGAATCGATACTGGGGAAATAATTCATCAAATAAGACCAGAAATTATAAGTACTGATTCATTTCATCAGTTATCAAATAGATTTTTAATAAAAACATTTAATACTTACTTGAACTTAATAGAAAACTTTAAAGACCTAAAAGAAATAAACAAATTTGATGATAAACAGCCAAGTATTTTAAAAATTTACAAGAGAAAAGATTTTACTAACAATTCACTTGAAAAACTATATAAAAATTTCGAAGACGGCATATTAAAAAATTATTTAATCAACAAATTAGAAAAAGACAAATCAGTCCCTATTATTAATAATCCTAGTTTACTAGGATAAAAAGTTAATGTTTAAAAAAATAATTCAAATTTTGGACTTACTATATAAGTTAATTATAGAGCCAAGCGAACTCGAACCGCTGACCACCTCCCCTCCATGCCATGCAGAGCACAAATCAAGCTATAACTAGGTTTTGCAAACATTTTCGATGCTTAGCTCGCAGAGTTACCATTATTTATAATAGCTGAAAGAATACTTACTTTTTATTTACGATAAGTGATTTTAAATATCTCTTTCTTTAATATAGTAAATCATCATAATGCAATTAATCCTTGATTCATTGCAAGAAATATTAATTAAATTTTTTGCTTTTTATTATTAAACAAACTTTAACAGAGTTATTTTTTTATAAATCCTAATGAAAACTTTAATTGAGATTTAAAATTTTTTTATTTATTCAAGAAACATTATTTAGTGCCCAAATTAAGGATGCTACCCATCCAATTAATGTCCACCCGAAAAAAAGGTTAAGGACCAAAATTGCCCAATAATTTTTTTTATTCCTTGATTTAGCGATAACAGAAGGGAAAAAGTAAACATACAAGGCAAAGTAAATAAAAATCCAAATTATCCATTCTCCAGAACCAAATAAAGAAATTGCTATTGCAATCGCTAAAGGATAAACAAATGTAATCATCAAAAATCTAGTGAAAGAATTATCAAAAATTTTGTCTACATCTTCACTACTTTTCTTCCATTCTTTTTTCCATTCAGAAATAAATTTATTTTCTTTATTAGAAGAATTGTTTTTATAGTAATTAAATTCACTGATTAAACTATCATTTGAAGTATTTTCCTCATCTAAAGTTTCTTCTTTAAAATTTTCATTAACTAAAGTATTTATATCATCATTAACAATGCTTTTTTTTTCTAAATCCGATGAATAGTTTTTAGATATTGATTTATTTAAGACACTTTTGATCTCAGATATATCTATTTCTGATAAATAATCTTTTGCATTATTAACTCTAATAAGCTTATTTTCTTTTTCTTTTTTAGGTAAATTACCATATCTTATTTCAAGATATTTTTTTTCCCACCAAAAATATAAATCTCCTTCTTTAAATTGATTCGTATTTATTATCCCAATTTCATTAAGAGCATTTAAAATTTTTTTCTCTCTCATTTATTTACATCCTTTATATTTTTATACAATAGTATATATATGAATTTTTAAAATGTTAAAATATACAATAAAAATTTTAATTTTAAATATTTTTTTTTAAATATTTTTTTAATTAGTTTATACCTAATAAAGATATGTCTATAAATATAAAAATATTTTTAGCAAAGTTAACTAAAAGAAAAAGCTTAAATTATGATTTACTTGAGGAGTCTAGAGAAGTTGAGGGATATCCAGAACTTAATAAATTACTAAATTTATTATCAAAAGATGAAGAATTTAATAAATTACTTAATCCATTAGAATTTAAAAACGTAGCCGAATCTAAGCAAAAGTTAATTAACAATGTTCTTGTAAATATCGAAATTATAGAAGAAACTCTTAGATTAACCGCTTATAAATTTCTAGACAATTTAGCAGAAGAAGTTGAATTAAATTTCAAAAAAAACAACATTAATAATAATGAAATTAATGAAGATTATATTTCTGAAGCAGTTATTGGAATTGACCTAGGCACTACTTACTCTGTTGCCGCATATTTTGAAAGAGGGAATAATTCCGCAGTTAAGGGAAAAGGTATTACAATACCTGCGCCAGACGGTAAAAGATTATTTCCCAGTGTAGTAGCAATTAACGAAAATGGAAATTATGAAGTTGGTGCAATTGCTAAAAGAAAAAAACAAGCTGATCCTTTAAATACTTTTTATTCTACAAAAAGATTTTTAGGAAGACATTCCAAAGAAATAACTCAAGAAATAAAAAATAAATATTCTTATAAAATTGTTTTAGAAGATGATAAAGTTAAGCTCAAAGCCCCAAAGAGATCAGATGTAATAGATTGCGAAGAAATTAGTGCGAAAATATTATCCTTTATTAAAGTCACTGCTCAAGAATATTTAAACAAAAAAATAAAAAAATGCGTAATAACTGTACCAGCTTATTTTGATGACAACCAAAGACAAGCTACGAAAATTGCAGCTGATATTGCTGGATTAGAAGTTCTAAGGATAATCAACGAACCAACTTCAGCAGCTTATGCATATGGTTGCGAAAAAGAAGAAAAAGATAAAAATATTCTTGTTGCAGATCTTGGTGGGGGGACATTTGATATCTCTTTAATAAATTTTCAAAATCCAGAATTATCCAGCGTTATAGCGACCACTGGTGACTGTGATCTTGGAGGAGATGATTTTACAGAAGCGATTACGAATATGATTATTAAAAGTATTTATAAGCAGTCTCCTAATTTTGATTTGAACTCATTAACTAAAAGTTTGATAATTGAAGAATCAGAAAAAGTAAAATGTGAATTATCTGAAGCTGAAACTTCCAAAGTTGTTTTCCCACTTCTTAGCACAATAGATGGAAAGATCTTTAGTCACGAACTTAATATATCAAGAAATGAGTTTGAAAAAGAAATTGAAGTTCATTTAATAAAGATAAAAGATTTAGTAAAAAAATTTTTAAACGATAAAAAAATTTCTAATAAAAAAATTAATAAATTAGTTCTTGCAGGAGGTTCTTCAAGAATTCCAAGTTACAGGAAACTTTTAAAGGAAATTACAAAAATTGAACCTAATATAGATACAAATCCTGATGAAGTAGTTGCCTGTGGTGCGGCTCTTTGTGCTGAGTATTCTACTGGAAATTCTCCAGTAGCTACATTAATTGATGTTTGCCCTATGAGTTTAGGGATAGAAGTCGAAGAAGATGAATTTGCGATAATAGTAAATAAGAATACAAGTTTACCTACTGAAAAAAAACAAATTTTTACAACTGTATTCGATTATCAGGAAGCTATAAAATGCAGAGTATTTCAGGGCGAAGATATTACTGCCTCAAATAATACTTTAATAGGAAAATTTATATTAGAAGGTATTGAAAGAGCTAAAAAAGAAGTACCAGAAATTGAGGTAACTTTTAGAATAGATTTAGATGGAATTTTATCTGTTAGTGCGAAAGATCTTATGACTAATTCATCAAAGAGCATTATAATAAAAAATTCGATTTCTCTAACCCAGAAACAAATTGATTCTTTAAAAAAGAAATTTGAGGAAGATTCTAATTATTAAGGTAAATTTTCCAGAAAAATGAATCAAGATATTAAGGAAAAATTGAGGATTCTTGGCATAAATTCATTTTCGCAGCTCCAAAAAGGTGATATTGATTATTGGTGGGCAATAAAATATAAGGAAATTCAATCAAAAAATTTTAATCCTTCAAAAAAACAAACTTTATTAATTGAATTGAATCAAATTAGAGATGAATTGAGTGTTTTTGATTTAAAAGTATTCAAAAATATTTTTTTAGATCACAGTGAGAAAAAAGAAAGGTTTAAAAAAGTATCATCTCGTAAATCTGTTAAATCTTTTTTAGGAGAGAATTGGTATTTTCCTTTAATTTATATACCAATAAGATTACTAATTAAATATTTCCAAGATAATTAATAATCTATTTTTCTAAGAATTTGGTAATTAAACATTAAAATTTGTTGGACAACTAATAAAATAACTAATTTTTTTTTTTAAAGTAATTAGATATAAAACACAATGGTTTATTATTAAAAAAAAAATGAAAAAAATTCTTTCAATATTATTCCTTACCTCCCTAACTGCTGGATGCGGAGTAAATTCAAGTTCAAAAGTTCCAGATTATGGACGTTGGGGACAGTACCAAGACTTCGCTAGTTTTTGTGAAGGTAGAGAAGACATGTTGATGCTTGGTGCTCTTGCTGGTGGGGGTAGTTATGGTAGCGGATCGTATTTAGGTTATGCTCAAAACATTGCACAAGGATGGTATTTTGATAAAAGAATGAAAGGATTTGAATCAGAAAAAGATCAAAATGATGCAATTAGATTTAAGAACGATTGGGTAAATTATGTGAGAACTAATTGTCCATAAAATTATATTTTACTTCTACATTTAATTTTATTACTAGCAAAGTAGCTCGCAGAGAACCAATAATAACCCATATTTATAAATTATTATTAATTAAGAATTATTTTAGATTATTGACCAAACTTATTGGTAAAACCAGCTAAACCCTGACGGAGCCACGCGGACTCGAACCGCTGCCCCCTCAATGCCATGTAGGTACTCAAGTAATCTATAGCTAGTCTTTACAACTGTTTTAGCTAGGTTGGTCGCAGGCCTGGTCGCTTAAAAAACTGTATTTTCGATAAGAGTAAGAGGGATAAATTATTATTAATTTGAGTCCAAATCTAAATTTGATTTTTTAGCTTTTTTATTCTCTTTCCATTTTTTATATCTTTCTTTTGCTTCCTATCTCATAGCTTCATTATTACTTTGAACTTTATTCAAGTTAGTTTGTGTTTTCTTATCACCCTTTTTCTTATCACCCTTTTTCTTATTACCCTTTTTCTTAGCTCCGCTTCCTTTTTTTGAAATTAGTTCACTTGATTCATTATAAAAATCAATACTATTTGAGTAACTTAACGCTTCTGAAAAGTGAACTAATCCAAAAAAAATAACTAAAATTGGAAACCAAAAAATTTTTGCAGATTTCAATCTCATTATTTAAAGCTCCAGAATGGAATTAATCTTAATCTATTTTTTTATAAAAATCTATATCCTTTTAATTCAATTTTCCTCTGGTCGCAGAGGTGGTCGCAGAGATCCTATATTTTAAATATTTAGAAATAAATTCAACCATTAAAATTTTTATTAAATCATTCAGAATGATTGATTTAACTATTTAAATTAATTATGGAGCCAAGCGGACTCGAACCGCTGGCCCCCTGCATGCCATGCAGGTGCTCTACCAGCTGAGCTATGGCCCC
>MDTE01101410.1_pt1 | contig 38747 bp, 27 predicted proteins | sample 811231 | NCBI WGS metagenome assembly MDTE01 (sample SAMN05326651, study PRJNA326480) | marine metagenome | isolation source: seawater | place: Indian Ocean: Red Sea | collected 2010 | reverse complement strand
CCGAACCCTTTCTTCATCGGGAGCTTCATGCTCTCGCTCATATCCGCATCACCCCGTGCCCTACGGGCACGTCGGCCGTGCAATAAGGGATTGCATCCCCTAACCAGCAATTTCTCTACTAGGCCAAAGAAGCGTAGTCCGCGTCAGCCTCTTCGATGTGGATCTCGTCAACATCCATCTGAGCTAGTTGCAGCTTACCGGACAGCTCGTCGTTTACAGCATGCCAGTAAGAGTAGGCCTCGATTACCCAGATCCCAGACTCCCTAGTTCCGTTTCCGCTGTTCTTCACTCCTCCGAATGGGAGGTGCGCCTCGGCTCCTGTGGTTGAGTTGTTGATTCCTGTCATCCCGGCCTTAATGCCCGATTTGAACCTATAGGCCTCTAGCCTGTCGTTTGTATAACATGCACTTGAAAGTCCATAGGGGGATGCATTGGCTAGGTGTAGTGCATGGTCGAAGCTGTCTGCTTTGACGACGGTCACTACTGGTCCAAAGATCTCTTCGTGGAAGCAATCCATTTCTTCGGTTACGTCTGCGTAGACGTGAGGCCACATGTAGACGCCCTCAGAAGCGTCTCCCAGGAAGTTTGTTGGTTTGCTCTCGTTGGTCACCATTCCCTCGCCCCATAGCTTGGTAGCTCCGTCAGACTCGCAAATGCCCAGATCTCTGAGGAAGTCGTTTGCATACTTCTCGGACAGCATAGGCCCATACAGGACGTCTTCTTGCCTCAGCGAGTCACCTATCCTGGTCGACTCCACCTTCTCCATGAACATAGACATGAATTCGTCGTAGACTTCTTTGTGTATGATCAGATTTCCCAGGCTTGTGCATCTCTGGCCAGCCGTACCAAATGCCGCCCAGTATGCCCCCTCAACGGCGTTTTCTATGTTTGCAGAGGGCATTACCACTAGTGGGTTCTTCCCACCTAACTCTAGCGAGCAAGAAACAAGGTTCCTCCCGCATACCTCTCCTATCATCTTGCCAACAGGAGTTGAGCCAGTGAAGCTAATCTTGTTGACCAGCCCCTCGTCTGCAGAGTCAACTAGGAACTGGCCTGCGCCGCTACCCCTCCCGTGAACCAGGTTGATCACTCCGTTGGGAAGGCCCGCCTCATGCATAATCCTGGTAAGCATGAAAGACAGTAGTGGAGAGTCCTGGGGGCTCTTCCAGACGCAGGTGTTTCCACACATTATTGCTGGAATCATTTTCCAGAAGGGAACTGCTGCAGGGAAGTTACAAGCGTTGATAATCCCACAAACCCCTAGCGGCCTCCTGTAGGTGAAAAGCTCCTTGTTCGGGAGCTCCGAATTAACCGTCTGCCCGTATAGCCTCCGTCCTTCGGACTGGAAGAAAAGACAGGTGTCTATCGCCTCTTGAACTGAGCCGGCGCTCTCCTTCAGGGTCTTTCCGATCTCTCTTGTCTCCACCCGGACTATGTCGTCCTTGTACTCCGCAAGGAGCCTCCCCATGTTTCCGATTATCTGGCCCCTTGTCGGAGCGGGGGTCACGGACCAACCTGCAAACGCCTCCCTAGCTGCATGCAGGGCATCGTGCACGTCCTCCTTGGTAGATTGAGGAAACTCCCCCAGGCAGTCTTCCAACCATGCAGGGTTCCTGCTTTCGAAGGTAGCACCGTCACTTGAAGACCTGAGCTCCCCGTTCACAATGTTGTATCCTTTCACCATCGGGCTTCCATTGGGATTTTCATTGTGCAAAATCTCGAATCCAGTCTCTAGTACGTGCGCCATGGGTACGCGAATGCCGCTTCTGAAATGAATTATGCGTATCGCGCTTCTTTGTTCTGATAACCATTTTACCCCGAGGAGACTCCTTGATTGCTGGGTTTAACTACCCCCGATACACCAATCGCGCCGGCAGGGAGTGAGAAATGACGTCAGACTCTAGCGAATCTCTTACACTAAGGGTTGCAAAAGCGATACCCAGCGACGTAGGTCACGGTAGAGCTAGGGTCCCCTTTGACAACGACCTAAATCTGAAACCCGGCGACATTGTTGAGATAGAAGGCGAGAGGAAGACAGCCGCCATAGTATGGAGATGCAGGCCAGAGGATGCAAACCTTGGAGTAATCAGAGTTGACGGAATTATCAGGAAAAACGCTGGTGTAAGTCTAGGTGACAGAGCGGAAATAAGGAAGGTAGACGTAGAGCCCTGTACCAAGCTAGTGCTTAGTCCTGTGATGGCAAAGCAGCAGAAGGTTAGGTTCGGGCCAGGGATTGAGGGCTTCGCTAGACGAGGCCTAAACAAGAGGCCGGTGGTTTCCGGAGACAGGATCTTTATTCCTGGCATGACCCTATTCGCAGAGGCCCTTCCTTTCGCAATAGTTCAGACTAGCCCAAAGGGGATAGTCCAGGTCCTTCCAGATACAGAGATAATCATCAAGGAGGATGCGGTTGATCAGGAGGAGCAAGACCTAGTTCAGTCTATTTCGTACGAGGATATCGGTGGGATTGGCAATCAGCTTCAGAAGGTCAGAGAGATGATCGAGCTTCCTTTGAAGCATCCAATCCTGTTCCGACGCCTAGGAATCGACCCCCCAAGAGGAGTTCTTCTGCATGGGCCTCCCGGAACCGGAAAGACGCTTATCGCCAAGGCAGTCGCATCAGAAACAAAGGCTCACTTTACGTCAATCAATGGCCCTGAGATTATTTCGAAGTACTACGGGGAGAGCGAGAAGCAGCTTAGGGAGATTTTCGACGAGGCTGCCGCCAATGCTCCGGCGATAATTTTCATCGACGAGCTCGATAGCATCGCTCCGAAGAGGGAGGACGTCACAGGAGAGGTTGAGAGGAGAGTTGTAGCCCAGCTACTTACGTTGCTAGACGGAATGGGTGGTCGGGATAACGTGGTCGTTATTGGAGCAACGAACAGAAGAGATGCCATTGACCAGGCCCTGAGGAGGCCTGGCAGATTCGATCGCGAGCTCGAGATAGGCGTCCCAGATAAAACAGGAAGGGGGGAAATTCTCGGAATCCACACAAGGGATATGCCAATTAGCGATGATTACAACCTTGACTGGCTTCTTGACAACACCCACGGATTCGTGGGAGCTGACATTTCCGCCTTAGTGCGAGAGGCCGCAATGAAGGCATTGAGGCGGTATCTACCCGAGATAGATCTTGACGAGGAGGAGATCGCTCCAGAGGTAATTGAGAAGATGGAGGTTAGGATGTCAGACTTCCAGGAGGCAGTTAAGGAGATCGAGCCTAGCGCCCTGCGGGAGATCTATGTGGAGGTTCCAGAAGTTTCGTGGGAACAGGTTGGGGGCCTGGAAGACGTCAAGGAGAGGCTCAAGGAAAGCATTGAATGGCCTCTGACAATGCCTGAAAAGTTCGAACACTTTGGAATAAGCCCGCCTCGTGGGATTATGCTGTTCGGAGCACCGGGAACCGGAAAGACCCTGATTGCAAAGGCCATAGCAAACGAAGCCAAGGCGAACTTCATCACCATCAAGGGTCCTGAGCTAATCTCAAAGTGGGTGGGCGAGTCAGAGAAAGCGGTTAGAGAGGTATTCAAGAAGGCAAAGCAGTCTAGTCCCTCGATAGTGTTCTTAGACGAGTTCGAGAGCATTGCAGGAATGAGGAGGAGTCACTCTGGAGAAGGCTCTGACGTCATGAATAGAGTCGTCAACCAGCTTCTTAGCAGCTTGGATGGGGTCGAAGGCATGGAGGGAGTAATTGTGGTTGCAGCAACAAACAGGCCAGAGATGATTGACCCGGCTCTAATGAGAAGTGGTAGGTTTGAGAGGGTCTTGCACATCCCTCCACCAGACAGAGACTCCAGAGCAGCGATACTGAGGATTCACGCCAAGAAAATGCCACTGGGGAAATTCAAAATCGACGACCTGGCTGGAAAGATGGAGAACTACACCGGCGCAGATATCGAGGCCGTCTGCAGGGAGGCAGCGTTGATTTCAATGAGGGACGGAAAGAAGACAGTCTCAAAGAAGCACTTCGACAAGGCCATTGAGATGGTGAGGCCAACGGTGACAGATGAGATGATGGATTACTATTCCAAGATGGAAGAGAACTTGACAAGCGGTCTTGAGTCAGTGAGGAGAACTTCTAGTGGCCTAGCCGGGATAGAATTGATTTGAGGAATTACATGAAGACCACTTTCGGACAGGAAATTCTGACAAGGAAGGTGGTTGATGCGGCAGGGGATATACTCGGCCATCTAGCTGACTTTAGTGTGGACCTGGAAACCGGAAACATTGTCGCAATCCTCGTAGTCATAGAGTCTGGAATAGATCCTAACGAGCTCCCGTGGCCAACTACCGACGGGCTTCTTTCGATCCCTGTGGAGGAAGTTGCCAACGTTGGATCGGTAGTAGAACTCACAAGATAGCCGATGCAACCACCGTTCACAGCCGCATAACGGTCATAAAACGAAGTTCGGGCTCAATCGCTTGTAGAACAGGGGGGGGTGCCCCGAATGATTGACTGGAACCAACTTTCACGATTTACCAAATCTCGCAGAAATCGGAGGATTGCTCTACAGGCCTCCTTCTGGGGACTCCTCTTGCTTCTCATAGCCTCGATTGCCTTGACCTACGTAGTCCCAGGCCAGACACAGCAGTCCGCATATGGAAACGAGTGGAACGACCTGGGTTCGTTCAGGGGAGAGCTCAATGACATGGGCGTCGAGACAACTGCTCTGGTGTCTAGCCCCCTCCTTCTAAGCGACCTTGACCATCCCGAGGAGACAATCTTCGTAATCTCGGGTGTGGAGAGGGACACAATTTCCCTTCCTAGATTCACCGGAGAGGACGACATCGTCCAATTCTCAGAGGGAGACGGCTACACATCTTCCGAGATCGTTGCAATTAGCGAATTCGTAGAGAGGGGAGGAACCGTGATTCTTATGGACGATTTCGGTTACTCTAGTAACCTAGCCGCAAAGTTCGGACTCGAGTACACCAACCATAGGCTGTTTACAGACTACAGCTACGACAGCGAACTCGGCTCAGACTTCGTTTGGGTAAACACCACGTCGGCGTTCAACTTCACTTCTGCACAAGGAATGCAGACTGGGGTGAACCCTTGCCTCAGAGACGCGGACATGGATGGGGTAGTCGATGTCCTAGACCAAGACCCTAGTGATCCGGAGGTTGGTGCACAGTTCGTTACTGCTTCATCTTCCGGCCTCTGCTCGCACAGGTTCTTAGGCACAGATCAAGCAACTAACCAGCCAAGATGGGACTGGTCGCAGGATTACAACATACTGACCAACACCCCATCTGCCTTCGAAAAGACCAGTTCTTACAATCCCGCGGAGCACAGGTATGTCATTGCGAAGACGACTCAGGACTCCTGGCTCGATAACAACGACGACGGAAACTATACGGTCGGAAATTACGCAGCCTTCGGAATCGTGGGTGACGAACAGGGACCATTCCCAGTCTACGTGAGGTACTGTGAGGTCATTCTTTGCAGAGGATACGACTCTGGGAGGGTGCACTTCATCTCAGACGGCTCAGTTCTAATCAACTCCCTTTACGACCCAGATTTTGAGTCAAAGTACCTAGGATTAGTCCCTGAAAACGACAATAGAAAGTGGATTCTTGACGTTGTAGCAGAGGCCCTGATAATTGACGACAACGGAACATCTCCAAGCGAGAACTCTCTGGTGATTTTCGATGAGAGCCGACACCAACAACCAACTATCTTCGGAGATACATACAACCTGCTCTACTACCTCCTGATCTACTTCACAAACGACTGGATGGCCATGCTGATATTATTCCTGATGTTGTTCATATTCCTCGAGGCTGTACTAATTAGGAAAGAGGATCCAGAGGACTGGAGGCACGTCTTCAGAGTGGTATACTACGGGTTCGGAGACGCTGAGAGGTACAAGTACTACCAAAGGCCAGAGAAGATTAGACAAGTCCTACTCACTAGGGTAAGGAACATCAACGCCCTGACAAGGGAAGAGTTCGACTCCATGCCCGCGGCAGAGCTACAGGGGATGATTCGTGACCCAGTCCTGGTTAGGTTCATTTTCGAGGAAAGGAAATACAGACCCGATGAACTGGTAGGAATTGTCAGGAGAATCAAGCAGTGGGGAGAATCAGCAGGGGGGGTATCCGCAAATGTGGACTAGAAAGGCTGCAATAATGCTTGCTGGCGGAATCAGCCTGATCCTAGTAGGGATGATGATCTCTAACTTCCAGATGATGATCATCGGACTTACTTTCATATCGTTCATCTCCATCAGTGCTTGGGTATCTGGTCATTCTGAATTGGAGATTACCAGGTACGTACCCCACTCCAACGTCTACAAGGGAGACCTCATCGAAGTCTCGATAACTGTAACCAACAAGTCTTACAGGAGGACCCAGCAGATAGAGGTCTTCGACAACGTCCCCCATGAGATGAAAATCAGGAGGGGGATTAACCAGATGCGCATGAACCTAGGACCAGGGCAGACCACGAAGATCGACTACATGCTTCGCTGCCCATTACGAGGGCACTACTCAGTTGGGCCTATATCGGTGAGGTACAAGAACGCTTTCGGCCTTTTCGTGAACGAGTCAAAGATTGAGGATCTATGCGATATCACGGTCTTCCCCCAAGTTAGAGATGTGGAGGATGCCATGCTTAGGGCAGATGTCCCAAAAATGTATACTGGAGCGACAACTCTCCGTACCCCGGGCCCAGGGATGGAGTTCTACTCTCTCAGGGAGTACCTATCCACAGACTCTCTGAGGTCGATCAATTGGAAGGCTTTCGCCAGAACCGGCGACCTGATGGTAAACCAAAAGACCAGGGACGCAGTGACTGACGTTTTCGTAATTTTGGACACTAGAGAGGTTAGCAGGATTGGAACCGTTCTCAAGAATCCACTTGAGATGGGAGCATCAGCAGCCGCCTCCATAGGTAGCCACTTCCTGAAGAGGAAGGACTCTGTGGCCATGGTTACCTACGGGAGCAGAATGGACTTCTTGCCCGCTGACACCGGGGACAAGCAACAGTACAAGATCCTGAGTAGGCTCGCTTCGGCCTCCCCATCAGGATCCATGCCTCTCCAGGCAGTAACCAACTCCCTCGCTCCCAGGATTAGCCGGGGCTCGCCTGTATTCATTATCAGCAGCCTGGAGGGAGACGGGACCACTCTACCAGCAATTAGAAACCTTTCAGGGAACGGACATGAGGTAATCGTACTTTCACCAAGTAGCATAGACTTGGAGAGGCTAGTAAGTAGGATTCCTCGCATGGCTTATGAGGTTCTGAAGCTTGAGAGGCAGAACAGGCTTACTGCTGCCTCTGGCTACGGGGCGAAGGTAATCGACTGGATGCCAGACGTCGAACTTTCCCAGGCCTTGCTTCAATCGAGGGGGTGATAGTATGGAACTCGGAAAGAAGGAACAAGAGGTCTCGGAGACGCTACACATTCCTGCCCTTCGAAGGAAGTGGCAGATCCTAGTTCTGCAAATTACGTCTACGGCTTCGCTTCTCCTCTTGCTAAAGAGGATGAGCGAGATTTATGGCCAATGCAGCGATCAGTTCATCATCGATCATAGCGAAAATAGCTGGTGCCCATCTTACGAGCACACCAGGGGCCTTATGTGGCTGCGAAATCAGGATGAATTACTGATTCCTGACGTCATGCTAGGAGTAAATCAGACAGGAACCATGTCACTTCTAGGGCCACTGCTGATGTGCGTGGTTGGCGTGGTAGCAATTGACAGGTTCTGGGCTTCTTCCAACGAGATTCAGACTAGGATAAAGCAAGGAGTAGCAGCAGTTTTCGGAGCATGGATAATCATCCCATTCATTTTCTCATGGCTGGTCTCGACTATCTCCAACGGGTTCCACTTTCCTTGGAACAGCAATGACTCAATGAATCACATGGGCGAGCTATTTTCCCCAATGGGGCTAGTCTTGGAGCTGGTATTCCTGGGTGTGGTTTTCGCTCCTATTATCGCGGGACTTGTTGGCATATGGGGACTGTCCAAGAGGGCAATCACATGGGCAGTAGGGTACTACATTGTCGTCATCGCATTCCACTCAATCCTCACCTTCGAACCGATCGTATCAGAGGTTGACGTTGGCCTTAGGGCCCTTCCTACACAGATTGGGGAGGGCACATTGTTCTGGGGACTCGTCTCCCCACTAGCTAGGTCGCTACTCGAGGTATCGATCCTAATGCTTCTTTTTTTGGAGTCTGGAACCGCGGCAATTGGCCACATGGAGTACGCAGTCTCCCTCCCCGAGGAATCCAAGAGGGACCCCGAGTTTGTTAGGCAGTTCAACAACGTGGTGAACTCGCACCTGATCCAACTAGGAGTCGTCGTAACCCTAGTAGCGATCACAACCGCAATGGCACTGGCATTCGATGACCTAATGATTTCAATCGTGGGGATTTTGGAGGGAACACAGTGGACGGGGCAGGTAAAGGAGTCTCTGGAACTCCAGATGACTTACGGCAAGGTAATCTCGGCAGGGCTGTTCATTATGGCAGTTGCAGGACTGAGGTTCGTGGTTCCGTGGCAGACTGTATCCGGTTACATCGAGTCAGGAATCTCTAGGATGCGATCTTAGTCAGGCCCTAATCCTGACGTACATTTTTCCAATCGAAGTGGAAATGAGTGGGACTAACACCACCAGTCCGCATACGGTTGCAGCCATGGACCAAACTCCCAGCCACTGGCCTAGCATCGACGAAATCTCCGGTGCTGCAAGCACCCCCCCAAATGCAAGTGAGACTAGCGTGATCCTGTCTACCCAGGGGGAGAATGCCTTGGATCCAACTTCCGTCCTGTTGGGAAGAGTCCCTGAGCCATCCATGGTGCTACGATCAGGGAAGTGCGCATCAAATCACCGGAGGATGGGTTCAAGGATGTGTTCCATGGCCGCTTCCCATGGATGGCCACATTGACGTGGAGACGTGTAGCCGGTGCCGCTCTGATGCCCTTGTGCATCAGGCATACAGCGGTCAGCACCTTTGTGGCCGACATCTTTCTTCGTCCATACGAAAGCGGACGTCTCGTGAACTTAGGACTCAGCTCAATCTTCCGAAGGACGCAACTAGGGAAGACGGCTCCCCATTCGTGATCCTCGTCGCTATCTCGGGCGGCAAGGACTCTGCTGTACTACTCACAATGATGGTCGACATCATCGGCCGTCGTAGGGATGTGGAATTGGTTGCAGGATGCGTGGATGAGGGAATAGACGGATACCGTGCACCATCCATGGAGTTTGCGAGGGAACTCGCAGATTCACTTGATGTCAGGTTCGAGACCCTAAGTTACGAGGAGATGGGCTATGGAAGGATGGATAAGGTGGTGCAGCTAATGCCTGGAATCGGAGAAAGGCATTCTGAGGCAAACGGGCTGATGCCTTGCTCGTTCTGCGGGGTATTTCGGAGGCAGAGCCTTAACGCTCTAGCAGAAAAGTTGGACGCCGATGTGATGGCCCTAGGCCACAATCTGGATGACATGGCGCAATCAGTCCTAATGAATCTACAGAAGGGCGAGATCGAAAGGTCAGTCAGGCTGGCCCCTCACACTCGGTCTCCAATAGAGGGCATTGTTCCTAGGATCGTGCCCCTCAGATGGGTGCCGGAGCAGGAGATCCATGCCTATGCCATACACGCTGGACTGCCAATCCACCACGGCGAGTGCCCTCATGCCCCCGGAGCAATGAGGCAGCAGAGCAGAGCTGTAGTCGCAAAGCTGGAGTCGCAAACCCCGGGTGCCCGCCACGGGCTCCTACACTCGTTGGATCAGATTCGCGATCTCCATAGAGGTGCAAATCCTGATGCCAAGCAAGAGGTAAACCGCTGCTCAGAATGCGGTGAGATAACTAGCAGGGACACCTGCCAGTCCTGCACAATGAGGAAGTGGCTGGCAGAAGCATCTTGATCCGGACTCAGATGATGTTCTCAATGAGCTCCTCTATGGCCTGTCCTCGCCCGCAGTAGTAGCACCTTACTTCCAGAGGGTCCTGGCTGATTACCTTCAGCCTCTCTGGCAAAGGCTCCCTGTCGTTCTTGGTGATGCAGTTTGAGAAAGAGCACTTGGCTATGTTCACCAAATCCCCGGCCAGCTCGACTCTGAGCTTCTCAGCCACCGCATGGTTCCTGATTATCGCTATACTTGCAACCGGTGCAATCAGAGCAAGCCTATCCAACTCCTCCTGGTTGAGCTCTCTGTCCTCGATCTTGAGAACGTCCTTCCTCCCCAACTTGTCGCTCGGCACGTTCATCACCATAGATACTGGAGTCGATCTAGTCACGTCTATCCTCAGCATTCTGATCACCCTGAGTGCGTTCCCAGAGGGAATATGATCCACAACAGTACCGTTCCTGATTGCAGTTACTCTTCTCATCTCGGTCATTACTTCACCTTCATAGGGACTTCCACTCCCAAGCTCCTGCAGAGTAATGCCATCCTAGTTGGCACCCCGTTGAATGCCTGCTCGAAGTAGCGGGCGTGGTCTGATGAGTCCACACTTGGGTCTATCTCGTCAACCCTAGGTAGGGGGTGCATCACCACCATCCCCTTCTTCGCTCCCGAAAGGTCTGAGGCGCTAAGCTTGTAGATTCCCGCTACCTTTGCATACTCTTCTTCATCAGGAAACCTCTCCTTCTGAATCCTCGTCATGTAAATCACGTCGGCATTTGGAATCTGGTCCAGAAGAGACTCAGTCTCAGCAACATCGCCCCCTTCTGACCTAAGGTCGGATACGATCTCGTCAGGCATCCTGAGAGTCGATGGAGAAACAAGGGTTAGGCTGACCCCGAATCTTACCAAGGCGTGAGATAGGCTGTGAACCGTCCTACCGTAGCGAAGATCGCCTACAAGGACAACGTTTAGCCCCTCTAGACTACCGTGAGCCTGGCGAATGGTAAGTAGGTCCAGCATCGTCTGAGTTGGATGGTTACCTGCCCCATCACCTGCGTTCAGAATGGGAATGTCCACGGCATCCGCACTATACTGCGCAGCTCCTTGCTGAGGATGCCTAATTGCAGCCACATCTGCATAGCCGTCAATCATCTGCATAGTGTCAAACAGAGTTTCACCCTTTGCTACGGAAGTTCCTACTGAGCTGAAGTTCAGAACGGATCCACCCAATCTCTTCATCGCTGCCTCGAAGGACATCCTTGTCCTAGTTGAGTTCTCGAAGAACATGTTAGCCAGTACCTTGCCCTGTAGAATTGGGAGGTGCAAATCCCCCCTAGCCACAGGAACTAGCCGCTCTGCAGCGTCCAAAACGGAAAGAATCTCGTCGTTGGTGAGGTCATCCATCGTCACTAAGTCGCCCATGGCTCTCTTCTCCTCGCGGATGCGGCCCTCTCATAATGTCTTGCCATTGGCAAAATTAGCGATTATTGGGCCACCGGCGTGTTGATGAGTGAAACTATGTCCCCGGAGGACGATGATAATCAGTAGAACCCCACTCAGGGTGTCCTTTTGCGGCGGAGGGACGGACTTGGACGGTTTCGCAATGAGCGAGCCCGAAGGAGGAAGAGTAGTTTCATTGGCATTGGACAAGTATGTCTACGTCACCCTAAACGAGAGGTTCGACAATAGCATCAGAGTATCTTACGCTTCAATAGAGAACGTCTCATCCGTAGACGAAATTCAGCACTCACTTGTTAGGGAGGCGATGCGTCTGACCGGGCTCGGGCCGGGAATCGAGATTAACACAATCGCAGATATCCCTGGACGAGGAACTGGGCTCGGCTCATCTTCTTCCGTAACCGTTGGTCTCCTAAACGCGATGCATGCAATGAAAGGGGAAAAACCCACTAAGAACCAGCTTGCAGAGCAGGCTTGCCAGATCGAGATCGATATCCTTGGAGCACCAATAGGCCGGCAGGACCAGTACGCTGCAGCCTTTGGCGGAGTCAACTCAATCAGGTTTCAATCACAAGGCGTCTCGGTCGAGCCGATTGCTATGGCCCAGGGTCTTTATGATGAGATTTCCAGCAAATTCAGCCTCGTATACACGGGAATTACCAGAAGTGCAGGAGAAGTCTTGGGAGATAGTTCTGAGTATGGGGGCGAGAGGGACTTACGCCTACGTGAGATTAGGGCCCACGCTGATCGGGCAGCTACCATGGTTGAGGAGGGTGATCTGGAGTCTCTAGGACACCTGCTTAACGATGCTTGGATATCGAAGAGAGGGACTTCATCTAAGGTTAGCAACCCCGTAATCGACGAACTATACGAGAAGATTATGTCGATAGGAGCCAAGGGGGCAAAGCTCCTAGGCGCCGGTTCCGGAGGATTCTTCCTAGTGTTCGGAGAGGATGACCTTAGAGAAAGGCTGTCCAGAGAACTAGGGCCCGAGAATAAAATAATACCATTGGGAATAGATCATTCTGGATCGGAGATAATTCACTGATTCCATAGGTGGTGCGAGAAATGCCTCCCGTAGAGAAAAAAAGCCAATTGCTTGCCATAGTTATTGTTTCATTCCTAATCTCATCCTCCTCAGCTCTCCCCTTCAATGAGGCCCTAGAAAACAAACCTTCCCATCCATATCACTCTGATTCGAACTCATCCCCCATCCAAGGACACTCGTTCCTGAATTTTACCGGCCCTATATCGCACAACTCTCAGATCAATGCAACATGGTTCGCAGAGGTCTCTGTGCAGGAGAGTTACGGGACCGAATTACTCGACAACAGGTCATTAGGGCTATTGGTGCAGATTGACTCAATTCTGGGGGACTCAGATGGCTGGATTGACGAAGAGGAATCAAACCAATTCGCTGCGTTGGTTGTCTCTGCCAGAAATTGGACTGATGCGTATTCTGGGGGTTGTTGCAGCTTCGACTATTCCAATATGCAGGTTTCTGGAGAAAGGCAGCTAGCTGTTGTTCCTCCAGAAACAGGCCCAGTAAACCGTTCGGAAGGGCATTGGGGTTGGACTGAGTCAGCTAACTTATCAGGCCTTTCCGATGGCAGGGTTCTGAGGTTGATCGACCTCCCAAGGGTTGGGGCATTAATCGAGGAGGTGCCCATCAGAATTGGCCTACCCGAGGGGTGGGAGTTCAAGTTCAGCCCTATGTCCGATATAATCTACGGCAACCCAGGTGGTTTCACAGTCAATCGTTCAGAGGCACCTGTCGCCCACGACATAAGGATCACAATTGGCGAGAACATACCGCCGACAATTTTGGCATCAAGATTCCCGTCCTCCTCGACCACGTCTATGAATCTGACATCCTCATTCTCTGCGTCCTGCAGCGACAGCCCTCTAGACTCCCCGATTATCCAGTGGACAGTTCTGAATGGGAGTAAAGTGGTTTACGAATACCAAAACCCATGGTTCGAAATCTCCCCATCAGAGATAGGATTCTCACATGGCGACGTACTAAGCGTGAATGCGACATGCACAGACTTCCACGGCGAAACTTCTCATTGGAACGACCACTCTCTGATTGACGGCATCGACCCTGATTGGTCCGGGACAATTACAGCAAACGGTACTGTGGCGACGAACATCGAAATCCATGATGCAGTCATTGAGGTACCAGCCGGAACGGAACTACAGTTTGAAATCAACGGCTCAGACGAATCAATGCTTCCCGTGTTCCTGGAGATGTTCACCAATATATCGGAGGGCTGGAGGCAGTTCGGGATGTTTCAACACATGTTCCATTTTACCGCTATCCAGGGCAGCGAGGTAAACGGGGCTCACATTTCCTTGAATGAGAGGCATTTACAGAGAAGCCCCACCGAGATTTCTGTCGTACTCCTAGTAACTGACGATGCAGGGAACTCTGCCATGAACGAGTGGGTGGTCCGGGTCCTAGACTCCAGCCCGCCCACAGTCATCCCCAGACTTCTCTCTAACGATGTTGAGATAGAATTTGACGAAGCTCACCAGGACGACCAACTGACGCTCGATCTTTCTCACTCTTTCGATGACTTGGACAACATAAACGACGTAATCTGGTCTGTCTGGGTGGATGGTACCTCGACTTCTTCGAGTCTCCCAGAACTACTAATTTCGGAGGCAAACTGGACGGAAGCCGAATCCATCCCCCTCCCTATGTTATCCCAGGGACAACACGAGATAATTGTCAGCTCCACGGACTCGAAGGGGAATCATAGGGAGGAGGTAATCGACATAGTGATTCTTCCCAAGAGAGGAGCTCACATCAGTGTAATCGACGCATCATTCACCGAGGGATCCAAGGAGGGAGGCATGGCTACCCTGGTAGTGGTGGTTCAGAATGCAGGATCAGATGACGCATTCGCTAGGGTTTGCCTTTCGGACATTTGTGGAAGGTGGACAGAGCAGCCATTCTCGGCGACGCTAGAATCGGGCCCTGCGCTGAGAACCATTGAATTCCAGTTCGAGCTATCGGAAGAAAGAATTGAGAATCTCACATTGCAGTGGGACAGTGCACCAGCAGGTACCAATGGGGAGATAGCTCTAGAAGTGAAGATTGAGAGTGTGGAGGGTGTCTCAGATACCTCTATGATGCTAATCCTGAGCATGATAGCACTTCTTGCAACTGTCTACTATCTCTCTAGGTCCGGGGATTAGGCATACACCGAAACCCCTTGCTCATATTACCGCATACATATTGACCCCCTCTGGGTCCTCGATTGCTGTGCTGATGCTCCCCGACTACCCTGACCGTGCAATTGCAGCCGCGCGGATCAGGGTTGAGCGTGCCTCTCTATTCTGCCAAATGACATTGATTGCCATAGGAGCTTGGTGGCTCTTCGAATCGTTCGGGAGCGACTCTGGGCCAATTATTGCCTATGGCCCGGTTGTGATGTTGTTCTCCTCCGCACTACTTATGCCAGACTTGGTGGAATTTGGACCGGTTGGAAGGACCAGAGCCTCAACTGCAGCTTGTATTTTCTGGCCACCGATGCTTGCATTTGCCGAGGTGAATAGGTACGGTGGTGCTGAAACCGGAGCCGTAGTGGCACTAGTCGCTGTTGTATTCTTCCTGTTCCTCTTCTCTAGAGAGGTTCTGAATTCTGGAGTCAACCCTAGGAGGTGGAGGGGGATCAGCACGATGGTAGGATTCGGACTGGCAATCCCTGTGATTGCTACAATACCCAATCCAGAATCATGGCTATTTATTTCGATAGCTGCGTTGACTTCAACTCTCCCAAACCTGCTGGCGAAGGATGGATCCGAGGAAGCCCGACGAGTCTTCTATTACCGCTTGAAGAAGGCCGAGCGAGGGGTTCTAGAGGTCCAGTCTGGAAACACTCTGATGCAACAGCCAAACTCCCTTCTGAAGACTGCCCGAGAGGAAGGCCGGAAAAACCCTGAGAGAGGGCTATATCTGGTAGAAGAGGCGGAGAGGGAGGTTGAGAGGATCCTTTCGATGGTAGAGGACCTAGAGGAGATACGTGATCAGTCCGATAGGGCTGTAAATAGGGCCGAGGAAATCACAGGCTTTACCGGGGAAGCAAGGAGGATCTTCGCTAGAGCAGAAGAAGAGCTCGAGAACGGCTCACTTAGGACTGCAGAGCAGGGATTCAGAGACGCCAAGATAAGGGCATCACAGATAGAGTCTCATTGGGATTCTGCCAGTTCGGCTATCTCGGAGGCAGAGGGTGCCGTTGGTTCAGCTGAGGGGCACTTAGTAGAGGGCCTAAGATCCACACTAGAGGCCGCAAAGAAGGCAATGGAAGACGAGGACCCAGAGTACGCACTAGCAATAGTGTCGGAGATCCCTTCCCAGATGGAGGACGTACAGGGACTGATGTCGAGGGCTACCCGCTCGATTGAGGACGCAGAGAGCGCTCTCTCATCCCAACCAGGAAGCACCGAAGACGCAGGAAAAAGGCTCAAGGAGGCGAAGGAGGCCATGGAGTCGGGCAACGCTTCCCTGGCGATAGGGCTGGCCGATGGAGTGGTTAGATCCATTCGGAGCGAGGGAGAGGCACAGTCTTCAGTACAGAGGGCTCTCAGGCAGAGGAAGACCATCGAGGAGAAGATTCCATCCGGCAGCACCAGGCAAGATTGGATGTCTAGATTGGACGACATCGAGGCGCTAGCGAGCTCCGAGAGGTGGCTCGATGCCTCTGTGACGCTGGCCAGCCTAACCTCGGATCTGGCTTCTCTGGCCTCTCGCACCGAAGAAGCAAGTGAGATGCTGGAGTTCCTCAACGATGACTGGCTGAAGCTCAGGAAGAGGTTGGACTCGTCTGGCATCGGCCCAGACTCCATTGAGAGGTCCACTTGCGAGAGGGCCCTAGCATCGGCGGCGGACGCACTCTCAGAGGGAGCTATCGAGGCATGCCTCGAGTCAATAGGGCGGGCCGACTCTGCAATGGAGTCACTAAGGCGCCTTGTCTAGGTAAGCAAACCCGAAATGGACCGAGGCGCTCAATTACCAGCACTAACTCCCCGTAGCCCCGCGGACATGGTCTAGTGGTTATGACAGCAGGTTCCCAACCTGCTAACCCGGGTTCAACTCCCGGTGTTCGCACCAAACCCTCTCGAAGCTTGGTGGAATCATGCAGCCAATTCGTTTAAATCACAGATGACGATGATTGCCTTCTATGGACCAAACACTGGACATGCAGGTTGCCGCCTTGATTTTCCTGGCCGGCACTAGATGCCTCGTCACCAGTGATCACACGGGTGGCGTTGAAACGACGAGGGAAGATGAGGAGGACTCAGATGATCCGGCCCCATACAATGCGTGCCCGAACCCCGACTTCGCAACTACCCCCTATCGGTCACATTGGACTCCGATGTGATTGTGGTGTGTTCAAATTTACTAGTAGTTTCAAAAGAACTAGTTCCGAGGGTGTGACATGGCGAGAAAGAACCTTCCTCCGATACTCATGGTGTTCGTGATTCTGAACGCGGGATGCCTTCAGGCCGTGGAAGATGTGACAGATGCCATCGACAACACCCTGGACGTCATAGAGGGCGACTACCCCAAACTGGAGCTACCCGAGAGGACCCGCTCTTCCCCCGTCCTACAAAGCTACGACGCCTGCGACGCCCTTCTTTCTGACCTTCAGCAAGCCGTATACGATGAGATGGTTGTTAGCCTAGACCAGCAGAGTTACTGGCACTGGATTTCCGAGCCCTGGATGTTCATGAGGGACGACATTGCGTTCGCCGAGGCCGACGGGGCCGTTGCTCTGGACTCTGACCAGGGCACGGGTCAAGAGACCTCCCAAGCCCAGGGAAGCGCCGACTCATCCAGGGAGGGGGAGTTCTCGGGAACCAACAACCAGGAGGCCGGAGTAGACGAGGCTGACTTCCTGAAAACAGACGGTTATCACATATACATGCTCAACGGTCAGCTATTACTCATCATGGGGGTCCCTGAGTTCGGGAACCTTACTCTCGAGTCAAACCTGTCCATAGAGGGAAACCCAACCCAGATGATGATCGACGGGAACCGACTGGTCATCGCCTCTTCGATTTACTACTGGTCCCTGCCTCATGACAGCGAGCTAAGGAATCTCATGTCCGAGGAGGTTACGGTAAACTACGAAAAATCTGGTGAGGGAGAATATTCCTACACATATACCAGGGTACAGAACCTGGTTAAGTACACGGTAGTAGATATCACCAACAGGTCTTCTCCGAACATCGAGAAGGAGATGTACATCGAGGGGAACTACCATACTGCCAGGATGGTCGATGGGACTGTGAGGTCGGTAACACACCTTTGGACTTACTTCGACGGAATCAGGACCTGGGTGGACCTTCCAGATGGATACTGGTCAGAGGATGACATGGACAAGAGGATGGACATTTGGAACGAATCGATGAATAATACGATTATCCAAAACGAGCAGGTCATCTCCAACCTGGCCCTAGAAGACTTCGTCCCACACATCTACGAGATGACTGACGACGGCATATACGAGCACCCCTTGTCCTACGAGAAGTGCCACGAGTTCTCAGCAAGTGCGGATAGCGCTGGCAGGGGATTCACAACAATCATGACTCTGCAGATGCTTAGCGAAGAGGTCTCACTGGAGGTGGACCATATTACGTCCTGCTGGGCTCATGTGTACTCGTCCAAGGACACCCTAGTTCTAGCAGAGCCCGCCAACGACTGGTGGTGGTTCTGGAGAAACCCCAATTGGGAGGACGCCACTAACATCCACTCATTCGATATCAGCGATGCCAATCACACTACCTACACCGCTTCTGGCCGGGTGAGTGGAATGGTCAACGACCAGTTCTCCATTAGTGAGCACGAAGGCGCTATCAGGATCGCATCTACGCTTGATAACTGGGGTATGTGGTGGAGGACCACACAGACCGATGAAAATGGGGATCCCGCCTGGACAGGCCCAACAAACCAAGTCACAATTCTGATGGACGACGGAGAGGGCCAACTAGACCAAACCGGCTTCATTGGCGGGATTGCCGAGGGAGAGACAATCTGGAGCGCCAGATTCGTGGGTGAAAGAGGATACCTAGTGACCTTCATGAACATAGACCCCCTTTGGGTACTGGACCTTTCAGACCCCTACAACCCTGTAATACTGGGGGAGCTCCACGTCCCGGGGGTTTCAACTTACATACACCCCGTAGATGACGACAACCTGCTGACCATCGGAATTGCAGGTGGACAAGACGGACTGGGACTCGACTGGTCCACCACTCAGATTTCGCTATTCGATGTGAGCAACACAAGCAGCCCTAGGCTAGCCGACACGATACCGCTAACCCCGGCGTACACCGACGAGAACTGCCCGGATATCATGACCTGCGGATGGTCATGGTCCTACTCCGAGGCAACATACGAGCACAAGGCCTTCACCTTCTGGGCACCAGAGTCGCTACTAGCAGTTCCACTGTCTACGCACAGGTACGTTTACGACGAGGTGGAGATCGATGGTAGGATCTACTCATTCTCTGGGTACCAGTACGTCTCAATGCTGAAGATGATCGAAGTCGACACGGAGAACGGGTCTCTAAGCTCGCATGGAGATGTCGAACACTCCGGCTTCTACAACCAGGAGGGCCTGTCGTACTGGTTTTCTGGATCCACAAGCATCCGCAGATCAGTCTTCATGGGGGACTACGTCTACGCATTCTCAGCAGGAGGGGCCACCGTACATCGGACGCAAGACCTCCAACTTATGGTGGAGCTAGATCTACCCGGAAACGAGCCCTCTGAGACCAATCACGTCGAAGAGGTGTCGGTAGGCGGGACGTCCGACGGTGAGGCTACTGAGGGGGATGACGAAACACACCCATGCAACGAACCAGATGCGACAAATTGTGAAGATTAGCCCGGACAGAGAGCGGACTAAACTATACACGGAACTTCAAGGCCCTGCCGACTGAACCGGCCTTTGCAACAGACTCACCCCTCAGGGGCCCATTGACTTCCCTCCTGTGGACTACATTACCATCGACTATCGTGTAGATCGGCCATCCTGTGAGCTCCATTCCAGAGTAAGGAGTCCATCCAACTTTGGTCCAAGTATCGCCATCAGTAATGGTGCGCCGAGTCTGTAAATCAACGAGGGCCAAATCCCCGTCATATCCCTCTGTAAGAGACCCTTTCTTCTGCATTCCATACACCTTGGCCGGTCCAGCACACATCCACTCCACGACATCATTGATACTGCATATTCCATCCATTGCGTGGGTAAGCATCAGAGGTAGTGATGTTTCAACCCCAGGCATTCCTGCTGGTGCGTTTGGATACCCTGCTGACTTAGCTTCCAGGGTGTGAGGTGCATGGTCCGTGACCACACAATCGATGGTCCCGTCCTTGAGTCGCTTCCACAGAGTTTCCTTATCCTCAGTATATCGAATAGGTGGGTTCATCAGAATCCTCTCGCCCAGTTCTTCGACATCATCCTGGTCGAAAGTGAGATGCTGTGTACACACTTCAGTAGTGATTAGCTCTCCTTTGTTTTTCTCCAACCAATCTGCCTCTTTTGCACTCGTAAGATGAACGATATGTAGTCGGTGCTCATGATCCTTTGCGAGAGCTGCGGCCCGCTTTGTTGCTAGGAAAGCACACTCGACATCCCTACATTCAGCATGAGAGGCGATATCAGTACGATGACCAAACTCTGCTATGCGTTGCTGGAGCCGAGCCTCATCTTCAGCGTGAGTTGCTATTATTCCTCCAGTATTAGCGAAAATATCGTCTAGGTGACTTTGTTCGTGCACTAGTAAATCTCCAGTACTGCTTCCCATGAAAATCTTGATTCCACAGACGCCATCCATGCCTTCTACACTTTGTAAATCGCTGACATTGTCCTTTGTAGCGCCAATGAAAAAACCGTGGTGAGTAACAGCCTTTTTGTCCGCTAAGGCGATCTTTTTTGCCAATGTTTCTCGATTAGTCGCATTGGGGATGTTGTTTGGCATGTCTAGAAATGCAGTTACACCACCTGCTGCAGCAGCCCTACTTCCGCTCCCTAGATCCTCTTTCTCTGGATGTCCAGGCTCTCTGAAGTGTACGTGAGGGTCTATAGCTCCGGGAATTAGGTGAAGGCCTGTCGCATCAATAGTGACCTCTCCGTCACTTGGGCTCAAACCTCCTCCCTCAGCAACTGTTTGTATTGAACCACTAGCAACTCGCAAGTCACCCAGCACGATACGATTAGGCAAAACTAGTGACGCGTTTTGAATAAGCATATGGCCATCCATGGAGGGTTCAGGTGGTTCGTAATGCAGGCATCTCAATACTGTTACCATCAAAGAATCGGATTTCCCCCCCCCGCGCGCTTCAAATAACCGATGCATCAGCGAAGAGGCAGCGAGTTGGAGTAGTCAGGTTATCTCGTCGGGCTCATAACCCGGAGACCGGTGGTTCAAATCCACCACTCGCTACCAATAAAACAAAGTGAAAGTGAAAAAACGAATGACTGCAAGAAGACAAGACGAAACAATACTTTCATAGAATTCCTAGGGGTCCTTCGCTTGTTCATATACCTCCGATTTGGAACGAGGGCATATTGGTGATAGGATGACCGAAGAGACAGCGAGCGAGAAAATGGAAGAAGAAGAGATTGTGATTGATGTCGATGAGCCAGAACCCACGATAGAGGACCTCCCTGGAGTAGGGCCTGCAACAGCAGAGAAGCTCAGGGAGGCAGGATTCGAAGACCTGCTGGCCATAGCAGTAATGAGCCCCTCAGAACTATCAGATCAGGCAGAGCTAGGAGAAGCGGTCTCTTCGAAGATCATTGCTGGAGCGAAGAAGCTGGCCAACATAGGTGGGTTCGTCAGTGGGGCCGCCCTCCTGGACAGACGCAAGCGGGTGCAGAAGCTAACCTCGGGAGCCTCATCCCTTGACGAACTTCTAGGTGGAGGATTCGAGACACAGGCAATTGTCGAGGTATTCGGTGAGTTCGGAAGCGGAAAAACCCAGATTGGCCACCAACTTGCGGTCAACACGATATTGAAGCTCGAGGAGGGGGGATTCGATGGGGAGGTCGTCTACATTGACACGGAGGATACCTTCAGGCCCGAGAGGATAGCACAGATGGCAGAGGCTGTAGGAATCGAGCCAAGTGACGCACTTGACAGGATCCATGTGGCAAGGGCCTACAACTCGGCCCACCAAATGCTGCTCGTGGACGAGATAAAGCGGATGTCTAAGAACATAGAAGTCAAGCTGATTATCGTGGACTCTCTGACGAGCCACTTCCGTGCAGAGTACATCGGCAGGGGTATGCTGGCGGCTAGGCAGCAGAAGCTGAACCGCCACATGAAGGAGCTCAAGCAGGTCGCAGACGTACAGAACGCCCTTGTACTCGTCACAAACCAAGTCCAGTCTAAGCCAGACGCAATGTGGGGTGACCCCACTAGGGCAGTAGGTGGTCACATTGTAGGCCACGCTAGCACATTCCGCCTTTACCTCAGGAAGTCGAAGGGGGGCCGGAGAATAGCCCGCCTGATCGACAGCCCGAACCTGCCCGAGGGAGAGGCAGTCTTCACCGTGACATCCGAGGGTCTGCGCGACTAGCGCGGTCCTCGGGGTCCGAAGGCTAGAAGGCTACGTCGGTAGCTCTGACAAAGAGGACTCTACTGAATCCATTAGTGAAAGGAAGTGACCTTCGTCGAATCCGAGCTTCAAGTCTGCTGCGGAGAAAAGTTCGGGCAGGGTCCTGGTGTTCCCCAGCTTCATCGCGTTTGCATAGTCGTCAAGGGCCTTCTGCGGATCCGCCATCTGTGTCTTCCAGAGTTGCAGAGAACCTAGCTGTGCTATCCCGTACTCGATGTAGTAGAAGGGTACTCCGTACAGATGCCCCTGCTGCTGCCATGACACCTCCTTGAAGTCGCTGTGACCGGTCCAGTCCATCTCCGAACCGAACCTGTCTCTAATGGATAGCCAGACCTCCGCTCGCTCTTCCCTTGTGTGTCCAGGATTGTCGTATATCCAGTGCTGGAAAGAGTCAATGGTCGCGATCCATGGCAACAGGAATACTACTCCTTCTAGGTGGGTCCTCCTCGCCCTGTCAGACTCTTCTTTGTCGTAGAACTTGTCCCACCATGGCTGTGTCAGAAGCTCCATAGACATCGAGGCCACCTCCGCAAACTCGATTGGGTAGTCCCGCTCATCAATCAGCTCCAGATGACCGCAATACAGGGAGTGGAATGCATGCCCTGCTTCGTGGATCATCGTTTCTAGGTCTCCCTGGAGCCCTGCAGCGTTCATGAAAATGAATGGAACCCTGCTCTTCTCCAGGTAGTACTGGTACCCGCCCGGTGCCTTGCCCTTTCTTGTGTCCAGGTCTAATGTATCCATCTCAACGAGCTTGTCGAACTTTCCTCCCAGGTCATCTGAGATCTCGTGGAACATCTCTGATAGCTTCTCAACCATCTCTTCCACAGTCTCGAAAGGCTTCAGCGGCTCTCTTCCGTGTATGTCTGGACCAGCACCCGTCTTCTCGTTGACGTCCCATGGACTCAGCTCTCCCAAGCCAAATGACTCGCGTCTCTCCTTGTTAATCTCCCTTAGTATGGGCATGCAGACAGACTCTACGGATCCGTGGAACTCGAGGCAGTCCTCTATGGAGTAGTCAAAGCGATGCATCGCCTTGAACATGTAGTGTGTGTAGCTCTCGAATCCAGCGTTGATGGCTATTTGGTGCCTCAAGGCCACCAACTCGTCGAAAATTTCCGACATTCTCTCATGGTCCTGCATCCTCCTTTCGGACATTGCAGTCCATGCTGCCTGGCGCTTCGACCTGTCGTTGGACTCCAAGTAGCTGCTCATCTGGGGAAAGGTCCTCTCCTCACCGTCGAATTCTACTGTCATGCTTCCAGTAATCCCCTGGGCCTCAGTGACTAGCTCTGTCTGCCTAACTCCCAGGGGTATGTTCTCCTTCCGAAAGATCTCGACGTCTGTCCTCATCCCCCTCAGCATTAGGCCGTATCTTTCAGGAAGGTCTCCTACTGCAGAATGTTCTACAATCCTCCTGTTTAGTGCGTCAGAGAACTCAGAGAGCTTAGGCCTGACATTGCTAACAAAGTCCAGGAACGAACTGCGCTTCTCTTCGCTCTCGGTATCACACGTCATCCCGATGTACAATAGGGCTCCCGCCTCGGAGACGTGCTCTGCAAGCTCAGATGCATCCGCAATTAGCCCCTCAAGGCAATTCGAGCAGCTCAGCTCCCTCTCCAGAAGGTCGTTCACGAGAGGCTCGAGTCTCTCCCAATCAGTAGCATCGAGGTCATCTGGAACATAACCCCTAGCCATTTGGTAGACCTCAATTCTTTACGGGTCTGGGGCCCATTGGGAGGGGCCCCTCTTCTCTGCTCCACTTGGCACACTTCCACTCCTCAACGGCTTCCTCTACCTTCTTCCTCATCTCTTGTAACCCGGGATGGCCTGGATTCTCTCTTTCTACCCAGCAGGCGGTGCAGAATCTTCTCTTCTCGTGATCGAGGAAGTTCCCAGGTGTGCATGCAATTCTGCAATCAGTACATGACCCGAATCCGTAGAACTTAGGCATCTTTACCAGATGCTGCTCGTATGCTCCGCCTATCAATATGACTACTGGCAAATATTCATCTTAGGTCCGAGAGTGCCGTATGGCTTAGGAAGGCCCCTTCAATTTCTGAGACACTTAACTCTCTGGACGGGTTGAAGCCAACCCTCTCAAGGCCGCGGATGCTAGGTACGGGGCGCTTGGGTAGAATTGACCCACCAAGCTGCTCAATCAACCTAGTGGCCTCTTCCGCTGAGTCGTTGTAGGATCCTTCTGGCAAGGGGAAGCCTCCAAAATCTTCTCCGATTATTGAATCTGGAAGGAATACAATCCACGCACGAGTGTCTCCTTGTGATATGCCAGCCCTTTCGAAAGCCCTGTTTATCTGGTGCGTTCCTGAAATGAGCCTTAGAAACTCCGTATCCGGTGTCTTAGCAACCATGGATCCAGCCTCCTCATTTCCTCTTAGCGCATACCAAGCAGTCCACAGGTGGACCTCGCTAGCGACAGCATCGTATGCAACCATCAGCCACCTGTTGCTAGGCCGCCATTCGTTCACAACCGAGACCAAGGAGAACACGTTCTCAACCGGGGTTTGGAACCTTACACCCCAAGCGGGGAACCAAGGCACTGGATGTTCCCGGTCCATGGCCCCGATGCCGTCTGGTTGAAGAATATGATTAGCGAGCTCTTTTGGCAGAGCTTACCAGGTTTTCGACCAATTTGGGACTCCAACCGCGAAGGTCAGCCAGTCTAGAACGATCCCTTTCCGTCAGCAACGATACGTCAGAAGCACTGGATACTCCGAGGGTGTCCGCCATCTCTCTCGCTCTGACTCTGCCAACTCCCCTGATTGCGACTAGACCCAGTATGTCCGCCCTACATCCAAACTTGACTCGACGATGCACCTCATCTATTGACTCATACAGGGTCTTGTGGGCATTTCTGTCCACCCTAGCTAGCTCATCATCCTCGGCAAGTATCCTTCTCATGGAGAAAAGCAGCCATTCGATAATCTCGACACGACTTCTAAGGTCCCCTGGTTGGACTCCCCACTTTTCTTCTATCGACTCGTTGGACTCCTCCTCCATCCATGACTGTACCACCAAAGCACCCTTCATCCTTCTTTCTTCCTCGAGGTCTATTCCCTCCGCTAACAACTCCCTTTCGTTACCATGCAGCGCTGCTTGGATATCGTCGTAGTCGTTCTTTCTTGGCCACAGAGGAAGGAAATCTGGTGTGCAAGATGCAAGATGAAGTAGGCTCAGAGGAGTCAGTTGGCCGATATCATCCTCGCCAGACAGGATAGCCATAGCCTTCCCAAGACCATCGTGAATTATCTTTCCGGAAATAGGATTTAGGTAGAGTCTGGAAACCCTCGAACCAAGAGGTGTTGGGGAGTAGGTCATTGCCGAGGGCTCTGGAAGAGCAGACTCTGCGGCTTCATAGACACTTGCCTTTCTGAAACCGAAGATCGCCGGACCCTTTCTTGGTGATAGCCTGCGAACTCGAGAATCCTTCTTCTCCAGGACATCCAGTCCAGGAATCGCTGTTGCGGAGCTTGCCCAAGACGGCATCTCGTCTTCCCAGTCTTCCTCCTTGTTTGAATCGGGCTCGCTCTCCTTGATCCTATTCTTGACTTCATCTGACTCTCCGGTTCTTTCAATCATGCCATTGCTGCAGAGCCAGCAAATAACGTCATCTGTTCGGGCCTCCAAGGTCTCTGGATCCATCTGATTCGCGAGGAATGTTTCTGCTAGGAAACGAGAGATTGCGTCTCGATCGTCAATTCCAGCGGTTGCTACTATCGAAAGCATGTGAGTAAGAAGGGCACCGTCCTCCTCCGCCTGAAGGGCACTCGGGTTAGCCAGCTTTGAGGTGACGTCTTCTGGATCTCCTCTAAGGTATAGATCTACTAACGAACTCTCCTCCTTGGCGCTCTTTGAAACTAGGAAGGACTCTCCGAACTCATCGAATCCCGGTCTGCCTGCCCTTCCTAGCATCTGCCTGACCTCCATTACTGGCAGGGGCATACTCCGTGCAGCAATAGTGCTCCACCTCCTTGTGTCCCTGACCACCACCCTACTTGCTGGAAGGTTGACTCCCTGAGCTAGTGTCGGGGTCGCGACTATGCAAAGAATCTCACCTGACTTGAATCCATCTTCTATCGTCTTCCTTTGGAATGAAGTTAGTCCTGCATGGTGGAAGCCTACTCCCCCTCTGACGGCGTTTGCTAGGGCCTTCACCGTGGCCGAGCCGCCTTCTCTTGAGATTAGGGAATCTGCTATCTGACCCCAAGCGCCAGCCATTTTTTCTGAGAACCCTCCGCTGTTAGACGAAACCCTCGATTTGACGTGATCAGAGATTTCCCTAGCCTCCTTCTGTGCAGAGGATCTGGATGAGACGAAAACCAGCATCTGTTTCCCCATAAGGACGGTGTCGTCAATTGCTGCATGGAGGTTCTTCTGTGCTCCTCCTTCGAGACGCTTAGGCTCTGGAAGAATGAACTCCTCTCTCCCAGGGCTTTCTACTGTGTGGTACTTGAGATCAAGTCCTGTTAGGGTTCCAGAGTACAGAGCAACTGGCCTCCAATCAGATTTGATCAGGACTGCGTCAAGCCAATCAGAAATCTCTTCAGAGTTTCCGACGGTCGCCGATAGCGCCAGAAGTTGCGCATCCGGTTTTTTGTGCCTAATCCTGGACAGAAGAATCTCCAGAGTTGGGCCTCTGTTGGGGTCTTGCAGCAGGTGGAACTCGTCCGCCACCACCAATCCGATGTTTTCCATCATGGAAGGGTTAGATCTCAACATGGAATCGAACTTCTCACTAGTACAGACTAGGATATCAGAGTCTTCGGTAAGACTGGTCTCGCTGCCCTTGTCTCCAATTGCCAGACCGACCTTCAGCCCTACGCTGGAACTGATTTCAACCAGCTCCTCATACTTCTCGGAAGCTAGAGCCTTCAGAGGAACAATGTAGATCCCCCTCATCCCTAACAGGTCGTTGGCGAGTCTGTGTGCCATTGTGATGTGTGCTACGAGAGACTTGCCGCTAGCAGTTGGTATTGCCAGCATTAGATTCCTCCCACTAAGCGAGTGAGGAAGAGCAGCGGCCTGTGGGGGAAACAGCTCGTTTATACCCCAACTCTCATGAAGCATCGATTTCAGACGATCATCAAATCCGAACTCAGAAAGACTGGTCATACCGACTCCCGTCCCGTCTGCCATGAGAGTTATTCGATTCGGCCGTTCTAAAGGATGCCGAGTGGACCTCAACTCCACCTGTGGAAGGCAGGATGACCCTCCTTGACTGCTACGAAGAGACCCTCTCCGGTAGCGCACACCTTGTCATCGGCTATCAGGGCCATACTCACGCTGGCCCTGTCGTCCTGGATGCTCGTTACTTCCCCAGTCACTTTGAGAGTTGGGCCGAAGGGTGTCGGCCTCCTCAGCTTGATACTGTATGAGGCGGTTACTGTGCATGGGGGCTCTTCATCCCCGGACCTGTCCATGAGGGCCATCGCAGCCGTCCAGTTCCCATGACAGTCCAATAGAGTCCCGATGATCCCCCCATTTATCATACCGGGAAAGGCCTGGTGTTCCTCCAATGGTTCGAACTCCATTTCTAGGCCGGCATCACTTCGGAAAGATCGTATTCTGAGACCGTCTTGGTTAGCAGGCCCGCATCCGAAGCATATGCTGCTTGGCGCGTGCCTCTCCTGGACAGATTGCCCCCCAGCCCCTTCCATGATTATGCTTGCGAGCCCAAGGAAATTGAACATTACCAAATTGTCCCTTGCGCATTGTATTAATTCACCAGTCCTTCGGGCCAATGTGACCGAAGAGGGCGCTCCCCCTGTGGGTTCTACCGATGAGAACCGGGATTCCAAACCAGCCCCCCGTCCAAAGAGGAGGAGATTCGCTCCGATCAAGATAGCTAACCAGATCCCAAAGAGCCGTCGTTTGGAGATTGAGAAGGCATTGGGCGAAGTGGGAGAGAGTCCGGCTAAGTGGTCTCGAAACGGAGGGTCGAAGAATCATGTCTTCATGCGTAAGAGAATCAAGCCTGGAACCATCAGGCACCTGGAATACGATCTTCTTGACGTAGAGATAGGCGAGTCTTGGCCTGTTCCGATTAGCATTGTTCATGGCTCTAGACCAGGCCCAGTAGTTACTCTCCTGGGTGCGGTTCACGGAGACGAACTTGTGGGACCTCTGGCACTAACATACCTTTGCGCCCCCAACTTCATGGGAGAAGACAGAGTTCTGGACCCGAACTCGCTTGCAGGCACAATTCGGATCGTCCCAATCGTAAACCTTCCCGGCTATAGGAGGATGATGAGAGACTTCCCGGACAACAGGGATCTGAACAGGAGTTTCCCCGGAAAACCCGATAGCAACACAACGTCCAGGGTAGCGAACAAGCTCTGGAAGAACCTCATAACCAGCAGCGACTATGTCGTGGACCTTCATACAGCTGGGAAGGGCAGGACGAACATTCCCCAGATTCGGGCTAACTTGGCCCATGCCAGCAGCAACCGAATAGCAAGAACATTCGGAATCGAGACTATCCTGGACAGCATTGGTCCGAAGGGCTCTCTCAGAAGGGTCGCCAATGAGAACGACATCGCTTGCATCACCTACGAGGGAGGTGGCCCCGACGAGTCTGACCCAGAGTCTGTGCAGATTTCGATGTACGGGATCATAAATCTGCTAAGGAGCCTTAGGATGCTTCCAGGGTACCCTAGCAAGCCTAGGTTCCGAATCCTGGCATCTGGATCGGTCTGGATTCGTTCCGATCAAGGTGGGCTGCTTGACGTCCTAGCTCCAGCCGGAAGCTTCGTCGAGGAGGGCGAGATAGTTGCAACAATTACTGACCCAGAGTTGCCGGGGGTTCAGCATGACGTTACTTCTCCAGTTCGTGGTCTTCTGATTAGCTCGGCCACCCACCCATTCGTCAACTCTGGCTCCCCAATTGGACACCTACTTCCAGTCAAGAGGGGAGTGGCCACTTTGAAGAGAAGGCTCGATGAAGAGGGGTGCTTGATTATCAGCGGATCCGATGGGGAGCCCCCATGGAGGGACGACGAGGACATCGAGGACATCGCAGTATTTGGGGAATGGTCGGGAGGTTCTCCGGATGCAGAATGGGGCCCAGTTGATTCTGCAGAAGAAGAGGATGACAGTTGAGCCCCCCAATCCATGTATTTTTCTTACCCAGCCCCCCCAGAAAGTCATGGGAAGTAGACGAGCCTCTATCCTTCTATCCTCAATTATGCTATCAATGGCCCTTTCTGGGTGCTTATCGGGGATATCCTCTGGGAGTAGCCAGTCCGATGATGAGCAGGAGGGTGAATTTGAGGGACTAGACTATGTCGAGTGCATGATTCACGAGGATATGGAAAGGTGCTGGAACGTTTTCGTCCCACAATCGGTGAACTTGACGGAAGCGACTCCAATGATAATTGATCTTCATGGGAACACAGTAACTATGGAAAAACAGAGGCAACTATCGGAGTTTGACGATATTGCAGAGGAGAATGGAGTGATTGCAGTTTGGCCGCAGGGATTCGATAATTCATGGAACGCGGGATACTGCTGCAGTACTGCAGGTCAAATGGGACTGAACGATACCGGCCTAATTCTGAAGATTATTGACAACATAACGTCACGGCACTCAGTTGACGAGGACAGGATTTACCTTACTGGATGGTCAAATGGATGCGCCCTAAGCCAGAAGTTAGCAAATGAGCACAGTGATCGGTTCGCTGCCATAGCTTGCATGTCATACTACCTCCTCGAAGATCCTGATTCCGGTTACTCCCCAATCCCAATCATGGAAATCCATGGCCTGCTGGATCAAATCATCCTATACACAAATGATGCCATACACCTGCCTAACTTAGAGGCCCAGGAGCATGGGGCGATTCAGAACCTATTGATGTGGGCAGAAATGAACGGATGCCAGGGAACTCTCCCGGATTCTAACTCCCCCTCTACATTCTATTCAGTCCAGTCGTTTACCAATTGCGAGAATGGGTCCGTGGCGTCGCTGGTAACTCTCTATGCAGCTGATCACAACCCATACGAGGAAAGCTACGATATTTTCACAGGTAACGGGGGAACAGTCGACACTAACGGAATTGCCTGGGACTTCTTGAGCCAGTTCTCAAAGGAGAATTGAGGCACATGATGAAATTCCTCAAGGACCTGTTCAAGCTGTATATAGGGGCCTACTTAGGACTGATCCTGTTTGCCATCCTGTTCCTCATCGGCTTCGTTTTCTGGATGTGGTGGACAGTAGGGGACATAATCTGAGAATGCCTAGTCATCCTTTCCAGGCAAATCGAATTCCGGTGCCGAAGGCAGGTCAATTCCCCTATTCTCGGGCCTTACTGCTAGCCTGTCAGGCGTGACCCCGTAGGCATCCAGAGCTTCCTGGAGCTTTCTTCTCTCAGCATACCTCGTTCCTACGATCACTCCTCCCCCAGCCAGACCGATTAGGAAGATCACGGCACCAATTACTCCCGCAGAGCTCAAAACAGTAGCAACGAAGCCGCTTTCTGGCCCCGGCTCAACCCAGGTAGAGACAAGCACGCTCCACTCCAAATCAGTGTAATAGCCCTGTTCGGAAACCCTAGCAGTTACGGTTTGGATCGAGACTCCCTCGTCGCAGACCTGGATCTGCAGGTTATTGATCGGATTATTGCAGTCTAGGGGCTGAAGCATCACTACTTTCCCATCCTGGCTTGTATTCGGCTCCAAGGAGAATCCACCCATCATCCATGTGATTTCGGCCCCCACGCCGGGCTGGATCCCAGAGAGTGAGATCGTGAAGGACTGGTTGGCAGAGTCCCACAGTATTGGTTGCTGCCCGAATGAGTTGGGTCCGTCGAAGACCTCCCCTCCGTAGTGGAAAACAGTTCCACGTGAAATGTCAAGACTGGTGCCGATTAGCTCCAACCTGTTCATTCCTTCGTCCACCGATCCGTCACAGTCGTCATCAATGCCGTTCCACAGTTCCTGGGCTCCTGGGTAGGTGCTGCCGACCTTGTCGTTACAGTCTTCGAACTCGTAGAAACCATCCTGATCACTATCGTAATCTGGGAACAGGGGGTTGGATAGTCCGCTCTCTAGCTCGTCAAGGTCAGACATACCGTCCTTGTCCGTGTCCGCGGAAAACGGGCTTGTGCTGTGGTTGTGATACTCTGAGTAGTCCGAGACTCCGTCCCCATCGGTATCGATTTCGTAGAAGTCCTCGTCAATCTCGTCGTCGCAGTCGTTGTCCTTGCCATCTAGCTGCTCAGGATTCCCAGGAGCTCTTTCGAAGTCGTCGTCGTCGCAGTCCTGGAAGTGGTAGAAGGAGTCGGAGTCGTTGTCAGGATCAGCCATTAGTGGGTCAGACATGTGGGTGTTGACCTCCGATCCGTCGGCCAGACCATCTCCATCTGTGTCACCGTCGTTTGGATCGGTAGAGTACTGGTGGTACTCGATATAGTCGGTCAGACCGTCATTGTCGGAGTCTAGCCAGAAGAAGTCCTCGTCAACCTCTTCGTCGCAGTCGTTGTCAAGGTTGTCGAGAAGCTCTGGAGCGCTAGGCGAGAAGCTAGTGTCATTGTCGTCGCAGTCGTCAAACCAGTAGGTACCGTCGCCATCGGCGTCCTGGTCCGCGACCAGCGGGTCACTCTGGAAGACCTCAATCTCCTGAAGGTCAGTGAGCCCGTCTTGATCTGTGTCTGAGCTGTTAATGTCCGTCCCATGAACATGGAACTCTGACCAATCGGATAGCCCATCTCCATCCTGATCTGTTTCGTTGTATCCTTCGTCCTCGATGCCGTCGCAGTCGTCGTCCTTCCCGTTAAGCAGTTCCTGCATCCCGGGATTCGCCCCCGGATCTTCGTCGTCGCAGTCCTGGAAGTGGTAGTAGGTGTCGGTGTCGTTGTCCGGGTCGTAAGTTAGTGGGTCCGAGGACCAGACATTGATTTCTTCTGAGTCATTCAGTCCGTCTGAGTCCGAGTCTGACGAAAGTGGATTGGTTCCGTGAACGACTATTTCCTGGTAGTCGCTAAGGCCGTCGTCGTCCGAGTCCGGGTCCAATGGCATGGTTCCGTAGGTAATCACTTCCTGGTAGTCGCTAAGGCCGTCGTCGTCCGAGTCGAAGTCAAGAGGATCTGTTTTGTACAAACCCGTCTCGTCATCGTCGCTAAGGCCGTCGCCGTCATCGTCGCCGTCCAGGAAGTCGCAGTCCCCGTCGGAGTCGGTGTCGACTGGTGTGGAGTTGCTGTCCAGAGAGTCGGTATCGCAGGCCTCTTCTACGACATCGGAGAAGCCGTCGCCGTCATCGTCGTCGTCCAGGAAGTCGCAGTCCCCGTCGGAGTCGGTGTCTGTGGGATATGAGCTGGAATTGAATTGTTCAGTTTGGCAGGCTTGCTCATCTAGATCGCTCCAACCGTCGTTGTCGTCGTCTTCGTCGTTGTAGTCAGGCCAGCCATCTCCATCGAAGTCCGAGACGTTGCCCACCCCATGGAAGACCACCTCCCACGAGTTCAAAGTGCCCGTGTCGCCACTAACTGTGTCTCTGACTTTCAGAGTCCAGTTGCCCAGAGAAGACTCGCCCCAGTGCTGAACTGTGCCGAACATCCAGTCAGCGTAGTCGTTGTTGTCGTCGTTATGCTCCTCGGCTAGCCAGGACTGATGACCACTTGGGGACTCTAGTACTATGTCCAAGTTCCCCCTGAACGAGTGGCCTATATCCACGAAGACATCCACGGACTCGAGGCTCAGGTCAACTGGAACAGAGAGATTGAACTCCGTCCAGGTGCTAGTGCCGTCTTCTATTTCAGTACCAGGAGTGAAGGGGCCGAAACTGGCATTGCTTTCGTCTCCGCTGCTGGTCCAATTCTCAGCCAGAGACACTGCTGAGCCTGCATCTACTGCTCCGAATCCATACTTGTGAGAGACTAGGTGCCCAGCCCCGTTAACGTTCCATGACGAGTCGTTTGCGTCGTTCTTCCTCGAGCTGTGGACCAGTATGTTCTGAACGTCCCTCCAGGTCAGGTTCGGGTTAGCTTCCAGAACTAGGGCTATCACGCCCGAAACCAGAGGTGTCGCACTTGAGGTCCCACCGAAGTCGTGAGTCACATCTCCGCCAGAATAGCCTCCCGAGCCTACAATGTCCGTCGTGGTGATTCCCACGTAATTGGGTGATCCGCCATTGGAATGAGCAGTTACTAGGATGTTCGCCCCTGGCTCAGAATAGTATGACTGATCCCCATAGTGGCTTATTGCCGAGACCGCAATGGTGTGCCTGTTATTTGCATATCCGTCGTAGTTTGAGTTATCGTCCGACTGAAGCCCGTTTCCTGCTGCCCAGGTGTATATGCTGCCTAGGCCCGATCTGCCGTTGTAGGCCGATTCCTCAATCGCAGCCAATGTAATTGGTCCAGGAGCCTCCAGGATGGTCCCAGAATCCCAAGGGCCCCAGGAGTTGGAGTAGATATCGATATCGTCATTATGGTAACTTAGGGCGTCAGCCGAAGTGGAGTCAGTGAAGCCACAGGCTATCAGCCTATGTCCAGCGATCCCCGCTCCGAAGGCAGCGCCGGTGACATATAGGGAGTTATTCCCCACTCCAGCGGCGACTCCGGCGACCGCAGTTCCATGCCCATCGTTCGACGACGGTTCTGGATCGGGGTCATCACCGCACCAGTCCCATGAGTTGGTTGAGATGAAGTTGGGGTCCAAGTCGGAGTGGTCGTGATCCACACCGTCGTCAATCACGCTGATAATGACGCCAGAGCCATTGTAAGACTCCCAAACTCCGGTAACGTTAGCGTCCTCTCCCGCAGAGCCATCACTCTGTCCAGAGTTGTTGAGGTGCCATTGGTCATCGAAGTAGGGATCGTTGGGAGCGAACTTAGCAGACTGAGTTCGCTCAAGGAGTGGGGAGAATGACTCGATTTCCCGAGCTTCGAATGACTTTCTCAGTCCTTCAAGGGCGGAAGAATCTTCAAACTCCCAGATAAACGATCCCTTGAGGAACTTAACTGGGCTAGAGCCATCAGGTTCAGCGATCGTCATATGGTGATATTGAATTGGAATCCCAGTAACCACAAGCCACGAATCCACTTGCTGGAGATCCGTCCCTTCGTAGTTCCCTAGATCCGCCACACGGGCGAATGCATTTTGTACCCCTCTGGAGTAAGTTTCCATGACTCCATCGTTCGAACTGATAAGGACTCCATCCTCATTTTCTTCAGCGACAGATTGCCCTATGGGGGCAATTAACATCATCAATAGAACCAATGAGGCTACTCTCACACACTATCTCGACCAACATTAGAATATAGGCATTCGTCTTTGGTGATATTCTATTTCATCTATCTCTCTGACTTAAGATTGAACCCAACCCATTAGTGTCTAGAATCCTTCCTCAAGATCCTCAATCCCATAAATGCGCCAATTGCCACAAGTAATGTTACTGCCGCAGATAGAACCAAAGTTTCGATGGCTACGGAATAACCTACAATTGAGAATTCTGATCTTGTCTCCTCTTCAACCCAAATTGAGACGTATATCTTCCACTCAATTTCGGTGTAGAACTCCTCCTCAGAGATAATCCCCTTTATTGTTTGATTAGAACTCCCCTCTTCGCAGAGATAAGCCTCCAGTTCACTAATCGTGTTTCTGCAGTCAATCTGCAGAAGTGAGACCACACCGGACCCTTGGCTAGCATTTGGCTCCAGTTTGTAGCTTCCCATTGACCATGAGATTTCGGCCCCCACGCTCGTCTGAATCCCCGTCAGCGAAATACTGAATGTTTCGTTAGCTGAATCCCAATTGTGAGGTGGCAGATTAGAATTGCTTCTACCGTCGTATACTTCCCCGTTAGCGTAAAATGTGGTCATTCTGTATTCATCCAGACTAGGCACGATAACACCTAGCCTATCCACCCATTCGTCAATCAACCCGTCGCAGTCGTCATCTTTGCCATTCCACCTTTCTTGCGACCCTGGGTAGATCAGGGAATCCCCGTCGTCGCACTCCTCGAACTCATAGAACCCGTCCCCATCAATGTCGAAGTCAGGAACCAGGGGGTCGGACTCGTTACTCATGATCTCGACTTTGTCCCTTAGGCCGTCTCCGTCGGTATCGTCAGAATTTGGATCTGTGCTGTAGTTGTGAAACTCTGAATAGTCGGTAATGCCGTCTCCGTCAGAATCCTTGTCGAAGAAAATCTCGTCGAACTCCCCGTCGCAGTCGTCATCCGCACCATTCAGAAGCTCTTCCATGCCGGGATTCACACTTGCATTATCTTCATCGCAGTCCTGGAAGTGGTACCAACCGTCCAAATCCTGGTCGGGATCAAAGGTCAGAGGGTCTGACATGGTCCCAAATAGCTCCGTGCCATCCAGGAGTCCGTCCCCGTCCGAGTCGTTGTTGTTAGGATTTGTATTGTAATCGTAATACTCGATGTAGTCGGTCAGCCCGTCGTTATCCGAATCTGACCAGAAGAAGTCTTCATCGATCTGAGTGTCGCAGTCGTTGTCCACTCCGTCCAGGGATTCGGGAACGCTTGGAGAAAGGCTGCTGTCATTATCATCACAGTCGTCGAACCAATAGTGGCCGTCACTATCCGAATCCGGATCCGTGAACAATGGGTCGCTGAAATACACCTCCACTTCCTCGAGATCACTCATACCGTCCCCGTCAGAGTCAGGATTAGTCACATTGGTTCCATGCTGATGGTACTCTGACCAGTCTGACAACCCATCTCCATCCTGGTCAGTTTGGTTGAATCCCTCATCAATTAAATCGTCACAGTCGTCATCTACTCCGTTCAGCACCTCAGTACCTTCCGGATTCACAAGGGGGTCGGAGTCATCACAGTCATTGAAGTGATAGAATTGGTCGCTATCGGCATCAGGATCGAATACAAGTGGGTCACTGAACCAGAAGTTCGCCTCGGCTCCATCAGATAACCCGTCTCCGTCGGTATCATTGTTGAGCGGATCGGTCCCGGCAATACTGACTTCAGCATAGTCGTCAAGACCGTCATTATCAGTATCGAACGAAAGCGGGTCGGTTCCGGCAATAATTACTTCCTGATAGTCATCCAGCAAATCGCCGTCCGTGTCGTTGCTTAGCGGGTTGGTTCCGTATGTGGTAACTTCCTGATAGTCATCCAGCGAATCGCCGTCCGTGTCATTGCTTAGGGGGTCGGTAAAGTACTGGATTACCTCCTCGTAGTCGCTTAGACCTTCCATGTCCGTATCGTTGCTTAGCGGGTTGGTTCCGTATGTGGTAACTTCCTGATAGTCATCCAGCGAATCGCCGTCAGTGTCATTGCTTAGGGGGTCGGTAAAGTACTGGATTACCTCCTCGTAGTCGCTTAGGCCATCATCGTCCGTGTCGTTGTCAAGGGGGTCTGTGTTGTACACACCATTTTCGTTTACATCGGTCAGCCCATCATTGTCATCATCCTCGTCAACGTAGTCACATACGGAATCGGCATCAGTGTCTATTGGAGTTGAGTTTGAGTCGAGCGAATCAGTATTGCAATCAATTTCGTTTTGATCCTCAAAGCCATCGTTGTCGTCATCCAGGTCCTCGCCCGAGTCCTGGCACCCGTCCGTGTCGTAATCCGTCGAGCTGTTGCTGGTCCACCCCAAGTCTCCGGTGCTGCAGTCGTCATCAGCGTCGTTTAGCGAGTCGTCGTCGTCGTCAGAGTCTAAACCATTCGAATAGCCATCATTATCGTAGTCCTCAGCATCAACTCCGTGAAAGTAAACTGAAGCCCAAGTCAAGGTCCCGTCTCCTGAATTCGATGACCCTGGGTCCCTTACCTTCAGGGTCCAATTTCCAAAAGAAGACTCGCCCCAGTGCTGAACTGTTCCGAATTTCCAGTAATAGTAACTTCCTCCTCCTACCCCGCCCTCCTGGGCTAGCCACGACTCATGACCGGAAGGGGATTCCAAGACGATTTCTAGGTCCTCCCAGTCCGAATGCTCAATGTTAACAACAATGTCCACCGATTCCAAGATAATATCTTCCGTCACCGAAAAACCGACTTCTGTCCAACTTGAACCTCCATTGGGGATGTCCACTTCCGCGGTTAAGTTCTCGTATGTGACATTCGTCTCCTCCCCTGATCCAGTCCAGTTCTCGGCTAGAGAGACTGCCGCTCCCGCGTCAACAGCGCCGAATCCGAACTTGTGAGAGACCAAGAGTCCAGCCCCGTTTACGTTCCATGACGAGTCGTTTGCGTCGTTCTTCCTTGAGCTGTGAACCAGAATATGCTGCACGTCTCTCCAAGTCAGATTTTGATTCGCCTCCAAGACTAGTGCGATGACCCCAGAGACTAGAGGTCCAGAACTCGAAGTACCACCGAATCCGTGAGTGACATCCCCCGACTCATAACCCCAGGTTCCTGTGATATCCGTTGTGGTAATCCCCTCATAGCCGAGACTATCCGGATTTCCGTTTGAGTGAGAAGTGACTAGTACGTTTGCTCCTGGTTCGGAGTACCAAGTCTGCACACCAAAGTGAGTAATGGCCGTGACAGCAATCGTGTACCTCGAGTTCGTCCATCCGTTGTAGTTGCCGTTGCTACCATGTTCCAGATCGTTTCCATTGGACCAAACGTAGATGTTCCCGAGCCCAGATCTTCCATTGTAAACCGAATCTTCTATTGCTGCAGCGGTCCAGCCGCCCAAGCCAACTAAATCACAGGAACCGCCGCAACCACCAGGTCCCCAAGAATTGTGGTAGATGTCAATGATGTCGTTTTCATGGCTAAGTGCTTCCGCATATTCCCAGTCATAATGGCCACAAGCGATAAACCGATGTCCGGCGATACTCGCACCGAATGCTGCACCTGTAACGTCGATAGAGTTGTTTCCAGCAGCTGCGGCGACTCCTGCGACCGCCGTTCCATGGGCCTCGCCGGAGTTATTTGGGCTGGGATCTGTGTCATCGCTGCACCAGTCGTATGAGTATTGTGATAGGTAGTTAGGATAGAGGTCGGGATGGTCGTATTCAACAGCATCATCGTAGATTCCAATAACCACGCCGGAACCATTGTAGGCGTCCCAAACTCCGGATACGTTCGCATCCTCCAAATACAACCCGCTGGTGGTCTGTCCCGAGTTGTTCAGGTGCCACTGCTCACCGAATTCAGGGTCGTTTGGAACTAGTTGGGGGGTGGAATGCATCTTTACTTGGGGGACGAAGATCTCAATCTCACCGGACTCCAGTGACCTGGAGAGTCTTTCCAGAGCACCAGAAGGATCAGTGAAAGTCCAGATGTATGACCCCTTCAGAAATCTTACTGGCTCGCTCGAATCAGGCCTTGCAATCGTTCGGTAATGCTCTTCTATCGGAATCCCAGTCACCACCCCCCAAGATTCCGTTTGCGAGATTACGCTTTCCTCATACGAGCCTATGTCTGATGCACGAGCAAAGGCGACCCTTACTTCCATCGAGTACGACTCCAGGATCCCCTTGCTGCCTTCTAGCGACGAGTGGTCATCGTGCTGCGAACTCTCAGTTGGCGAGCCCCAGACCTGTGGTGAAACTAGGATAAGAACCAGAATGATCGAGACGAATCTCATGCAACATTGGGGGACCTCAAGAATATAGCCTTATGCAACAAGTTTTGATTCTGTCAGGGAGTAATGTCCTGTTCCTCGTGAGAGGAAATTCTCCAGTACATGAATGGTGCTATGACGAGGTACATCAGAACCCCATAGACCCCTGAGGGAAGGCTGAGTGTGGACAGCCCTCCGTCCGGTGCAGCTAGGATAAGCCCTCCAACCGTTATTCCCACCGTGGCGTTCTGAATCCCGCTTTCAAT
>MDTE01065826.1_pt1 | contig 38761 bp, 23 predicted proteins | sample 811231 | NCBI WGS metagenome assembly MDTE01 (sample SAMN05326651, study PRJNA326480) | marine metagenome | isolation source: seawater | place: Indian Ocean: Red Sea | collected 2010 | reverse complement strand
TGAAATTCTGCAGTTGAAACAGTCGTTGAATTCGCTCGAACGGCCCGCAGAGCCGTCCGAAACGAATCGACCGCATGACGACGATCGCACGCGTGGAAATTGACCGGTGTCTCGCGACAAGACACTTGACTTACGGCCGGATGGTGGTGTATCACTGGTCTCCAACGCGCAAGCGTTCTGTGATGGGTTGGGTGTTTCCAGCCGGTAACGATTTGACTTGATGGTTGGCTTGCTGAAAACGAGCTAGCCGGCCGTATTCCGACGATAAACGAACCACACGGTAGCCAAACAGCGACAGCGTCAGGACGACGTGCGTTGCGGGGTACTTCAAGGAGATGATTTGATGGCTCATAAAGCGTCTCGGCGTGACTTCCTTTATGCCGGTTACCTCGGCGGACTTGGTCTCACGATGGCCGACCTGTTTCGCGCTGAGCAAGCCCAGGCGGATCAGAAGTTCTTCGAGAGCAAGGAAGGCACCGCGAAATCGGTGATCTTCATTTTCTTCCCGGGTGGACAGGCCCACCAGGAGACTTGGGACCCGAAGCCGTACGCTCCGCTGGAGTACCGCGGCCCGATGGGTTCGATCGCCACGAAGGTTTCCGGTGGACGTCTCAACGAGACGCTGAAGCATACGGCTCAGATCGCCGACAAGATCACCGTTGTGAACTCGCACACGCATGGCGAAGCCGCTCACGCACGCGGCACCCACAACATGTTCACCGGGTACCGTCCCAGCCCCGCGTTGGAATTCCCGAGTATCGGTACGGTGGTGTCTCACGAGTTTGGGCCGCGGAACAACCTGCCGCCCTACGTGTGTATCCCCAGCCAGCCCAACCGGTACGCCGGCACTGGCTACCTGCCCAGTTCGTTTGCTCCGTTCAGCCTGGGCTCCGACCCGGCCAGCGGCAGCTTCACCGTCAAGGATCTGAAGTTGCCCGGTGGCGTGGACGACAAGCGGTTCAACCGCCGTCGTTCGATCCTGGGTGCGGTCAACGATTACTTTGCCACTCGTGAGAAGGCCGAATCGCTGGACGCGGTTGACACGTTTTACGAGCGAGCCTACTCGCTGGTCAGTTCCAAGAAGGCCCGCGAGGCATTCGACATCGCCAAAGAGCCTAAGAAGCTTCGCGACGAATATGGTCGCAACTCGGCCGGTCAACGGATGTTGATGGCCCGCCGATTGGTCGAAGCAGGTGTCCGTTACGTGACGCTGACCTACGGTGGTTGGGACATGCACGGCAACATCAATGGCAGTATTCGGGGCCAGATGCCGGCCTTCGATCAGGCCTATGCCCGGCTGATCCGCGATCTCGACGAACGTGGATTGCTGGATTCAACAATGGTCTGCACGGCGACCGAGTTTGGTCGCACACCGAAGATCAACGGAAACGCCGGACGTGATCACTGGCCCAAGGTGTTCAGCACCGCGATGGCCGGTGGTGGCATCAAGCGTGGAGCGATCTACGGTCTGTCCAACGCCACGGGCAGCGAGCCCGAGGAAAACGCCCTGGGCGTCGAGGACTGGGCGACCACGATCTACCACTGCATGGGCATCGTCGCCGAGAAGGAGCTGATGGCTCCTGGCGATCGCCCGATCGAGATTGTCAACGGCGGAAAGCTCCGCAAGGAACTGCTCGCCTAGTTCCGGCTTGGCTTCGTGCCTGAAGAGAAAACAGTCACGGGCCACGTCCGGCAGCGGGCGTGGCCCGTGCTGCTACATAGTCACCCCGAAAAGCCTACTATGGCTCTTTCTTCCAGTTTCCCACCACACCCTCACCCCCCGCGGCGTTAGGATGGAGTTTCGGTCGACGCGACACATTCAGAAGTGTCGCCGGGACCGCAACTGCTTCGCCGAACCGGAGAGATTCGAGATGCAACGATTGAACCGACGAGTGCCTGGTGCCCTGTTGTTGGCTCTGGCGATGGCTCTGCCCGTCCAGGCGGCTTCGCCGTCGCTGGGTGGGATCAACCCCCGCGGGGTTCAGCGCGGGGTCGAGAACCAGATGGTCTTCAGTGGCGGACGGTTGCAGGACGCCAAGGAGATCTTCTTCTACAGCCCCGGCTTCAAAGTCGTGAAGCTCGAGGCGGCTGCCGGCCAGGTCAAGGCGACCGTCAAGGTGCTGCCCAACTGTCGATTGGGGCAGCATGTGGCCCAGGTGCGGACAGCCAGTGGTGTCAGTGAATACAAGACCTTCTGGGTCGGTCCCTTTGCTTCGACCCCCGAGAAGGAACCCAACAGCGATTTTGCGGCACCTCAGCCGGTTCCGTTGAACATCACTGTCACCGGAGTGGTGAACAGCGAGGACGTCGACTATTACGTCGTCGAGGCCAAGAAGGGCCAGCGGATCGCCGCCGAGGTCGAAGGGATGCGGTTGGCAACAACGCTGTTTGATCCCTATGTCGCCATCCTTGACGCCAAGCGATTCGAGTTGGCCAGCGCTGATGACTCGCCGCTGGTCTTCCAGGATGCGGTGGTCTCGGCCGTGGCTCCCGCCGACGGTCGTTACATCATCGAGGTTCGTGAGGCCGCTTATGGCGGTAACGGCAGTTGCCGATATCGCCTCCACGTGGGCGTCTTCCCGCGTCCGACAGCCGTTTATCCGGCCGGCGGACAGATGGGGCAGGAGGTCGAGGTGACTTTCCTGGGTGATGCTGCCGGGCCATTCAAGCAGAAATTCAAGCTGCCGGCCGAGGAACGCGAGTTGTTTGAGGTCGAGCCCAAGTCCGACGGCCAGGTTGCTCCCTCGGGGAACCGCTTCCGCCTGTTCCCGCACGGCAACAACCTGGAGGTTGAGCCCAACAACGAGATCGCCAAGGCCACGCCGGCCCAGTTGCCCAAGGCGTTCAACGGGATCATCCAGAAGAAGGGCGATGTTGACTACTTCAAGTTCGCCGCGAAAAAGGGGCAGGTGTTTGACATCGAGTGTTACTCGCGGCGGCTCCGCAGTGGCCTCGATCCGGTCATGAACCTCTACAAGGCCGATGGCGGGGGGATTGCCGGCAACGACGATTCTCGTGGCCCTGACAGCTTCTTCCGGGTTACGATTCCCGCCGACGGCGATTACCTGCTGCGGGTCACCGATCACCTGGGCCGTGGGGCCAAGGACTTTGTCTACCGAGTCGAGATGACTCAGCCGAAGACCCGATTGACGACCAGTATCCCGAGGTTCTCTCGCTACGGGCAGTACCGACAATGGATCGTGGTGGCCCGGGGCAACCGCTTTGCGACGATGGTCAACTTCGGTCGCAGCAATTTCGGTGGCGACCTGGTGCTGGAACCCAAGGACTTCCCCAAGGGGATCACGATTCATGCCGAGTCGCTCAAGAACGGTCGCGGCACGCTGCCGGTGGTCTTTGAGGCGGCTGCGGATGCACCGGTTGCCGGAACTCTCAGCCAGTTGGGTGCACGCCACGCCGACGCCAAGCAGAAGATTTCCGGCGGCTACCGCAACAACGGCATCTTCGTGATGGGTGGCCCCGGCCAGTCGGTCTACTGGAGTGTCGACGTCAACCGCGTGCCGGTGTGCGTGGTCGACGAAGTGCCGTTCAAGCTCTCGATCGTCCAGCCCAAGGTGCCGATCGTTCGCAACGGCTCGATGCAATTGAAGATCGTGGCCGAAAAGAAGAAGGGCTGGGATGAAGCGATTTCGATTCAGTTCCCGTTCCGTCCGCCGGGCATCGGGGCCGCCAGCAGCGTGTCCATTCCCAAGGGCAAGAACGAGGTCCTCTATCCGCTTTCGGCCAACGGTGGTGCCGGGATCGGTGCGTGGAAGGTCTACGCCCTGGGTAGTGCGAACGCTGGAGGCACCGCGTGGGTTTCCAGCCAGTTGGCCACTCTCGAGGTGGCTTCGCAGTTCGTCACCTTGTCATTGCAACGCGCGGCGACCGAGCAAGGTCAGTCCACCGAGGTGGTGGGCAAGGTCAATCTGGCCACCGCATTCCCCGGCCAGGCAAAGGTGGAACTGCTGGGGTTGCCCAACGAGGCCACGACGGTGGTCAAGATGATCACCAAGGACACCAAGGAAGTGATTTTCCCGATCAAAACGACCAAGAAGACCCGGGCCGGGACCCACAAGAGCCTCTTCTGCCGTGTCACGATCATGCGTGGCGGAGAGGCGATCCTCCACTCCAACGTCGGCGGCACCCAATTGCAGGTCGACAAGCCACTGCCTCCGAAGAAGAACGAGCCTCCCAAGCCGAAGCCGAAGGCGGTCGCCAAGAAGAAGGCGCCACCCAAGCCGATGCCCAAGAAGGTGGTCCGTCTGACTCGACTTCAGAAGCTGAGGCTGAAAGCCAAGAAGAAGCGTGAGGCAGCCGCAGCCGGGGGTTCGAAGTAACTCCCCTCCTGGGCCGGCCAATCCACTCCAAGAAACCAGTTCGACGGATAGACGAGTCAAGTGACTCCCCGTAAGGAATTCTGATCATGCGTTTCCCGCCCCTGTTGACCACCTGTGCCCTCCTGCTGGGACTGGTTTCGAATGGCCTCGCTGCCGACGTACCGCTGACATCTGTCAGCGTTTATCCCGACTCGGTCAAGCTGAGTACGCAGCGGGACCGCCAGGCGTTGATTGTTCAGGCGGTCTACGCAAACGGTCTGACCCGGGACGTGACTGCGGAGGCCAAGTTTGTTCTGGCCGATGAGAAATCCGCCAACCTGGCTGGCCACACCTTGACGCCCAAAGCCGACGGGAAGACCGAATTGTCGGTCGCCTTTGGTGGGAAGACCGTCAAGGTGCCGGTGGAAGTCGAAAAAGCCAAGGAAGATCGTCCGATCAGTTTTCGGCTGGACGTGATGCCCGTTTTCATGAAGGCCAACTGCAACACTGGCAGTTGTCACGGGGCCGCTCGCGGCAAGGACGGATTTCGGTTGTCGTTGTTCGGGTTCGACCCGGCGGGCGACTATTTTCGCTTGACTCGTGAACTTCCCGGACGGCGGATCAATCTCGCCGTCCCGGCGTCCAGCTTGATGATGGAAAAGAGTGTCGGGGCTGTGCCGCACACCGGTGGCAAGCGTTTCGACGTTGGAAGTGAAATGTACGCAACGCTGGACCGGTGGCTGAAGGCCGGAGCTCCCAATGATCCGGGCGCGGTGCCGGCAGTGACCAAGGTGGAACTGTTCCCCAACGAGGCGGTGTTGGACGGGGAAGGGACGACGCAGCAACTCAATGTCCTGGCTCACTACGCCGATGGGACCACTCGCGATGTGACGTCGCTGGCATTCTTCATGACCAGCAATGCCACATCCGCTGAGATCGAGCAGAACGGAACGGTCACGGCGCATGCTCGCGGCGAGGCCTTCGTGATGGCACGCTACGAAACTCACACTGTCGGGAGCCAGTTCATCGTCCTGCCCAAGGGGCTGACGTTCGAAGATCCCAAGACTCCCGAGGTCAACTTCGTTGACAAGTTCATCCATCAGAAGCTCCGGAAACTGAGGATCGTTCCCTCCGGGATTTGCTCCGATGAGATATTCCTCCGGCGAGCTTACCTGGATATCACCGGGGTGTTGCCGACTTCTGACGAGTACTGGCGGTTCATGAGGAAGACGCCGGCGGCGGAAACGTTCCTGGCGGCGAAGATCAAGGCTCGCGCCGAAGCCTTGAAGGCCGAGGCTGAAAAGAAAGTGGCCGCTGAGACGGCTGCCAAAGCTGTGCCTCCGGCCGAGGCGGCCCTGGCGGCAGCTCAGAAGCTGGCCACAGCCGCCAAGGATGAGGCGGGGAAGAAGGCGACAGCTGCCGCGGTGAAGAAGGCGACGGATGCCAAGGCGGCGGTTGATAAGGCGGCTGCCGATGCGACCAAGGCGGCCGAGGCGGCTCTGACGGCACGCCAGGCCGCTGATGCGGAACTGACCCTTGCCAAGTCGGGGGTCGAATATTCGAAGGTCAGTGGGCAGGCGAAACGGGAACGTCTCGTCGATGAACTGCTCAACCGCAAGGAATTCGTTGAGATGTGGGTGATGAAGTGGGCCGAACTGCTCACGATTCGCACCACGCAACAGGTCAGTTACAAGCCCATGCTGCGGTACTACAACTGGCTCAATGAACGCATCGCCAACAACGTCCCGATTGACGTGATGTGCCAGGAACTGCTGGGAGCCAACGGTGGTACGTTCGCCAACGCGGCGACCAACTACTACCAGAACGAAACCAACACACTGAAGGTCTCCGAGAATGTTGCCCAGGTCTTCATGGGGATTCGGCTGCAATGTACGCAATGCCACAATCACCCCTTCGATCGCTGGACCATGGATGACTACTACAGTTTCGCGGCGTTTTTTGCTCAGATCGGGCGGAAGCGTGGCGAGGATCCTCGCGAGGTCATCATCTTCAACAGCGGCAGCGGTGAGGTCCGGCACTTGGTCGGCGGTCGCGTGATGAAGCCCAAGTACCTCGGCGGTGAAGTGCCCGATACCAGTGGCAAGGACCGCCGCGTGATGGTCGCCAAGTGGCTTGCCTCTGACAAGAACCCCTACTTCGCACGGAACCTGGCCAACATCGTCTGGGCGCACTTCATGGGTAAGGGGATCATCAACGAGGTCGACGACGTTCGCGTCAGCAATCCACCGGTCAACGACGCTCTGCTCTCGGAACTGGCCCGGAAGTTCAGTGGCTACAAGTACGACTTCAAGAAACTGGTTCGCGATATCTGCGTCTCCCGCACCTACCAGTTGGCGACGCAGACGAACAAGACCAACGAGAAAGATGGAACGAACTTCTCGCACGCCTCCCTGAGGCGAATGCGGGCTGAAGTTCTCTTCGATTCGATCAGTCAGGTCACCGACACCAAGAACAAGTTCGGTGGCCTGCCACTGGGAGCCCGCGCGGTCCAGATCGCCAACGGCAACACCAGTAACTATTTCCTGACCACGTTTGGTCGTGCGAAACGTGAGAGCGTGTGTGCGTGTGAGGTCAAGATGGAGCCGAACCTCTCTCAGGCCTTGCACTTGCTCAACGGAGATACGGTCAACAGCAAGATCAAGGCCGGCAACGTGCTCGGCAAACTGGCCGACCAGGGCCTTTCGCCTGACGAGATTGTCGATCAGCTCTATGTCCGGTGTCTCTCGCGACTGCCAACCGCCAAGGAGAAGCAGACAATCAAGACGATTCTTGATGCCGAGAAGGACAAGAAGAGTGTCTTGGAGGACGTGTTCTGGTCGCTGTTGAACTCGCGAGAGTTCCTTTTCAATCACTAGATTCGCTCCAGACGGTTTGACCCGATCATCCTGCCCGGTTTTCGTCTCCGGTCTCTACTGCCGGAGGGCGAAAGTCGTTTCAAGTGGTTTAGACTGAGTATCGTCCGGGGAGAGAAACCCGGCTCTCTGTCTCACCTGCTTTCCTTTCCCGCACTCCATTCTTTCGTGCTGTTGGAGCCCTCGAGATGACTCGCCTGCTCAGTGTCGCCCTGCTGTTGGTGATTGCGACCACCGCATCGGCTGCGGACAAGAAAAAGCCGACCCCCGATAAGAAGGCCAAGAAGGTCACTTACGAGGACCACGTGCGACCTATCCTCATGGCTCGCTGCTTCACCTGTCATGGGCCGAACAAGAAAGAGGGCGATCTCGATCTGACGACCTACGGCAAGTTGCGGGTCGGTGGTGGCAGTGGCGAGGTGGTCGAGCCCGGCGCATCGGCGGACAGCTACCTCTGGAGCCTGGTCAACCACGAATCCGAACCGTTCATGCCGCCGAAGTCGCCAAAGCTCCCGGCCAAGGAACTGGCAACAATCAAGGCTTGGATCGACGGCGGGGTGCTGGAAAACGCCGGCAGCAAATTCGTTCGCAAGAAGCCCAAGTTCAACCTTACGCTCCAAGGGCCTTCGACGGGTCGTCCGAAGAATCCCGCATACCCCGACCGGTTGGGATTGCGTCCCGAGTTGGTCACCAAAGCCACCACGGCTGTTACCGCCCTGGCCACCAGTCCCTGGGCGCCTCTTTGTGCCGTGGCTGGCCAGAAACAGGTGCTGCTCTACGACACTCGCTCGCTGGAACTTGTCGGAGTCCTGCCTTATCCCGAGGGCCTCGCGCACACGCTGGGCTTCAGCCGCAATGGCAGCCTGTTGCTGGCCGGTGGTGGCCGCGGAGCCGCCAACGGCAAGGTGGTGGTTTGGGATGTGAAGAGCGGAAAACGTGTGATTGAAGTAGGCGAGGAATTCGACACCGTCCTGGGTGCCGACATCAGTTCCGACCACAAGCTGATTGCATTGGGAAGTTCCGGCAAGGCTCTCCGTGTCTATTCGACCGGGACGGGCGAACTGTTGTGGGAGGTGCCCAAGAAACACACCAACTGGATCTACTGCACGGCTTTCAGCCCCGACGGCGTCCTGGTGGCCAGTTCTGACCGCAACGGTGGACTGTTTGTCTGGGAAGCCGAGACCGGACGGATCTACCAGGACCTGCGTGGCCACGGCGGAGCGGTCACGGGACTCAGTTGGCGGTCGGACTCCAATATCTTGGCCTCCTGCGGCCAGGATGGGACGATCCGGTTGTGGGAAATGGAGAATGGACGCCAGGTCAAGAACTGGCGGGCCCATGGAGGCGGGTCGTTCATGGTCGAGTTCTGTCACGATGGCAACCTGGTTTCGGTTGGTCGTGATAAGGTCGCAAAGCTGTTCAAGCAGGACGGTGGACAGATTCGTGCCTTCCCTGCGCTTCCGGACCTTGGCCTCGAAGTGACCTACTGCGATGAGACCAAACGAGTCATCGCCGGGGACTATTCGGGTGTGGTACGTGTCTTCAACGCGGCTGACGGCAAGCTTGTCGGCGACCTGTCGGTCAATCCCGCCACGCTTGATCAGCGGTTGGCGGTCGCCACTAAGTTGGTTGCCACGACAAAGACCGAAAACGACAAGCAGCAGGCGGCGCTGAAAGTGGCTCAGTCCGCAGCCAAAAAGGTCAAGGCCGACCTGGACGCGGCCAACAAGGCGATTGTGACGTTGCAGGCCAAGGAGAAGACTCTCGCGGCCAATATGAAGACATACCAGGGGCAGGTCAAAACGTTCACGGCCGAACAGGCTGCTGCGGCCAAGACCGCGGCTGCCTTGGCTCCGGTTGTGCCGCTGCTGAAGGAGACCGCCGATAAGGCCAAGGCGACGGCCGACAAGGCCAAGGGAGATAAGGAACTGGCTGCGATCGCTACCAGTCTCAAGGCTGTGTTCGACAAACGGAACGGGGCCCTTGTTGCGGCCAGAAAGACCAATGTCGAGAAGACCAAGGCTGTGGCCAAGAGCAAGGGCGACCTGGCCAATGCCCAGAAGGAAGACAAGGCCACCAAGGCGGGGGTGGTGGCGATGAAGAAGCGGGTCGAGGCGCTCAAGAAGGCGATGAAGCCGGCCGGAGAAAAACTGGCCGTTGCTCAGAAGGCCGCTGCAACGGCGGTTGCCACTTTTGCTGCCGCCGGAAAGGCTGTCGACCGCTGGAAGGACGAGATCGCGTTCGTCAAGGTGCTCGACGTATTCGGTGGCAAGAACGACGCCTACAACACTGCCGCCGATGCCCAGGCTCAGGCCGAAGGAGAACTGGGGCTGCTGAAAAAGACACTCGCTCAGCGAAACACCAACGCGGCCGAAGCCGACAAGCAGTATAAGGCGGCACTGGGTGAGGTGACCAAGGCGACCAAAGGTCAGGCGGATGCCCTGAAGGCCCACGCCGACGCTGCGAAAAAAGTGGACGCGCTGGGGAAGGCCATTCCCCTGCTGAAGGATGCCGCTGACAAGGCCGCTGCAGCGGCCAAGGCCAGTGGTGACAAGGAACTGGCTGCCGTGGCAACCAGCCTCAAGGGAGTCCACGACAAGAAGGTCAAGGGGTTGGTGGCCGACAAGAAGGTCGTTGTGGCGAGAAAAACGGATCTCGACAAGGCCAAGGCCGTGCTGACAGCCATGCAGAAGGCCGCACAAGCCAAACAGGCCGCGTTGACGGCGGCGAAGAAGCGGGTGGCTGACCAGATCGCGGTGATCAAGCCGGCCGAGGTGAAGGCAGCCACGGCCAAGAAAGCTGCCGACGCCGCAAAAGTCGAACGTGACGCGGCCCAGAAGCAGGTCGACGCCTTCAAGGCCAAGACCGCCAAGACTCGCGGCGGCAACCAGCCGAAGACGGCCAAGGCGGGCTAGCCACCCCCGTCGATGAGGACGAGATGCCTACCCGGATACTCAGCATCTCGGGACTGCGTGGTATTGTCGGTGATGGACTCGAGGCCGGGTTCCTTTCGACTTTCGCCCGTGCGGTGGGCCGACTGGCCAATGGTGGTCCGGTCGTTGTTTCCCGAGACGGTCGCGGCAGTGGCCTGATGGTACGAGAAGCTGTGCTGGCGGGCCTCGCGGCCGAGGGTTGCCGCGTGTTGGATGCCGGGATCGCTTCCACACCCACTTGTGGGCTGCTGGTTCGACGGCTCAATGCTTCAGCCGGACTGCAGATCACCGCCAGTCACAACCCGGCTGAATGGAACGGCCTGAAGCCATTCGACAGCGCCGGCCGTGTGTTCAACTCAGAGACCGGAGCGAAATTGATCGAGGCGATCGCGTCCATTGAGGGAGAATCCAACCGGGAAGTGAGCGGGGTGGTGGAAATGATCGACAATCCCGGGGCGGGACATCGCGACACGGTGATGGGGATCGTGGATGTCCAGGCCATCCGTGATCGCCGCCCGAAAGTCGTGCTGGACTGCAACCACGGTTCGGGAGCCGTGCTGGGACCGGAATTGCTGGAAGCCCTTGGCTGTGACGTCACCGTTTTGGGTGGCGTTCCGGATGGGGAATTTGCACATATGCCAGAACCGCTGGAATCGCACCTCGGTGGGTTGTGCCAGGCTGTTGTTGACCAAGGTGCTGACGTGGGGTTCGCGCAGGACCCAGATGCGGACCGGCTGGCGATCGTTGATGAGTCGGGACGGTACATCGGAGAGGAATTGACGATGGCACTGGCGGCCGACCGGGTCCTGTCGACTCGTCCCGGTCCGGTGGTCGTCAACGGTTCGAGCAGTCGAGTTACGGCCGACATCGTCGCGAGGTATCCGGGAAGTTCGTTTCATCGTGCCCACGTCGGCGAGGCGAATGTCGTGGCCACCATGGATGATGTGGGGGCGGTGCTGGGGGGTGAGGGGAATGGCGGGGTCATCGATCCGCGGGTTGGGGACATTCGCGACAGTTTTGTCGGTATGGCGCTGGTGCTCGATGGACTGGCCAACGGTGGGCGAATGCTCTCCGAGTGGGTTGATGGCTTTCCGGTGTACGAGATCGTCAAGCGGAAGGTCCCCTGCCCTGCGGATCGCGTGATGGTGGCCGTCGAAGCCTTGCGGTCCTCCTTCGATGACGCGACGGTCACCGAGGGAGACGGCTTGAGGCTGGATTGGGACGATCGCTGGGTTCAGGTTCGTGGCAGCAACCCCGAGCCGATCGTGCGGGTGATCTCGGAAGCTCCCGACGCGGTCGTGGCTCACCGACTGTGCGATGCGGTCGTTGAACGGGTCCGGGAGGTGGTGTAGCTGTCTACAGCGTTTTCAGGAACTCGAGGACGGCTCGTTTCTCTGCTTCGGTCAGCTTGTCGGGGAACAGGTGGCCGGCAGCGCTCTTGCCCGGCCTGGAGGTGTCGAAATATCGTCGCCGGGAACGCGCGGTCTTGGCCGAGTCCGGTACGGTGTCAAAACTCTCAATGTCGATCCCGATTCGCTCGTGATCGAACGACTCCGATGTCCGTCTCCAGACGGCAGGCCGTTCCTTCGGGTGGAGCAGATGCCACAGCGTGGGGACCGAGCCGTTGTGCAAATAGGGGCCGGTGGCCCAGATGCCATCCAGTGGCGGGGCGAGGTAGCCAGAGGGTTTCAGGACGACCTTGTCCTTGCCATAGCGGCTCAGCCAGCCGGTTTTCATCCAGGTGCGATGGTCGGAGGTCAAGGCGTTCAGACGGACAGGATCGGTTCCGATGGTCTCGATGGCTACGACCCTCTGGGGATAGCTGCGTGTTGGGCCGTAGGTGCCGTGACAGGTTGCACAGGCCTTGCTGAAGATCTTTCGTCCTTTCTCAGCCAGGCCGAGGTCGACGGCGCCCGAGTATTTTGGTGGTCGCAGTGATTCGATCCACGCCAGGATGTCCCGGAAAGCCGGTTCCCAGGATGTCAGTCGCTGGGGGCTGGTGGACGGTAGCAGCATGAACTGCATCAGCACGCGGTGGTTCTTGGGCGCGAATGCGTCGCAGTAGAGGGCTGTCTTATGACGCACGTTCCAGAGCGGCGGAGCGTCCATGTCGTGGTGGATCAGTTTTGGAGGTCGGCGATCGAGGTGGACGACCATGTCCTTGTCACGGTAGTTGCCCAGAACGATGCCGAAGACGACCGAATTGGTCGTGCCGCGGGTGGTGGAGAGCGGGAGGGTGACTGAAACGATATCCAGGTGGGACAGCGGTTTGAGCATCTTGATCTTGGTTCGGCGCACGTCTTCGACCAGTGTCTGGAGGTCGAGGTGCGTGTTGGGCAACCCCGGGATGACCCGTCCGTCGACCCGGCCGGCGTGGCAGGTCAGGCAGTTCATCGCCCATCCACCGGAGGCAACGGGTACGTGGCCCAGTGCGGGGCCTGCCGTGGGGTCTTTGGCGTCGGGGTCGGGCATCAGTCCGTAATGATCCAGTGTCATCCGTCGTCGCGTGGCCTGGTCAGCAGCCGAGGCTTTCTTGCGGTCAGGTGCGGGCCAATTGGTCCACAACCTGTCGAAGACGGCCTGGTCGAAGTCGGCCGGCAGGTACGGCCGGGTTCGTAGCCAGCGATAGCCGCGGGTGGCTGGGTCTTCGGCCGGTGCCGGCGAAGCTGTGGAGAGGATCGCCAGACAGATGATGACAAGGTGGTTGCGGGACATGGTCACTTCAGTGCGTCAGCCAACGCATCGGGATCGTAGACACATCCACCCCATGTACCGCCGCTGAGCTGTTGCAATAACGCCCAAATTCGGGTTTCCGGCGGGAGGTCAGCATCTGCGGAGAGGTCGGGGCGAGGATCCCGCGTTGCGAGTCGGTCGGCTCCCTCTTGTGTGTCGAACCGCTCCTGGCCTTCCCCGACCAGGTCGATCTGGCCTTCGAGATGAATGGTGTCAACGGTGATCTGCAGCGTATCTCCGTCAACAAGTTTGCCGATCGGCCCTCCCGCCAATGCCTCGGGACCGACGTGTCCGATACAGGCTCCGGTGGAGACACCGGAAAAGCGAGCGTCGGTGATGACAGCCACGTGTTTGCCGAAGTCGAGATATCTCAGGGCTGAGGTGATCTGGTAGGTTTCTTCCATTCCGGCGCCGAGTGGGCCGCGGCAGATCAAGACCACGATGTCACCGGCCTGGATCGGCTGGTCAGTTTGCCCCTTGATGGCGGCAATCGCATCACGTTCGGTTGTGAAGACCCGGGCCGGCCCGGTCATGCGAAAGACGCCGTCGTCGTCGACCACGTCAGGGTCGATGGCAGTACTCTTGATCACCGATCCTTCCGGGGCCAGGTTGCCGACCGGGAATGTCACCGTGCTGGTCAATCCTCGTTGCCGAGCGGTGTCGGGGTCCAGGATCACGTCGTCGGGGTTGATGCCGTCACGGTTGGCCAGCAGTTCTCGAAGCCGGCGGCGGCGTTCAGATTGTTCCCACCATTCGAGCGATTCTGACAGCGGGTGGCCGGTGACCGTCAACGCGTCCAGGTGCAACAGTCCGAGTTCTCTGAGGTGAAGCATCAGTTCGGGGACGCCACCGGCCAGGAAGAACTGGACGGTGGGGTGTCCGACAGGCCCATTGGGCAACACGTCGACCAACCGGGGCACCTGCCGGTTGATTCGGTTCCAATCGTCGACGGTCGGCCGTGTTCGTCCGGCGGCAAATGCGACAGCCGGCAGGTGAAGAAGCAGGTTGGTCGAGCCGCCACAGGCTGCATGCAACACCATGGCGTTTTCAATGGCCTGGTCGGTGAGAATGTCGGCGACACTGATACGGGCCGCGGCCAGTTCGACCAGTGCCCGGGCGCTGCGGACAGCGTTGTCGAGCCAGATGGGTTGGCCGGAAGGCGCCAGTGCGGAGTGGGGAAGGCACAATCCGAGGGCTTCGGCGACGACCTGTGACGTGCCGGCTGTGCCCAGGAACTGACAGCCGCCACCCGGAGAGGCACACGCACGGCAACCGACATCGGCCGCGTATTCCAGGGTGATCTCGTCGTGAGCGAATCGGGCTCCGATCGATTGCACCTTTCCGGCGTCCTCGCCGTCGTCGACTGGAAGGGTGACTCCTCCGGGGACGATGATCGTCGGCAATTGGTGGTGAGAGGCCAAGGCGATCATCATCGCCGGCAGTCCTTTGTCGCAGGTGGCTACTCCCAGGACACCGCGACGGGTCGGCAGGGAACGGATCAGACGGTTGAGCACCATGGCGGCGTCGTTGCGGTAGGCCAGGCTGTCCATCATGGCCGTGGTCCCCTGGGAGCGGCCGTCGCAGGGGTCGCTGACGAACGCAGCGAACGGGATGGATTCGTGTCGGTCGAATTCGCGAGCGGCCGCTTGCATCAGCAGGCCGACTTCCCAGTGCCCGGTGTGATAACCCAGCGCGATGGGCTGGCCATCCTCGGCACGGATTCCGCCTTGGGTGCTCAGGACGAGGTACTGCGGGCGGGTCAGCTGTTCGGGGGTCCAGCCCATTCCGGCATTCTGGGTCATGCCGAAGATGTCACCGCTGGGCCGGTCCCGAAGCATCTCGGGAGTCAGGGGGAGTGATCCCGACGGGCCGGTTGCGGATGTGTGAATCTCGAAGAGATCGTGCTGGTCGGCTTCGAGCAAATCGGCGAGGGGCGAGGCCATCAGGCGGTTCCTCCACCGGTGGCAAGAAATGGAAACAGTCGGGCGATGGCCTCCTCGTCAAGGGGCGATCCGTATTCGCAGCCTTCGAATGCTTCGATCCATTTCATCTGGTTGCCTCGCTCCTCGCCGTACTGCCGGACGAGCAGGTCCCGGTGACGGTCGGCGCGGTCGCCGATCCACTGTTGGTATTTCTCGGTGGCATAGGCATGGCGGCCGGCCTCGTCTTCGGGCACGGGGTCGCCAGGCCACATGTTGTGGGGAAGCCATTCGAAGAACTGACTGATGTGGCAGCTGAGCATCTCGACGATCCGGTCGATCACCGGTTCAACATCCACGGCGACAGTGGGCGAGAACGGATAGGGACGTGTGAAGCTGTCTGGCAGATAGGCGATCACCGGGTTGTGGGACAATGCGGGGGTGTCGGAAGCAACCGCGGGGACGGTGACCATGTAGGCGGCGTCACAGACCAGGATTCCGGTGTATCGGTGATCAGGGTGGTAGTCGTTGGGTCGGTGGGTCAGCACCAGGTCGGGGGACTCGCGACGGATCAACCGGATCAGGTCGGTGCGGTTGTCAAGAGTCGCCTCCAGGCCGCCGTCGGGGTGATCCAGCACCAGGTAAGGGATGCCCATGGTGGCGCCGGCTGCCAAGGCCTCTTTTCGTCGGACCTGGGCCAGTTGTTCCCCCGGAATCTCGTGGTGTCCGGAGCGTCCATCGGTCATGCTCACGAAGGTGACCGAGTGACCCAGTGATCGCCAGAGGGCTGCTGAACCACCGGCCGAGAGGTCGCAGTCATCGGGATGGGCTCCGATGACCAAGATCTTCAAAGGGGTGCTCATGGTGAGGTGATCGCAGTTGGGTCGAGAAGGGACTTCCCTTTTACCGCCGCCGACGGGCTTTCTCAAACTAGTTCGGTTTCTGGGGGCTGTCACCGTGCCTATAATTGTCAGTACGACGGCCAGAGACAGAAAATTCACCGGAACAGGAAGACCATGTCGCAAGGAGCGATGGTTGATGCGGTTGACGTCTATGAGGATCCGCTGGATCTGATGGACGAGATCGATGCGCTGAAACGGGACCGAGACGTCACGATCCTGGCGCATTACTACGTCGATGGTGAGATTCAGGACGTCGCGGATTTTACCGGCGACAGCCTGAAACTGGCACGGGATGCGACGCGGGTCGAGACGTCGTCGATCCTCTTCAGCGGCGTTCATTTCATGGCCGAGACGGCCAAGATGCTCAACCCCGAGAAGACCGTTCTGCTTCCCGACATGCAGGCGGGATGTTCGCTTGCCGAGAGTTGTACCGCTCAGGCACTCGAAGCACGGCAGCAGGAATTGCGGTCCGCTGGCCACGATTTTCAGACCGTGGCCTACATCAACACCTCTGCGGCCGTCAAATCGCTTTGTGACTGGATTGTCACCAGCGGCAATGCCCGTGAGGTGATCGAAGATCGGGTGCCATCGGGTAAAGAGATCCTGTTCGTTCCCGATCAACATCTCGGTCGGTACCTGCAGGAGGTGACCGGCCGTGAGATGATCCTGTGGCCGGGGTCGTGCATGGTGCACGAAGTGTTCAGCCTGCAGGACCTGAACCGGGCCCGTCGAAACAACCCGGATGCGGTGGTGATCTCTCACCCCGAGTGCCCGCACAACATCCTGGAGGTCAGTGACTTCATCGGCGGGACCGAGGCGATGCGGCGGGAAGTGGTTTCAGTCGAGACACCAACGACGTTTCTGGTGGCCACAGAGGCGAACATGATTTACGCCCTCGAGCAGACGGCACCGCATCACACGTTTGTGCCCGTCCCGGGGATCCTGGCCTCGACGGGTGAGACCTGTGCCTGCAACCGCTGTCCCCACATGGCATTGAACACTCTGGCGGCGGTTCGGGATTGTCTGCGAGACGGTACGCCGGAGATCATCTGGCAGCCGTATTTCGAATCGGCTCGTGACGTGGTGGCTCGCAGCCTGCTCAACTGACCGTCACAACCGCTACCACGTGCGGGCCGGACGTGGTGTACCTGTCGCGACCGACCGGGATTGCCCAATCCTCTGCGCCCGCGACGGTGGTACGACTGGTTGCCTGGAGAAATCTTGCGGGGACCTCGGCCAGGCAGGCCGATACTCGAACACGGTGGCGCCCGCTCGCAGGTGCAGGTCGAACGGCGTCGCCGAGTCGCGAGTTGAGGATAGACAACATGATGTGCGGAGCCCGTTCGGGACGGGCACGGCGTTGGGCCGTGTCGTGCGCTGGAGCCCTGTTCGCTGTTTTGTCGGCCCTGTCATTCCAGGGGACTGCGACCGTGGCCGCCGAGAAGTCGGCAAAGAAGAACGCTGTCAATTTCTGGGTCATCAGTTCTCGCAGTTGCCCGCTGGGAACCAAGGTCGTCAATGGTGCAGGATTTGATTACCTGCGGTATGACCACGATGGCACTCCGTCGTGGGGCGACGAGAAACAGTTTCACGCGTCGTTGAGCAAGGGGGCTCCGGTCTGCGTGTCGGTACATGGAAGTTTTGTCGATTGGGGCGATGTGGCGACAGACGGCGTGCGGACGGCCAAATGGCTTCGTGACGCTTCGCCGGGACGTCCACTCAACGTGGTCGTGTTTTCGTGGAAAAGTACGGGCCCATTCACGTTGTCCACCGCGCCGTTGTTGTTTTCGGCCCTGCCCCAGGTTGATGCCGAACTCTTGGGGCGGCGCAGTGCTTTCATCGGGTTGTACTTGGGACGCCTGGTGGCCGATCTGCCGGTGGGCCACCCGGTGACATTGATCGGGCACAGCCACGGTTGTCGGACCGTGTCGTCGGCATTGCACGTGTTGGGTGGTGGACAGGTCCAGGGATACGTTCTCGCAGACCGCCCGAAGCACACCCGGCGGATACGAGCGATCTTTGCGGCTGCCGCGATGGACCACCACTGGTTGAACCCTGACCAGCGATACGGTCGTGCCATCGACGTGGCCGAGACTGTCGTCAATCTCCGAAACCACCGTGATACGGTGTTGAAGATTTATCCACTACGGCATCCGCTATCGAACAAGGCTTTGGCGAACGTTGGATTCACTGTGCAAGACCGCGTCATGATGGGGCAGCGAGCCAAGCGAGTACACGAATTCGATGTCAGTGGCGTTGTGGGGTCCAATCACAGTTGGCCTGCCTACTACGCCCGTCCGGAGATCGCACGGTCGGTGGTCGAGCACGTCTACTTTCTGCCGGCCGGATCGGGGACGAAGTCGTCGACAAAGGAGAAGGCGGGGCCAACGAGGATTCGCTAGGATGCGAGGGCGAAAGTTCGCGCTCCATTTTCCGGTGAGCCCTCCCCATGACGACTTCGCCTTCCCCGACCCCTGACGCGACGGGCATCTACGACCGACTTCAGAGCTACCAGTGGAATTACGATCATCCTCCGGATGTGGTGGAAGTTCCGCTGGAGCCGATGAGCGGGCAATGGACATTCTGTGGCCGGCCGGTGGGTTCGCCCCTGGGAATGCCGGCGGGTCCCCTGCTCAACGGGCGATGGATTCTGTATTACGCCGGGCTGGGATTTGACGTCCTGACCTACAAGACCGTCCGCAGCAGCCAACGACCGTGTTATGACCTGCCGAACCTGCAGCCGGTCGAGACCGGCCCGTTGCAGGGGCACGAGACCGAGGTGCCGGGTTCGGACTCGATGGACGGGAGCTGGGCGGTGTCGTTCGGAATGCCGTCGCAGGAGCCAGGGGCGTGGCGACGTGATATCGAGTGGACTCGTGAACAGCTTCCATCTGGAAAGCTGTTGAGCGTGTCGGTGGTGGCGACGATCCAGCCGGGATGGACGATCGACGACACCGCCGAGGATTATGCCCAGTGTGCCCGTTGGGCGGCGGAGAGCGGGGCAGATTGCGTCGAGACGAATTTCAGCTGTCCGAATGTCAGCACCGCGGACGGCCAGTTGTACCAGGTGCCCGACCAGGCGGCGGTTGTGGCTCAACGGGTCCGAGACGCGGTCGGCAAGACGCCTTATGTCATCAAGATCGGTCACATGCCCGAGTCGGATCGTGCTCGGGAATTGCTGAAGGCTGTCGCCCCTCACATCGATGGCATCGCCATGACCAACAGTGTGGCGACGACGGTGCGAATGCCTGGTGGAGAGATGCTCTTCGACGGTGGCCGACGCGGAATCTGTGGGAAAGCCACTCGTGAGGCGTCGCTGGAACAGACCCGTTTGTTTTCCGACCTGGTCCGAGAGGAGCGGTTGGGAGTGTCGTTGATTGGGGTCGGTGGTGCATCGACGGCTGCTGACGTTGCCGACTATCTCGAGGCCGGTGCCGAATCGGTCCACATCGCGACAGCTGCGATGGTCGACCCGCTGACCGCCCAGAAGATTCGGCGTGACTGGGGCGGCGCGGAGTGAGTGGGTTCTTTGTTGTGCGTGCCGCTCGACAAGGAATTGATTCACCGCCCCCAATGGCCGATAATCCGCCCACGAAGCTATGTGGAAAGGAGACCTCTCTGTGATCGGTCTGCTCGGGAACCCGAAGACACTGTGCACGGGCCTGTCGCGGCGTGATCTGCTGCATATCGGCGGTCTTGGTGCTTTCGGGGTCGGGCTGTCTGACGTTCTGGAACATGGTCGGGCAGAGGCTGCTGAGTCGTCTGACGTGGCTCGTTTCGGACAGGCGAAATCCTGCATTCTGATCTACAAGTACGGTTCGCCGCCGCAGCACGAGACGTACGATCCGAAGCCTGATGCTCCGTCTGCGATCCAGGGTGAGATGGGGGCGATCCCGACGAATGTCCCTGGTATCGCGGTTGGCGAGGGGCTCCCGAAGATCGCATCGATTTCTGATCGTCTGACGTTTGTTCGTTCGCTGACACACCCCTTCCCATTGCATGGAACGGTCTACGCGACGACCGGCATCCCAAACGTCGACACGAAGATCGAGGCCAAACCTCGCGACAAGCGGCAATGGCCGTTCATCGGTTCGATTGTCGATTACCTCGATGAACGTCGCACCGGCAATTCGTCTCCGGTGATGCCTCGCAATATCGCGATGCCGTTCATGATGGGATCCAAAAACGAGTATCCTCCGTTGGCCGGCCCTTACGGGGCGTTCCTGGGGACGCGATATGATCCGGTTTATACCGACTTCCTGGCGAAGGGGACGCGGGTGGCTCCGGCCGTTCGGCCGGGAAAGTCGTTTCACGATCCGCAGCTCAGTGTTCGTCCCGGGGACAGATTGCAACTGGCCGGTACGGGGACACGGCACTCGGATGTGTCCCCTCGCCGTTTCGATCTTCGTCGCAGCCTGCTCTCTCAGTTCGATGAGGCGCGGCGATGGCTCGACGATTCCGAGCGAGTGAGCACCTATTCCGGGCAGCAACGCATGGCCTATTCGCTGCTGGCGTCCGGCGCACTTCACCGGGCCCTGGACTACACACAAGAGCCCGGGGCCGTCCGCGACCGTTATGGGATGTCGTTGTTCGGCCAGTCGTGCCTGGCTGCAAGACGGTTGATCCAGGCGGGTGGGCGGTTTGTCACAGTTATCTGGGACGCCTTTGGTCTGAACGCCGGCGGTTGGGACACGCACCACAACCACTACGGTCGCTTGAGGAATTTCCTGCTCCCGGTGTTTGACCAGGCGTTCACCGCTCTGCTGCTGGACCTCGAAGAGCGTGGGATGCTCGACGAGACACTGGTTCTGGTGATCAGTGAGCACGGTCGGACGCCCAAAATCGATTCGAAGCCTGCAGGGGCGGGACGGCATCACTGGTCACGAGTGTATTCACAGGTCTATGCCGGTGGCGGCATGGGCCGAGGGCAGGTTGTCGGTCGCAGCGACCGGCAAGGCGGCGACGTGGCCGCAAATCCGATTTCCCCCAAGGACATCCTGGCAACAGCGTTTCACCTGTTGGGGATTGATCCCGAGACGACAATTCCGAACGCGGTTGGCCAGCCGATGCCGATGACTGGGACCGGTCGGCTGCGGCCAGAACTCCTTTTTGGGTGAGATCCTGATGGAGGAGGTCTCGTTCGGCTTGCTGGACAACGTGGTCGTGGACGATTCGTTGAGAATCTTCAGCCACGCGCTGGTCTTCGCGTCGGTTTCAGCCGCTTTCCTCCAGGAACTGGTCTTCGGAGTGAAAGCAAAATACCAACGGGGGGAACTGAAACACCCTCGTCTGCACGCAGCATTTTCGGTTCTGGGCATGGCGACAGCCTTTTATGCCCTGTTCCTGAATCCGTTTGGAGAACGGTATGTCGTCGCAGGGATAGCAGCCGTGTTTTGGGTTCTCTTCGAGGTCAAGAAAAAGAAAGGACGCGTTGGCGGAAAGACGCCTCCAGGAGGCTCCTGACAGTCAGGCTCAGCGAGGGCCAAACCGCAGCGAGAACAGGTCCGCGTCTTTGAGGACAAACCGGAGTCGAATCGGTTTCTCCGCGAAGGTCCCGAGACTGGCCCCGGATGTCCAGGTGACAGGGCGTTTCGACGAATCTCCAAACATCTCGACGCACTCCTCCAGGGAAAAGCCCGGCAGTGGCTTTCCGTCTTCGCCCTGGATCTCGACACGGATGCCGCCGATTGCGGATGTCGCGTAATTTAAGGACAGCTGGGCGCCCGTGAACTGGATGGGCTGAGTTGTGAATGATCCACCGGCGGTGGACGCCGATGCGGAGACGAACCCGTCCTTTCGGATCGCATACCGGTGGTACGTCACGCCGTCACCGAACCACGAACCATGGTCCTGGACATAAAATGACCATTCGGGACCGCCGCCCGGAAGGCGGGAACGCGATTCAAACAGGTTCAGTGCGGTTCCGCCGAATCCGTAGAACCACTGTTGGTCGGTCGGCCCTGGTCGCACGAGAGCTTCGGGCCAGATGTGGAATGTGCGTCCGTCGCGACTGCTGATGAACCCCGTGTCGGTGTAGACGGAGGCGTAATATGCAGAGGCCTTGGCGATGCGTCGATTGAGTGCGGAGAAGCGGCCGCGGCCCGGGACATATCGCATGGGGAACCCAATGCGCAGATGATCGGCCCCGGGGTACACCTGGGCCTGGCTCGTGTAGAGCTGAGTCAGTCGATCCGGACGCCAGTCGACCCACTGCCCTTTCGTCCAATTGATGAAATCCGTGGAGGTGGCGACTCGGACATCACGGTCTCTGAGGTAGAACTCCTGTCTGGTGTATTTGCGGGTGTCGCCTTTCTTGTTCTTGAAATCGCGGTAGTAGGCGAAGTACTTCTTGCGAACGGGGTCCCAGAAAGACAGGTTCTGCGAGTCCATCATCCCGTCAACGATCACGGCCTCTTTCCGCATCATCGTCCAGTGAAGACCATCGGGAGACTTGAAGGCGTAGAGCGCACGGTGGTCGTGGCCGCCCAGGGCCTTGAATCTCTCATCGGGCTTGCACCGGGGATTTGTGTCGATCATTGGTGTGAAGTTGTGGGACGCCCCGGTGAACGGGACTTTCTTGCCGCTGAGCAGGTCGTTTCCGTCGTCGAGCGTTTCGCCGGCGCCGAAATTGATTTTGCAGTCGGGATCGAAGGTGAGGATGATGTTGTTGTGTTCCCATCCGGCACGTTTCACGAATCCGAGGTCCGGCCGTTTCCAGTGGATGCCGTCGCGGCTCGTCATCACGCATGTGGTGGCGTAGTGGGCACCCTGGACCTTGGTGTCGAGGATCAGGGCCGTGCCCCGGTAATAGAAGAAAAACTGGCCCTTGTGTTGCAACACGGTAGCGTAAGCGCTGTTGTTCCCTTCCCAGGGCTTGTCCAGGGTGATCGCGTCGTCCTGTCGAATTGGATGATGCAGCCGTAGTCGCAGTGTTCCGGTCTTTTCGGCAATCAGGTGTTCATCGATCAACGGTTCGAGCCGTGAGCCGATGTTGATGGGCTCCTGGGCCACTACGGAGTGGGCGATGGCCAGTAATCCGGCGGCCAGGAGAAGGGGTTTTGTCGATGCGACTGCCACGGTGGTTGGTCCTCTTGTGGTGTGCTGGCCGGTCGTCAACGTTCACTTCGACGACCGCCATCCCGCAGGCCTGCTGCGGGCATCGCCGCCCATTATACCCACAGGCTCTGGTTGGTGAGATTCACGACATCCGCCACTGCCGAACAGTCGTTCGTGGTCTCTTCTGCCGTGGGCTACATTCCTGCGGGTGAGAAATGACTGGGATGGGTTTTGGGCGAGAGTGACACAGGCCAGGATGAGCATCTGCTACGGTATGAGTTCATGTTCCTCCAGCCAAGTGAATGTTCATGCGAGTCTGTTGTCTGATTCTGGCTCTTGTTCTGTCGGCTCGGGCGGTGGCCGCTGCGGATCGGCCGAATGTCGTTTTTGTTTTGGCCGACGACCTCGGCTGGACTGAGCTGGGCTGTTACGGCAACCGGTTCAACCAGACTCCACACCTGGATCGGTTGGCACGAGACGGGATGCGTTTTACCCAGGCCTACGCTGCGGCGCCGGTCTGTTCCCCCTACCGGGCGGCTTTTCTCACTGGCCAATATCCGGCGAGGATCGGCATCCTCGACTACTTGCGGCCCAATTCCGCTAACGCCCTTTCCACGCGTCATGTCACGTTGCCCGAGGTGTTGGGGCGGAATGGCTATGCCACGGGCATGATCGGCAAGTGGCACCTGACCGGATACAAGTTTCACGGGGCTGAACACGAGATCGTGCCTGGAGTCCACGGCTTTGGTTGGGACTTTGCCCGAGAGGTGAAAGGCGTCGGCAACGGGGCGAATTTCTGGCCGTACGTTTTCCGGAAACAGCCGATCCGCTGGGTCGACATCCACGAAAACCGGTTGGGGAAGGCCGAATACCTGGTCGACCGGATGAATCTCGAGGCGGTTGACTTCATCGAGAGAAACAAGGACCGTCCGTTTTTTCTCTACCTGAGCCATTACGCCCCCCATTCGATTCTCAATGGCAAGCCCAAGCTGGTGGCGAAGTATCGCCAGAAACATCCGCCAGGTCCGAGCACTCGCGAGAGGTGTTACCTTTGCCAGGATCACGGTCATCCCGGTGATGCGCTGCATCACTGGGCCGGTGACCACAACCCGCACTTGGCGGCAATGCTGGAGAGCATAGATGACGGCATCGGGATGATCCGCGATAAGCTGAACAGACTGGGGCTTTCCGAGAAGACGATCTTCGTTTTTACCAGCGACAACGGAGGAGAAACCAACGTCACCTCCAACGCGCCGTTGCGTGGTGGGAAAAGCGAGTTGTACGAGGGCGGTCTGCGGGTGCCGTTGATCGTACACTGGCCCGGGCAGGTGCCAGCAGGCGGCGTTTCCGAGAACCCAACCGTCAACGTGGATTTCTATCCGACGTTGCTCGAGGCGGCAGATGTCCAGCGCGATCCAGAGCACGTCGTCGACGGACAATCGACACTGGCCACGTGGAAGGGGCACGGCAGTAAGGCGAAAGATCGAGATCTCTACTGGCATTACCCGCTGGACCGTCCGCACTTTCTGGGTGGTCGATCAGCTGGCGCCATTCGTGATGGGGACTGGAAGCTGATTGAGTTCTTCGACACGGGGAAGCGTGAGTTGTTTTCGCTCTCGGCCGATCCCTCCGAACGGCATGATCGGTCGGCTGAGCATCCCGAGGTTGTCGACGGTCTGGTATCGAAGCTGGTTGCGTGGCGCGACTCCGTGGGAGCCCGCGTCCCCTCCCCTCCCCTGCTGGCTGAACCTCGCCGGCTCTATTTCTCCGATCACTTTTCTGCTGGGCAGGTTAGCTCTCGCTGGGCCTTCTCGGGAGACTGGTCGGCCAGGGATGGAGTTCTGGAACGAGGTGAAACCGCGAAGTCGACCACACGGATTTTCCTGAAGCGGGCTGAGTACCGCGATGTGGTGATCCGGTTTGACTTCCAGTTCCGAAAGGCGAGGGACATCCGTCTCGTCACCGGTGGCAACGGGTCCTACAACGCTGTGGTTCACGTTCGACGCGATCACTTCTTCCTGCAGACGGCCTTGGACAAAAGCGGGCCGTACTTTCCGTATCGGCACGGCGAGTGCGCGTACGCGTTCCAACCAGGCCGGTGGTACACGATGACCGTCGAGTTCATCGGGGACCAACTGGTGGCCCACATCGACCAAGATCACCTGGTGTACGCCCGTCACCCGATTCTGGACAAAAAGCGGGGGTACCTGGCCCTGCAGGTGGACCAGTTTGCGGCTGCCTTCGACAACTTTCAGGTTTTGTCGGCATCGAAACACCGTGACCAGGCGAAAAATCTGGAACACGTCCGGAAGGTGTCGGGCAAGTTTCCGGTCAGGAAGTCTCCTCAGGAAGAACTGGAGATCCAGAAGAGGAATGCCCACGAGCGTCTTTACCGTGGCGAGGCGGAATACCGTCGTCTCGTCAAACAAGTGGATGCTCTCGATGCGGAGAACAAGCGGAGATATCCGGACGTCTTTCGGTCTCACAAGGAATTCCGGAAAGAGATCACCGTTTTGCGTAAGCGACTGCATGCAGAGGATCCCCGGTACAAGGAACTGCTGTTTGCGATGTTCCGTGCGCGTCGCGCGATCGAAGAATTCGTAGTGGCCAGCAAGCCTGGGGTTGCCGATCTTCCGGACAGTCGACGGTTACGCGTCATCGAGCAGTTGAAGCAGCAGTTGCGGGCGGACAAAGGCTTGCTGGAACTCGTGGCCCGTCGCGATGCCGCTCAACAGAAGCTTGAGCAGTCCTACCCGAAACTGTTTGTGACCAACCGGGAGATCACCGAGTTTCGCCGCACCCGGCGTCGGGCGCTGCAGAAGGATGCGATGTTCAAGCAACGTGTCGACCAGCGTGCGGCTGCCTGGCGAGCACAGCAGGCGTACCTGTTTGCGAACGACAAGCAGTTGGCCGCAGCCCAGCGACGTGTGGCCGAAGACGGCAAGCCCTGAGCGTCGTCGGCTGGCAGAATCCGACTTCCGGTGGGCATCGCAAGCGGCCGTTCAGCTAGCGTTGCTCAGCTGGCCACGCGGACTCGGCCTCGACATAATCCCAATAGAGGGTGGATCTGGGACGCGCTGCGGTGTCGTGCAGTTCCAGCGTCACTGATGGGCCATCCGGGACAAATGTCACAAGCAGTCGCGTCCACTTGTCCCATTGAGAGCCTGTGCCGGCTCTCTGCGTACTCTGTTCGGCCAGGACGCGGCCCTCCCGGCCCAGTATCCGTAGCCCGGCACCGTTGCGAGCCGAGTCCGAATGGACCCACGCCGAAGCGACGTGGACACGACCGGGATCCAGACCGGATAAGGTCGTGCTGGCTCGGCTGGGACGCTCTCCGCGGGTCATCCTGAGGCCGCGGTCACCGTGCCGGGCCCACCCGTTGCTGTCGTGGTCCGGCTCAATCGAAGACACGCTCTTGTACTCAAACAGCCCAATGTGGCCTCCTCCGGAGGTCAACTTCCAGCCGCTCACATCTTCCAGCTGTGGATTGCCCACCAGCTGTTTTGCCTTTCCATCTCCGTAGCGAGTCATCTGCCCCTTATGGAAGTAGTGCTGGCTCAGTCGGGCAAGGTATTCGGGCAGCACCTCGGTCTGGCTGCGGTAATAGGCCCAGAACATCACGCCCGGCATGAGGCGAGACCTGCGGTCCTGGCGAATCACGTGGAACTGGCGGTCGAGGTGCGCCAGGAAGCTCAGAGATGTGGAATCGTCAAACAGGTAGCCGCGCTGCGCGATACCCAGGCCGTAGACCGTCTTGGAAAGCAGGCCGGGAGAAATCGCCTGGATCTGACCGGCCCAGTTCGCGATATATCCGTAAGCTGGCCGAGACTCCCTCAGGTACACCTCGAGCATCAGCACGTCGACGTACCGGTCGACTGCCTTGAGTTGCTCGGTGTGGCTACGGGAATTCCTTCCCAACTGCCAGGTCGCCGCGGCGTAAATCTGCTTGTCGGGATAGGCCTTGCGAATCCTCTTCAACGCTTCACAGACAATGGCCGATTGCGGGCTGCCATCCTTGTCGGCTCTCAGTTCGTCAATCGCGATCGCGTCGTATCCGCCCGGCAGTTTGCCCCCCAGGTCATCCTCAAACGGCGCTCTCCACCGCTTGACGAGCTCGTCGAGACTGGCCCCTGGAGGGCTGTTGACGTGGGCCGCGTAGATGCACTTCCGTCGCCTGAGTTCCTTGATGAACATGGCGTTTCGACTGGTGCCCTCGATCACGTTGATTCTCGGGACGAGTTTTCGAAAGGCGTCAGTCACACCGGCGTTGTCACTGTGTCCGTACATGCAGATGAACGGCCGTGGTGCAGCTGCGACGGCTTGTGGCGGGGGATAGCCGAGAGTCACAACCAGGGCCGCGACGACAAGCCCGATGACACGTCGCCACACATCAGGGGTCTGGAAAATGAGACACGATGTCATTGTCACGATTCCCAATGGAAGACGTCCGGTGGAAGACCACTGACAGCTTACCCCAACGAACAATCAGCAACACCGGTTTCAGGGCCTGTCTTCAGTGGCGGCCATCCACAAGAACCCCGCTTCCGGCCAATGGCCTCGCCCGTCGGGAGTGATGTCACCGATTCGAGGGGTTCGTTCGAACTCGCCTCCCATCCATTATGACGGCGTCGTCCAGCAACCCGCGGGGCCGAAAGATGACTCATCATCGTCCGGAGTACTGTTGTCTCCCGCGCCGGGACTCACGATGCGCCCCCTGATTTCATTGGCGGACGCCGGGGGTGCCATTGGGTCTTCTGTTCGAAGCAAAAGCCGACTTGGCAAATGGTGCGTTCGTCGAGGTGCCGTCCTACCAGTTGCAGAGACAATGGGAGTCCGGATGCGCTGAACCCGCACGGGAGCGACAGAGTGGGGGCGCCGTTGTAGTCAAAGGGAACGGTGAACTTCCCCCAGTTGTCTCCCACGGCTGCGACGGCGTCGGGCCCGTACTGCGACTCCGGCGTCACGGGGAATGGTAGGAACGGCTGCGAGGGGCAGGCCAGAACGTCAATGCTGCGGAATACTCCGCGGACTTTGCCGTTACAGATCAGCCGGTGCTGATGCGAACGAGCATAATCTTCGGCTCGAACATTCTCGTTCGCCTGCGTTCCGGGAGTGGCTCCACCGTCGAGGAAATTCCGGAACCAGATGCCGTACTCTTTGCGTCGTGTCGGGTAGAACTCGCGGTGAGCCAGCCTGGCTTCGATCTGGCAAAGGGTGTTCCAGTGTCCGACGTGTTCGGAGAGGTCGGGGACGGTGACCTTTCGGATGGTTGCTCCGCAATCGGCCAGCACATCAATGGATGCAAGGACGGCCGATGCTGTTTCGGGGTCAACACCCTGCGTGATGAACTTCTCGTCCACGCCGACCCGGACTCCCTTCAGTCGGCCGGTTGTCGGCATGTAGTCGGGCACCTTGTCCGGAAGGCTGGTTGGGTCATTGGTGTCGTGTCCGGCAATCACTTTGAGCATGACTGCAGCGTCGGAAACCGACCGTGTCATCGGGCCGACATGATCCAGGGAATCTGCCAGGGCCAACACCCCGTAGCGGCTCACCCTGCCCCAGGTCGGCTTGAGCCCAACGACTCCGCATGCGGCAGACGGAAACCGGATGGATCCGCCGGTGTCACTTCCCAACGTACCGAATGCGAGGCCGGCCGACGTGGCGACTCCGGAACCGCTCGAAGATCCTCCCGGCCAGGCTCCAGCGTTCCACGGATTCACGGGGACCTCAAGTGCCCGGTTGTATCCTGCCATGGCCCCCTCGGTGAGGTTCAGCTTGCCGAGGACCACGGCTCCCGCAGTGCGGAGACGCTTGACGACAGTCGCGTCATATTTTGGCACGAAGTCCCGCAGTACCGAACAGCCGCCCATGGTGCGGACGCCCCGCGTATAACACAGGTCTTTCACGCCGATCGGAACACCATGCAGTGGCCCACGGTACTTTCCGGTTGCCAGTTCCTGGTCGGCCGCCTTCGCCGATGCCTGCGCAGATTCGGTCATGACTGTCGCGTAGGCGTTCCAGGTGTCATCCAGTGCGGCGATGCGTTTAAGCATGATCGCCGTGAGTTCGGATGACGAGAGTTTCCGTGTCCGGAGGAGAGCGGCGACACCGGTCAGCGTCTGGAATGGGATCTCACTCTCCGAAACAGCATGGGCGGCCGTTGCTTGTTTGTTGCCAAACGATCCACAAGCGGTCGTCGCGGCCAGGCCGGCTGTCGTGTGCAGGAATGTTCTTCGATCTGTGTTGTTCATGGTGTTCCTTCCGGATCCGGGCTCGGTGGCCAGATGGACTGGGTGGCCGCAGAGTGCCATATCCATCACGGACACACAAGACATCATCCATCCCGCGAAAACCGCCACCGATTGCAGGATCCGAGATCCCCTCCCCCCTTTCTGTTCATCCTGGTCCGGTCAACTCGTCCGCCACAGCCGACGATCTCTCCTGAGACTCAGCAGACATCAGCCGGGATCCTGGTCTTGTACAATTGGCTGTCACGTAGAGGAGAGACGTGTGGGACTTTGTTTCTGGGTTTCCGGAGATGCGGAAGCGGCTAGAATGGCCGATACCATGATCACCATCACCGGAAAATCCCAGGTGTACTGCGACGGCGTTACGCGACGTTCGTTTCTGCGGGTTGGTGGATTGGCACTGGGTGGCCTGAATCTTCCCACACTTCTCCGCGCCGAAGCGGCCTCCAGCACGCCCCGACGTCACAAGTCGGTGATCATGGTCTTTTTGCCGGGTGGCCCGTCACACCAGGACATCTGGGACTTGAAACCGGATGCTCCCAAAGAGATACGCGGCGAATTCCAACCCATCCAGACCTCGATCCCGGGGTTCCACCTGTGTGAACATCTGCCGGGACTGGCCAGTCAGATGGATCGGTTTGCCGTCATTCGTTCACTGGTCGGTGCGAAGAACGAACACGCCTCGGAAATGTGTTTCAGCGGATTTGGTTACAAGGACTCGCAGGAGAGGAATCAGCCTTCACTCGGAGCCGCGGCATCGAAACTCCTGGGGCCGGTTGACCCTGCGATCCCCCCGTTTGTGAGCCTGTGCCACACGACGCCGAACCGCTGGAAGGATCCCGGTCGTTCCGGATTTCTCGGCTCTGCTCATCGGCCGTTTCTGCCGGCTGGCGAAGACCGCCAGAACATGGCACTCAACGGTCTGACGCTCACCAGGCTGCAGAGCCGGAAACAACTTCGCGATACGTTTGATCGCTTCCGTCGCGGTCTTGACGCGTCCGGTGTGATGGACAGTGTTGACCGCTATTCGCAGCAGGCGCTGGATGTGCTCACATCCGGGCGACTGCTCGAAGCCCTGGATGTTGAACGGGAAGAACCTCGTGTGCGTCGACGTTATGGGCAGGGTTCACTTGACGCTGTCGATGACGGGGCGCCGCTGAACAACGAGGACTTCCTGACAGCGCGTCGGCTGGTGGAGGCTGGTGCCCGGTGCGTGACCATCTCCTTTGGTCGCTGGGACACCCACTCCTGCCGCAAGGCCGGCGACCTGGCCTACAAGAACAACTTCGCTCAGCTCCGTGACTATCTTCCACGCCTGGAGCGTTGCCTGCTGGCGCTGATGGATGACCTACGGGAACGTGGGCTGGAACAGGATGTGTCGGTGGTCGTCTGGGGCGAAATGGGGAGGACGCCGCGGATCAATTCCAACGGCGGCCGTGATCACTGGCCGCAGGTTGCCGGATGCATCCTGGCCGGAGGCGGAATGCAGACGGGCCAGGTGATCGGTTCCACCAACAGGTTTGCCGAGGTGGCCCAGGATCGCCCGGTTCACTATCAGCAGGTCTTTGCCACGCTGTATCGACAGCTTGGGCTCGACGTGCAGCACATCAAGGTGCCGGATTTCAACGGACGACCACAGTACCTGGTCGAACATCGCGACGTGATTTCCGAGCTGATCTGACCGGCCGGCCCTCGCGGGATCTCACGTCATTCCGAGATTCGGTTCGAAAGGCGCCTCATGTCCTGCCTTCAGTTGTGTCGCACCTTTCCACTCGCGGTGATCCTCTTCAACTGCCTGCTCTCCGCTCGATCCAACGCGGGCGAGCAAAGCCACGTTGCCATCGATGTCGGCTCGCGAAAGCAACTCTTCCTCGACGAACGGCTGATCGCGTCCAGCCGGGGCGTGCGGCTGGAAATGAACGTTCCACACGCGATGCGGGACCCGGTGCTGGTCGCCGATCAACCTTGGGAGAATCCCGAGGATACGTTTGTCTGGAGCTACTCTTCTGTGATGCGAGTCGACGGCAAGACACGGCTCTGGTACCACGTGAACAAGTTGAAATTCCGGCCGCAGCCAGTTGGATTCATCATCACTGACAAGTGGTTGGCGTACGCCGAATCAAAGGACGGGATTCACTTCACTAAGCCCAAGCTGGAGTTGAACGAATACCAGGGAGGGCGGGCCAACAACATCGTCATCCCGGGAGTGGAAGGCGGACATGTGTGGATCGATCCGCGAGCGAGGGGAGAACATCGCTACCGATTCCAGACCTATGGAGGTGCCGGGAAGTTGGCGTTTTATGGTTCTCCGGACGGGATCCGCTGGATGAAGACGCACACTGCCGTGGTCGGTCACAACGACACACAAAACATCGCTTTCTGGGACGCGGCCGTGAAGCGATATCTGCTTTTCACACGGAAGTGGCCCGGGAATTTTCGCGTGCATCGCCGGTTGGATTCCAAAGACCTGGTGCACTGGAAGAACGAAGTCGTTGTCATGCAGGCCGACGGAACGGACATCGCGAAATTCAGATCCGCATCCCGTGTCAAACCGGTCGATTACTATGGCGCTTGCGTATTCAAATACCCCGATGAACACGGCCTGTTCGTGATGCTGCCACAGGCCTTTTGGCATTGGTATGCGAGGGGCAACCAGCAGAGGGTGGGCCCGAACCTGTACGACGTTCGGTTGTGCGTGAGCCGCGATGGCCGGCAGTTCCGTCGGGTGGCAGACCGAAGCGTTTTTCTCCGCCCCGGCCCGGAAGGGTCCTTCTATTCCGGATCGGTCTGGGCGCTTCCTGCTCCCGTCCGCATGGGAGATGAACTGTGGTTCTACTTCCAGGGATCCAACGCGGATCATGACGGCAATCTGATCCCGGGATCAGACAAGTTCCGTACAGGAATCGGCCGGGCGGTGTTGCGGCTGGACGGTTTTCTCTCGGTGGATGCCGGCTTCAACGGTGGCGAAATCGTCACACCACTTATGAGATTCCAGGGAAAGCGGTTGGAATTGAACGTCGATAGCGGCGGCGGGGGTGTGGTCATGGTGGAACTGCTCGACGAACAGGGCCATCCGATTCCCGGCTTCACCGTGAAAGAGGCCACGCCACTGTGCTGCAATTCGGTGCGAAAGACAGTGACCTGGGGGCAAAACGGAGACGTTAGCCGTTTGGCTTCCCGCCCGGTCAAGATCCGTTTTCGCATGCGTGACTGCAAGTTGTATGCGTTCCAGTTTCGGCCGTAAGGCGAGGCCAACTCTCCAGGCCGACGTCGCCCGAGACGATCGGGACATTGCGAATGACCGGACGAGTGCTGGAGCAATTGCAGTGGGGTGCCAAGAGTTGCTCACCGGGGCTGGGGAACTGAACACCAACTGTCACGGCCGCGGGGAGCCCTGGGTGAAATCACAGTATGGGCACCAGGGTCGGTTGAGGATCTCGATGAGACATTGCCACAATGCTGAGAGTTCACGCATTCTCGTATTACCCGAGGCTTGTCCCCCACCTCATCGACAACGGCCGTCATGTTTGCAGGACCTCTGAGTGTTTTCACGTTGAACCTCAACATCGACCGCCCGGACCCGTCAGGGGATCGGCTGGTTCGTGACGAAATCCAGCGTTTGCAACCGGATCTCGTCTCGTTCCAGGAAGCTCTGTGGCACGAAGAAGCGGCAGACCAGGCGAGGCGGATTCTGGAGGGCCTCTCCTACGAAGTTGTTCATCAATTTGATCTGCAGGAACCCGATCGCCCATACGGAACGGCCATTGCCAGTCGCTTCCCTGTCGTTCGCTCGGATCTGGTCAAGCTGCCCAGCACGAGTCGTGGGCGGGAGTTTCCACGGGCCATCCAGGCAGCCGAGATTCAAGTTCCGGATCCCGTGGGGCGAGTGCTGCTGGTGAATCCCAAGCCGCACTTCGAACCCCACATGGAACTGGAGCGCGAGATGCAGGCTGTCGCCGTCGCTGATTACGTAGACCGCAATGCGGATCCCGAAGGCTTTCCTCCGCTGATCGCCGGCGACCTGGATGCCACGCCCGATGCTTCCAGCATTCGGTTTCTGACTGGGCTGAAGTCCCTGCAGGGACGAAGCACGTGTTTCGTTGATACCTGGATCGCCAGTGGAAACACGGAACCGGGATACACCTGGTCGAGCGACAACGACTTCACACGTGGACTGGCCGACCGCCTGTTTGGGGGCAGCGAAGTCCGACGACGCATCGACTATGTGCTTATGGGCTCCCCCTTGCTGTACAAGGGATTTGCCCGGGTGCAGGAATCGGAGATTGTTCTCGATCAGCCTCGAGGTGGGGTTTGGGCCAGTGGCCACTTTGGTCTTTTTGTCACGTTGGGTGTGACCTCCGAAACCCGGTCCCGAGAACGGGCTGGCTCATAATGCGTGCCAGGAACCCCTTCCGACCGGATGTCAACAAAGTCGTCGATATTAACGCTCTGCCGATTGAATCAGCACTTGTACCCGTGACCATGATCCTGGGCGGCCGGTCTTGGAGTTGAAGTTGTCTACCGGTGACGCCGCAATAAAATGACCCGAAACAGCTCATTCGTATGTGTGGCGGTTGGGCTCGAGACAGGAGGATGGCCATGCGGGAACAGTTGGGCCTGACCATTATTGTTTGCGTCGGAGCATGCCTGCTCATGCCCGGTCCCGGGATCGCATCTGAACCGGGCACCGGTCCCGAAGCCCCCCCGTTCGTGGCCTGGCAGCTTCCGGATAAACCGACAGAGAAGTGGTTCATCGGCCCCGGGCAAGTGACGCCCAGCCTGGATGACCTCTCACCCCAGCCCGGGCAAGAAGTGAAATCGCTTCACCTGGACCTTGCCCGTAACGAAAAGGAAAGTGCCTGCTTCCTCGTGAGCGGGCTCCAGAACGCAGAAGTCACGGTCGCCATCACCGGCCCGGACATCTTCGCGAAAACGGTCCTCTTCACCCGCTCTCGCCAAGTCAACATGCTTGTCCCCCTCAAGGGCCCCCTCAAGCTCAAGAAGGGAAAGACTGAAGAGCTCTGGATGCGTTTCTCCTCCCATAAGGTGGAACCTGGCGTCTACAAGGGCGCGATTGAATTCAAGCATTCACAGAGCGGGAAATCCTTGGGGAGTCTTCCTGTAATGCTCAAGGTCTGGAAGGTCGTCATGCCTCCCAGGAACATCGTCCACTGCACCGGCTATAGCAGCGGAATCGGATTCATAAACGGGCTTTCGGGTAACCCTGACAAGGATGAGGCATACAAGAAGCGCCTGCATGCGTACCTTGCGAATATGGCCGAGACGCGGCTGGACTCACTGGCGATCTCCATCAACAAGTTCTCGATCTACGATCCGGTGAAGATCAATGGCAAGCCGCTGCAGGCTGTGTTGAGAAGCGATCCGTCACTCCTCAAAGGCGACACGCTCCCCCGGGTGGACTTCTCCTACTACGACTCCTTTTTTGCCATCGCCATGAAATACGGGTTTAAGTCCATATCCTTTATGGGCCCGCAATCTCTTTTCATCGGTCCCCTTGCTTGCCTGGGCAAGGAGGTCACGGTGGATACCCCGGAAGGACGCCGGTGTGCTGTCTGGCTGGCCGGCGAATGGCGAAAGTACCTCCAGAAGCAGGGCTTCAAAGCCATCTGGGCCAAGGAGAATGACGAGATCAAGCCGGACGAGATCCCCAGCTACAACAAGATCTGCGACATCTTCAAGGAGGGGGGCTGGAGGACTTACACCACCTGGACCGGGACGATCCCCAGGAGCCCTGGCCTCATCCGCAAGGTCAACAAGAACGCCGAACAATGGCAGATGCAGTTCCTCTCCCTGGACATCTTCCGTAATCTGGTCGCGAAGCAGCCGACGCTCATTGATAGGACGGACGAGGTATGGTTCTACGGCGGCGGTAACGGTGTCTATCGTTTCAGCTACCTCTATGTGCGTCTCTATGGCTGGCTTGCCGGCTACTACGATACGGACGGTTTCGCATGGTACGTTTATTGCGACTGGCATAAGAACGAGACGATCGCTGTTCTGAAAGACGGTGTTGTCTACTCCACACCCGCCCTGGAAGGTTTGCGGGACGCCATAGAGGATGCCCAGCTTTATGCGATGCTCAATCGCAAACTCCTTCCCAGGGCCGACAAGAGACAGTGGGCGCCTGGCAAGTACAGCCACGGCTTGGTCGCGAAGGGCGGAGGCGTGCTCCTGCCGCTGGAAAAGCTGGCGTACGGTGCCTACGTCTTTTATGGCTTCCGGTCGCCCACCCCGGACACCGTACGGCAAGCGAAGGCCAAACTGCTCCGGACGCTGGAGAAATAACTGGGGTGCTTATCAGGGGCCAGTTCTCTCAGACTGGTCAGGGGGGTGACCAGTACGCAGTCCCCGTCGGTGAGTCGGGTCGCTTGATCGGCGACTCTATTGTGCGAAGTGCTTTCCTTCCCAACCGAGCCGGTTCTGTCAAGATCTCTGAACTTAGAGGCAGACCCAAATATACACCGCAAAGGGTGACCCCTGATTCGCCAGGGCAGCGCAAAAAGCCAGCCAACCCGCTGCAAAAGCGGGTTGGCTGGCTTAGTTTGGCGAGTACCCCCTACGGGATTTGAACCCGTGTCGCTGGACTGAGAATCCTATGGACTGGGCCAGCTAAACAAAGGGGGCGGTTGTCACTTCGTGCCTGTTTTGTCGGTAAACAAAGTCTCAAACTGCTAGTTGGTATCGGTCAGGAAGAGGAACAGAAAGGCACAAAAGGGAACAAAAGGGAAAAAAAATGACACCCAAAAATTGACACCCACTCAGCTCCCACCGCCGCCACCCCGCGCGACGTCATCCTGTTGGCGGCGGAGACGGGACTCCGCCCTGGCCTGGGCCACCTTCAGGTGGCCGGCAGTCAAAGGGCAAATGTTCGAGTTAGATTTCAGACGCAGCGAATATCAGCAAACACGAACAACGAGTTTGTGGCCACTTCTTGAAAGAAGAACGAACAATCTCGTGCCAAAGGTATGATTGAAATCGAAAGTGATCGGGACCTCTCCTTTCTGGAAAATCGCCGATTGCTGTCCGAATCGCCCAGCGTCTACAATCCTGTCCGAACATTTTGTTGTCGTCTAATTGACAAACTATCAGTCAGAACCGATGGCCGAGCATATTGAGATAATCAACGATCCAGGTGACTGGTCGTTCCACGTAACACCGTGGGAGGAAACTTTCCTTCAGAGGGTCCATTCTGCAACACGGATAATCCGGATCGCCTGTCCATTTATCAAACTGCGAAATGTTCGGCTCATACTTGCCTCGCTGAAAACGAATGATGAGGTGCCTCTACGGATAGACGTCCTGACAAGATTGAATGTTCGGGACTGCCGAAGTTTCGTACACGATATATCTGCAATTAAGTTGTTACTTGCCGCCCCCCTTGGAGGTAGATGTGACATCAATGTGCGAGTCAATAATCGGCTTCACGCCAAGCTTTATGTATTTGATGATACGGAAGTGTTTGTCACATCGTCGAATCTAACTTTTGCGGGTTTCAACCGTAACTTGGAGATCGCCCTTGGCTCGACCAGGCAGGCCGTTGTTTCTGAAACGGTCGATCACTTTGAAACTCTGTTTCGAGATGGCCGATTGCTTACTCACGAATTCCTTTCGGAATTTGAGGTGAAACTTCGTTCTTCCCTTCCGGCAACAAAAGAACTGCCGGAGGCCCCAGCTGAGACATCTGAGGCGACCGACGAAAAAATGCTCCCGGTTGCAATTGAAGGGCCGGAGCCTCCAACAGAGACAACCGAAGCGCGTGATGAGTCTTCGCTTCCAGTTGAAAATGAACTGGCTGAGGCTCCAACTGAGACAATCGGAGTAAGCGACCCTCTGGTTGATCTTCTGTTGGATGAGGACGCAATCAAACAGATTGACAGCGCACTGGAAACGCAACTGGATGATGGACTGGTTGAAGAATTTGTGTCGTTATCCTCAAGGGTAGGTGATCACCTTGAGAGTAGCGAATTGGTAGAGCAACGCTTCTACGAGGACATGAATCCACGATTTCGGATTCTCTTCGGCCAACCGACACCAGATGAGAATGACTTGGCATCAATCTACTTTCATTCCTCTGCATATCAGGATGCTCGTGTTGGGAGGCCAGACTCGGACGACGCAACGGTCCTTAAACTGATTGGCAAACTTGCATTTGAATCGCACGTATGTCTTGACGTTTGCCGTAGTGCCTCGACTCTTTCATTCGGAGAGAGTGTTCACACAAAGGTCGAACATATTTGTCTGTCCGACCATTTGCTGAGGCAAATGCACTCGGTTGGAATCGCAAGAATGATCGGTGGGAAGTCATTGGCGGTGGGTGATACTGCTACAGAACGAGGAGTCAATAAATCTTTCCGGGAAATGATGTATCGGTTCGTCGGCTATCTTTATCGAACTCGTGATTGGCCGCGCTTTCGTGCGGCAATGTCCAATCTCGTCCAGCTCGAGGAGGAGTTTCCGTTCGAAACTTATCGGGAAGACAATGTGAAAGGAGGGCTCCAGAAAGTAACTCAAGAAAAGTACGACGCTTACCCTCGCTACGAGATTGTGGAAGAGAGTGGTCCGGATCACGACCGAACGTACCGCGTCGTGGTTTATGGTGGAAAGAACTCGAAAAAAGTGTTGGGTGACGGCGAAGCTGCGACTATCCAGGCCGCAGAGGTTCGGGCTGCGAGTTCCGCGTTGTTAGCACTGTCGGCTGCGGCCCCCGTGTCCAGTTGGAAAGAAGGACATGATTCGTTACCCGTCTGGCTCGAGAAGAAGTGTGATACAGAAGGCCGTCGCATAGTAAAAAAGTTGGTGGGTAAGGATCTTTCAATTAAATCATGTCGCGCGGTCTTGGTTCCATATTCCGGTGGCTTGATGCATCACAGGACGCTTAGGAGCCGTTTAGCCGCAGTAGGCGGCAATATTCGACGATTGTTGGCAGCAACGATTGTCGCAGACGAATTGCCAAAACGGGATGAAGTCGTTCGTTATGGTCAGAGAATGAACAGTAATGACAAGGTCGTAGAGCGTGTGTTGCAAAGTCCACTTGGACAGTGGCTAAAAGAGTTGGCGTCAAACAAATTGTTTCACAACTCCGCGCAGCCTGGCCCCGTAATCGATTCGGTCAATGCATTAATTGGCGCGGTGTGTATCGAACAAGGAGACGTAGAAGCGTGTCGCCAATTGTGCAAGATCATCTTCGTTCCCATCGGTGATCTCGACGAGAGAACATCGGCTCGAGCCAGGCTCCAAAAGAAGGTTCAATCTGTTGTCAGAAACAGATGTGATGATCTGTTGAAGGTGGAGACGACTTGTCTGAGTGAATCTAGCGGAAGTCACAACGCCGAATTTGAGGCGATAGTGTTGCTGGACGGCCAGGAAGTAGGGAGGGCGAGTGCTGGTCGGAAAAAACGGGCAGCTGAAATGGCAAGTGAAAAAGCAGTAGAGAATCCGACGCTAAATGAAGTTCTCGAACGTCTGGCGAATGCTAACGTTCCATGACTACGAGATCACGAATTATGCGGGACGCGTTGTAGTAAAAGCTCCATAGTGTTGTTGGGTAGCAGGGGCTTTGCGCTAGGCATACAGGCTGGGGCTAGGGGCTGTGGCCGCCGGAGTCGCAATTAGGTTCTGGCCAAGTTGCAGACGTTCCCCCGCGGTGGCATCAAGGTAGTAACCCCTGCGTGCATCGCGGAACTACAAAAGTGATTAAACAACTACAAGATGACCAACTAGCGTTGGTGATCTCTCCCGCCCTATCGGTATACGCCGCGGG
>MDTE01152605.1_pt1 | contig 38769 bp, 38 predicted proteins | sample 811231 | NCBI WGS metagenome assembly MDTE01 (sample SAMN05326651, study PRJNA326480) | marine metagenome | isolation source: seawater | place: Indian Ocean: Red Sea | collected 2010 | reverse complement strand
TATATATATGTTTAATTTATTTCAAATAATAGAAGCTAAAAGCGAAAAAGAAATACAACTTTGTGTAGATATTAGAAAAGAAGTTTTTATTAATGAGCAAGGAGTTAATCCTATAATAGAGATAGATAATATAGATTATAAATGTGAACACATACTTGCTTTTTATAAAAATCAACCTGTTGCAACTGCAAGATTACAAAAAATCTCAGAAGAAAAATACAAAGTAGGTAGAATGGCTGTAAAGAAAAAACATAGAAGGTATGGAATTGGAAGTGAAATACTGCTATTTATAGAAAATTATCTTAAGAAAAAGCAAATAAAAAAAATTGAATTGAATGCACAAAAGTATGTAGAAAAATTCTACTTGAAAAATGGATTTAATCCTGTTGGGGATGAATTTTTTGAAGCAGATATTTTACACATAAAGATGCAAAAAAATATTATTTCACCTTTGTAAGATTTTTTTTTACTAGGGAAATGATAATTTATATAAATGAAACATGAAAAAAATATTAAAGATAATCTACGTATATCAACTTCAGATGATATTGAGTTAGGTACATATCTAGAAATTGCTAAATCCCATACTCTTAAGGGTACTAGCCCAGAAATTGATTCGAAAAATCAGACTATTGTAATTTTTGATTTTGGTTCTCAATACTCAAGGCTTATAGCAAGAAGAGTAAGAGAACTAAATACCTTTTGTGAAATCATAAATTTTGATTCAGATCCTTCGATAATGAATGAGCAAAATGTTATAGGGTTTATTTTCTCAGGTGGACCAAATAGTGTTTATGATAAAAATGCCCCCCTTGCTCCAAATTGGGTTTATGCATCAAACAAGCCTATTTTAGGTATATGTTACGGTATGCAAATACTTGCCCATCAACTTGGAGGAAAGGTGGTTCCTGGCCAAAAAAAAGAGTATGGTCATACTGTAATACATAAGAATAAAAGTAGTAAAATTCTTGCGGAAATTGCTGATGATGTAACAGTGTGGATGAGTCATGGAGACAGAATAGAATCTAAGCCAATAGGTTTTGAAACTATAGCTTTTAGTGATAATTCACCGAATGCTATAATTTCAGATGAGAACAAGATGTATTATGGTATTCAGTTTCATCCTGAGGTAGTTCACACTCCTAATGGAACTAAAATATTAAAAAATTTTATATTTAAAATTTGTAATTCAAGTGGCAGTTGGACATCAAAAAATTTTGTATCACAAACTGTTAAGAATATTAAACAAAGAATAGGAAACGATAAAGTGATTTGCGCTTTATCCGGAGGTGTGGATTCTACTGTTACTGCTGCTTTGATTCATAAGGCAATAGGAGATAATCTCACATGCATATTTGTAGACAATGGGCTAATGAGAAAAGGTGAAGTAGAAAGGATTAGAGATGTTTTTACGAAAGATATTGGCGCTAAGGTGATTTTTTATGATGGAAAAAAAAGGTTTTTGAAATCTTTAAAAAATATTATAGATCCTGAAGAAAAAAGAAAAATCATAGGAGCTGAATTTATTAATATTTTTGAAGAAGTAGCTGAAGAAATAGGTACTGTAGACTATCTTGCGCAAGGTACCTTATATCCTGATGTAATAGAGTCTACCAGTAATGAAACAGGTCAAGCTCACAAAATTAAGACTCATCACAATGTTGGTGGGTTACCAGAAAAAATGAAATTAAGATTGATCGAGCCACTTAGATATTTATTTAAAGATGAGGTAAGATTGGCTGGAATTGAATTAGGATTATCTAAACAAAATGTTTATAGACAGCCTTTCCCTGGGCCAGGACTAGCTATTAGAATTATTGGAGAGATAACAGAAAAAAAACTTGAAATCCTAAGAGATTCAGATTGGATTATTGTGAATGAAATCAAATCTGCTGGTTTATATGAGAAAGTATGGCAATCTTTTGCAGTTCTAACAAACACTCAGACAGTTGGAGTTATGGGCGACAAAAGAACATATCAATACGTGGTAGCAATTAGGTCAGTTGATAGTCAAGATGCAATGACTGCAGATTGGAGTAAATTACCTTACGATCTGTTAGGAAAAATTTCAAACCGAATTGTTAATGAGGTAAATGATGTGAATAGAGTTGTATATGATATTACAAGTAAACCGCCTGGAACAATAGAGTGGGAATAATCAATAAAAATATTTCTTTTTCTGTTGAGTCTATTGATCACATAGTTCTTACAGTTCAAAACATTGATAAAACAGTTTATTTTTACAAGAATGTTCTTAACATGAAATTAAGTTTTTATACCGCTAAAAATGATAATACAAAACGAATTTCTTTTTCTTTTGGAAACCAAAAAATTAATATTCATTCAGTTGACAAAAAACATATACCTCATGCAAAAAAACCAACTTCAGGATCTACAGATATATGCTTTTTATCTAATACATGTTTAAACGATTGGATTGATTATTTGATTCGTAATGAAATTGAAATTGAAGATGGACCAGTAAAAAGAACTGGTGCAAAAGGTGAAATTTTATCAATATATATAAGAGATCCAGATGGTAATTTAATAGAAATTTCTCAGGAGATATAAATGATTAATAGAAAACATAATATTCTTATTTTAGGCTCAGGTGGAAGAGAACATGCATTAGTGAAAAAGATTTCTAGCAGTAAAAATGTTTATAAAACTTTTGTTTGTCCCGGTAATGGAGGTACTTCAAATCCTAAATTAAATATATTTAACATAAATATTAATTTATCAAATTTAGATGAATTAATTAATTTTGTTTCGACTGAAAGTATTGACCTTACCATCGTAGGTCCTGAGCAACCCTTAGTTGGTGGTATAGTAGATGTGTTTAAGAAAAATGGCTTAAATATATTTGGTCCTTCAAAGAAGGCTTCAAGAATAGAAGGTTCAAAAATATGGGCATATAAACTTATGGAAAAATATAATATACCTTGTCCTAAATCTGAAGTTTTTGATCAGTCTGAATTGGCAAAAAAATATGTACGAAATTTCAATCCTAATGATTTGGTGTTGAAGGTAGATGGTTTAGCTGGAGGAAAAGGAGTTTTTCTTCCAAAGACAGAAGATGAAATTAACAAAACTATTGAAGATATACTATATAAAAAAATTTTTGGTTCACTTAATTCTAAAATTCTTATTTCAGAAAGAATTTATGGTCCAGAAGTTAGTGTTTTTGCTTTTGTTGATGGTGGTAAAACTTCTGAATTGGCAGCTGTTTGTGATTATAAGCGGATTTTTGAAAATGACGAAGGTCCTAATACAGGTGGAGTTGGTGCATATTCTCCTCCTGAGTTTTGGAAGAGAAAATTAGAAGATAAAATTAAAAGTGAAATTTTATACCCAACAATAAATGCCCTTTCATTAGAAAATTCTAGTTATTCAGGAGTGCTTTATATAGGTGTTATGGTTACAAAAACTGGTCCAATGGTTATCGAATATAACTGCAGATTTGGAGACCCAGAAACACAGATTTTGATGTCTAAACTTGATTCTGATTTATTTGAAATTTGTATGGATATTTCAAAAAAAAATTTTGACCCAAATAAAGTTGTTTGGAACAATAAAAATTTTTGCTTTGTTATGATGACATCAGAAGGTTATCCTGGAGATTATGAAGTAGGTAAATTGATAAGTGGCTTAGAAAATGTAAAAGAGTACAATATTATCCACTCTGGAACTAAAAAGTTAAACAAAAATATATTTACTAATGGTGGAAGAGTTATTGGTGTAGTAGGAGAAGGCGCAAGTATGATAGATGCAATAAATGAATCATATAAAGGTGTAAGTAAAATTTATTTTAGAAATTCTTTTTATAGAAAAGATATTGGAAAAAGGGCTATAAATGAAAGTTAATTTATTTTATTGTAATTTGTAATGTAGATAATTAATAAGTGATAGAAAAACTATTGGAGAAAAAAATGATTCCTAGATATTCCCGTGAAGAAATGGATAAAGTGTGGTCTGATGACAATATGTTTGATTTATGGCTTAAAATTGAAATTGCTGCTTCTGAAGCTTGGCACGAAAAAGGAGTTATTAGTTCAAAAGATATTATAAAAATTAGAAAAGCAAAGTTTAGTAGAAAAATTTATGAAAAAATTTTTGCTGAAACTAAGCATGATATTGTTTCGTTTACTCGTTCTGTTGGTGAATCCTTAGGCGATGAAAAAAGATGGATTCATCATGGGCTTACATCTAATGACATAAAAGACACTGCTCTGAGCCTTCAATTATTTCAATCCACAGAAATAATCCTCAATCTTATTGATAATCTCCTACTCAACCTAAAAAAAAGAGCGATTGAATTTAAGAATACCCCTTGTATAGGAAGATCACATGGGATTCATGCAGAACCGATGAGTTTCGGATTAAAGTTAGCACTCTGGTATGCTGAATTTGAAAGACACAAGTTACGCTTAGAATCAGTAAAAAATAGAGTATCGGTAGGCATGCTTTCTGGTCCGGTAGGAAATTTTTCCTCAATTCCTCCAGATATTGAAGAAAAAGTATGTCAAAAGCTTGGGCTTTCTATAGATCCAATAACAAATCAAATAATACAAAGAGATAGACACGCAGAGTATGTTCAAGTTTTAGCACTAGTTGCCGCTTCATTAGAAAAAATTGCTACCGAGATACGAGGTTTGCAACGAACAGAAGTAAGAGAATTAGAAGAACCATTTGGTACTCCAGGATATGTAACGAAAGGGTCATCATCTATGCCTCATAAGAGAAATCCTGAATTATCAGAAAGAATTTGTGGATTGTCTAGATTAATTAGGGGGCATTCAGTTACAGCTCTTGAAAATGTTTCGTTATGGCATGAAAGAGATATTTCTCATTCTTCTGCTGAAAGACTAATATTACCTGACTCTTCAATTGGATTAGACTACATATTGCACCTGACAGTTGGAATAATTAAGGATATGGTTGTATATCCTGATCGAATGCTTGAAAATCTTGAGTCAAACCGTGGATTAGTTTTTTCCCCAAGAGTAATGCTGAAATTAGTTGAAAATGGTTTAGATAGAGACGAAGCATATGATATTGTTCAAAAGCACTCTATGGACACTTGGGATAAAAAGTTAGATTTTAGAGATTTATTACAAAAGGATAAAAAAGTACTTTCAGTTATAGATAGTAAAGAATTAAAGGGGTTATTTGATTATAATTTTTACTTAAAGCATGTAAATGAAATATATAAGCGTTTAGGGATAAGATAATTTTGGGTTCAATATTAATAAAAACGAATCTTCCTAATCATCTTTATTCAGGAAAAGTTCGAGATACTTATTTTATTAATGATAAATATATGATTATGGTGTCAACCGATAGAATTTCAGCTTTTGATGTTGTAATGAATGAGGCAGTTCCGGGAAAGGGTGAGATTTTAAACTCAATGTCAACGTTCTGGTTAGAAAAGACAAAACATATTATTCCAAATCACTTTGTAGGCAATATAGATGATGTAATAAATACTAAAGATGTAGATATGAACTTATTCAAAAATCATATTAATCAAGATATAAAATCAAGATCGATGATTGTAAAAAAAGCCAAAAGATTAGATATAGAGTGTATTGTTCGTGGATACATAGCTGGTTCTGAATGGAGCGAGTATAAAAACAACAATACAATAAATGATAAACTTTTTCAAAAGAAACTTTCTCCAGCAGAAAAATTCGACTATCCTATTTTTACACCTTCTACAAAAGCAGAAACCGGTCATGATGTTCCGTTATCCGAAAAAGATGGTAAAAATTTAGTTGGACATGAAATGTATAACTTTTTAGAAAAAAAAAGTATAGAAATTTATAATTTTGCCCATGATTTATCAAAAGAAAAAGGTATGATATTAGTTGACAGTAAATTTGAATTTGGAATTTTAGATGATGAAGTTATATTAATAGATGAATTATTGACTCCAGATTCCAGTAGGTATTGGGATAAAGATGATTACGTTGTAGGTAAATTTCCTCCAGCTTTTGATAAACAATTCCTAAGGGAGTGGCTGTTAAAATCTAATTGGAATTTGACATACCCTCCTCCAAAAATCCCAAACAAAATAATAAATGACACAAAAAAAAGATATTTGGAATCTTTTAAAAGACTTACTAATATAGAAAACAAGAGTCTAGAAATAGGTAAATAATCAATGAAAGATAATAGAAAAGCTTCTACCCGGCCTCCTGAAAGACGTGGAATGTCTAAGGCTCAAATAAGAGAAGAAAGAAGGGAGAGAAGTAAAAATAGAGCTCGTAAGAAAAGATCAATTCTTATGTTTTTTGGTATTTTGTTAGCAGTATTATTTATTGCATCTTTGGTTTTATCCCCCAATACCAATTCTAATAATTCTAATCCTAAAGGCATAAATACTTCCGGACATTTGCCTTTAGACCCAAATGACGGAAGAAAAGAACTAGAAATTGGGGTAGGATACCAAGGTGAATATTCTACAAACCCTCCAACTTCTGGACCACACTGGAATGGTCCAGAGACTCCATTTGGAATACCTTCTCCAGCTCGGTGGGGAATTTATGATTATGAAATAATTCCTGAAATATTGATACAGAACCTAGAATTCGGTGGAATAGGTTTACATTACTATTGTCCTGAAGAGTGCCCAGAGATAGTTAGTGAATTAGAAGATATAATTCCTGTTGATTCCTCACAATATATTATGTCCCCTCATTCTTACATGCCAAAAAAAATAGCTATCACTGCCTGGAGACATCATCTATTGCTTGATAATGTGGATATAGAAAAAATTAAGTTATTTATAGATGAATATCAAGATAGAGGTCCTCAAACTATAAGGTATAATCTTTATTAGTCATGTTTTTAGTAAAAGTACAAGTAAAACTAAAATCAACCGTGAATGACCCAGAAGGACAAACAATTCTAGAGGCACTTCACAGGTTAGATCATAAGCAAATTGACTCTCTTAGATCTGGGAAATATTTTGAAATAAATATAAATGGCGACGAAGAAAAAGAAGTTGCTAAAATAGTGGAAAATATTTGCGACAACGTAATTACAAATCCTATAATTGAAACATATAGTTATGAAATTATAAGTAAAACATAGCTAACTTGTAAGAGTACCCTTACTGCTAGGTACAACATTTGGCGACCTAGGATCTATTGTAGATGCTTCTCTTAGTGCCCTAGCAAAAGCTTTGAAAGCAGATTCTATAATATGATGCTCATTTTCTCCTTTGAGAACACTTAGGTGCAAACAAAATCTACCTTCAACAGCTAGAGTCTCAAAAAAATGTCTTACCATATCAGTTGGGAATTCTCCAATATTGTTAGGCAACATCATATCTACAACTGAATAGCCTCGTCCAGAAAGGTCAATAACTGCCTGAGATAATGATTCATCAAGTGGACAAATTTTATTTGACATGCGAATTATACCTTTTCTGTCTCCTAAAGCAGAATCAATAGCTCTTCCTAATGCTATTGCAGTATCTTCAATAGTGTGGTGTGTTCCTGTTTCAAGATCTCCATTTGCAGAAATATCTAGGTCTATTAATCCATGTTTAGAAATTTGATTTAACATATGTTTGAAAAATCCAAGAGGAGTATCAATATTAGACTTACCTGTACCATCTAAATTTATCGATACAGATATATTGCTCTCAGAGGTTTCACGAGAAATTTTTGCTTTTCTATTATTTGATTTGTCCATTATATATAAAAATTTTTTTCAATTTTATTAATCACACTTATTACTTTATCTGTTTGTTCTGGTGTACCGGCGCTTATTCTTATACAATTTTCAAGCATTTTTTGATCAAACTTTCTTGTAAATATACCTTCAGATGCAAAAATTTCATAAATTTTTTCACTGCTGAACTCTGAAAATTTGCAGAGAATAAAATTAGCTTGAGATGGAAAGGAAGTTATGTTATTACATGATTTTATGTAATCTTCTAATCTTTCTTTTTCATCCATGAGTTTTTTTACTTTTTCAAATAATTTATCTTTGTACTTTAATGTTTGTATTACCGCATTCTCTGCTGCAACATTTACATTATAAGGTTGCTTGATATCCATAAGATGCTTAATAATTATTTCAGAGCTAATTGCGTATCCTACTCTTAGGCCAGCTATCCCCGCCCATTTACTAAAAGATCTAATAATAATTAAATTACTGTATTTATTTAATAGATGTGAAAAAGAAAAATTTGAGAATTCAAAGTAAGTTTCGTCTAGACATACTATTATTCCAGTTTCAAGGAGATCAATTATTTGATTTTCCTGAGCCAAATTCCCAGTTGGGTTATTTGGTGAAGCTATAAAAATGACTTTTGTTTTATCGGTAATTTTGGATATTATTTTTTCTGTGTCTAATTCCCAGTTATTTTTTCTTGAAATTGAGATAATGGAAGAATTTGATAGTTTTGCTGCAAAATTATACATTCCAAAAGTAGGAATACAATCAATTACTTCATCTTTTTCATTAATGAATAATCTTAGAATAAGATCGATTATTTCATCCCCGCCTGCTCCTGCAATAATTAAATTTTCAGGAAGGCTAACATACTCTGAAATAGCTTTACGTATAATTTTTTGTTCTGGGTCTGGATATTCGTGTAGTGCAATTTCTTGAAGAGAATTCTTGACTTCAGGAATTGTTCCATAAGGGTTTTCATTTGCATTTAGCCTGATAAGATTTTTTGTTGGTATTCCAGATTTTTTTGATAAATTTATATTAGAATCAACACCTTCATAGGTCTTAACAATTCTTAAGTGCTTTCTTATTTTTTTTGATATTTTATCCATTTGACTTTTCAATTCTTATCTTAGCTGCATTTGCGTGTCCGCTCAAGTTTTCCATATTTGCAATAATTTCAGCATCTAAAGATAATTTACTAAAAGTAGATTCTTTAAAGTTTAATACAGGTATATATTTTAGAAAATTTCGAACGGACAAGGATGATGAAAATTTTGCAGTTCCTGAGGTGGGCATAACATGCGAAGGACCTGCAATATAATCAGCCATTACTTCAGCTGACCACTCCCCCATAAAAATTGCTCCAGCGTTTGTAATTTTGTTATATATTTTTTCTGGATTTTTTGTTGCTATACATAAATGTTCTGGGGCAATATAATTTGTAATAGTAGCTATTTCATCTAGAGTAGACAAAAAAATGGTTACCCCCCTATTTTTAAGAGATTGATTAATTATTGAACTTCTTTCTAAATTTATAACCTGTTTTTTTATAGATTTCATAACATTATTTATTGCTGTCTCTGAATTAGATATTAATATAGGCATAGCACTAACATCATGCTCAGCTTGGGCTATGAGGTCTGACGCAGCGTAATCTGGGTCAGAATTTTCATCAATAATCACCAAAGTTTCAGTTGGACCATATAAACCATCAATTCCTACATCGCCATATACATGCTTTTTTGCTGCAGTTACCCATAAATTTCCTGGACCACAAATAATATCAACTTTTGGGATAAGCTCGGTCCCATAGGTAAAAGCAGAAATGGCCTGTGCTCCTCCTATCTTAAATATCCGGTCAGCCCCAGACAAATAAGAAGCAGCAAGAATTTTTTCAGACACTTTTGAATTTTTATCAGCAGGAGTAGTTACATAAATATTTTTTACACCAGCTACTTTTGCAGGAACAATAGTCATTATTGCAGTTGATATCAAAGGAGCAGTGCCCGATGGAACATACGCTAATGAGGATTCCATTGGAACAACTTTTTCTCCAATTGTTTGATCTTCATTCATCCAAGTATTATTCAATAATTTTTTTTGATAATCAGTTACTCTTTCTATAGAATTTTTTATCGCCTTTTCTTCATCTTTATTTAATGATTCGATAGATTTTATGATTTCATTTTTTGGTATTTCAAAATCAACGAGATTATTTCTATCTATATAAGAGGATATTCTTCTTAGACCTTCATCTCCCTCTTTTCTAACTATTTGATCAATTTTTTTTACAAAATAAGATGGTATATATTTTTTAGGAAACAAACCATTTCCATCTGAAAGAATATTATTATTACTTATGACTCTCTCATTTTCAAAAAAAGTAATAGCATCTTTTATCTTAGTTATATGTTTCATAATGTTTTATACTTTCTTATATTATCAACAAACACTTTAGCAGATTTATTAGTAACTCTTTCGTATAATGTGCTAAATAGATTGATTTTTTCATCATCAATTAAGATTGATGCATAATTGCAAATCATTACAGCTTGTGATTCAATTACTATCCCATCATCAATTATTCTTAAGTCATTCTCTTTTAATGTGGTACCGGTTGCAGTTATATCAGCAATAATATCTGCATAACCCATAATAGGAGCTGCCTCTAATCCTCCTGATATATGAACTATATCAATAAAATTTACATCATTTGTACGCAAGAAACGGTTAACTAATCTTGGATATTTTGTTGCGATTCTCATGTTTCTACCCTTTTTTCTAAACTCAAGAGATATATCAGCTAGGTCAAACATAGAGTTTACATCTATCCAAGAGTCTGGAATGGCTATAACTAATTTTGCGTGGCCAAAACCCAAATTTTTATCCATTATTTCGAGATTTCCTTTTTCTAATCTCGATTCAAAATATCTATCTAGTCCAACAATTCCTATATCTGCACTATCGTTATCTAGCTCCATAGTGATATCTGATTGTCTCTGGAAAAGAACACTTATATTCTTTAGCGAAGGTATATTCGCAGTATACTTTCTTGAATTCAACCTATTAATTTCTAGGTTTTTCTTTTGTAAAAAATTTATTGAGTCTTCGTATAATGCTCCAGTAGAAGGAATTGCTAGACGTAAATTTGACATGGTTATTCTATGTACTCCACATAGGATCTAAAACCAGATTCTCTATCTTTATTTACTTTATTAATTATTTCTCTCATATTATTGCTTTTGGTTTGTTTTAATATATTCTCTGAAAATTTTTTTTCTTCACTTCTGAGTAATTTAGTTATTTCATCAATATTATAAGCAAAACCAAGCGCAGGTAAATTATTTTGATAACCTAAAATTTTATTTAGATCATCATATCTTCCTCCACTAGCAATAGACTCAATGGCTTTGCTATTAACATAAATGTCAAAAATAAGTCCATTATAATATGAAATACTTTTCGATAGACCAAAGTCTAAAATTATATTTGAGATATTTATTTTTTCCATCTCTAAAGCTTCAATAAGATCTATAAAGTATTGTGAGAGTAATTTGAATTTGCTATCGTAATTATCTAATAACTTGGAAAATTTACTCAATGATTTATCTGGATCTCCAGATATTTTATACATTTTTTTTACAAAATTTAGTGCTGAGAGGAATCTGTCTTCATCTAAAAGATTTTCTTCTAATTTAATTCTATTTATAATGTCAGCTTTGGTTCTTCTCCCAATAAAGCCATTAATTGAATCCTTAGAATAAGTCATGTTTTTCTCAATTTTATTATTTTTAATAATTCCTATAGATTTTGCTTTTTTTATTATTTCTTTATTTGATAAAATTTTTATGTCTTCAACATTCTTTATTAAAAACAATCTACCTCTATCTGAGATATTAAAAATTGAAAGAATTTCATTTATTATATTCATATTAAATATACAAATTTTTGGATTATTAATGCCAATTATCTTAAGGCCTTTTATTGCAATCGATAAAATTTCCGCATCAGAATGAATGGATTTCGAACCAAAAAGTTCAGCGCCAAATTGAGTATATTGCCTTGATTTATTTGCATATATTTCCTCTGGTGATGAGTATCGAAAAACTGGACCATTATAATAGAATCTAAGATTTTTAGAGGTGCTAATTTTTTGATTTGCAGTTCTAACTAAACCTGATGTGATTTCAGGGCGTAGGCTTACTTTATTACCTCCTGGTTCGACAAATGAGTACAACTTATTAGATAATTCCCCGCCAGACTTTCTAATGAATAATTCAGTTTCTTCAATAATAGGCGTTTCAACTTGATCATATCCATATAAATTTAGGAAAGATCCTAATTTATATATAATGTTATCTCTCTTTTGAATAATCTCAGAAGATATGTCTTCCATATTTGGAATTTTATTTACAGGTTTAAATTTCATGATAATAAAAATAATACATATATATTTTACTCGACAATATATATATTTTCGTTACTTATTGAAAGCGAAAATTTATGATTATAAACTTAACAACTTTTTTGCTGTTAAACCCATAATATTTTTCACGTCAATTTCTGAAAAGATAGGGTTGTCTATAATACCTAACATTGTGTTACGGTATCCTTCTCTACCTGCACTTGGAGGGTAATCGCTGCCCCACATCATTCTCTCTGAACCGAATGCATCTAAAGTTAGTCCAAAATATTCAGATTCTTTTTGAAAAGAAAATTCGGGTTTTAGTATTTTAGGCCTTTTAAGTACCTCTCCCAATCCAGGAACTTTAATATATATATTAGGATATTTAGCAATGTCTAAGAATTTCTTGAAACTTTCTAGTGAACCATTTATTCCTATACCTCCCAAATGTTCAATAATAATATTTGTTTTGGGATTTTTTTCTACTATATTAATGAATTTTTTATCATAGAGACTTTTTTCAGAAGAAAATGGTTGGCAACTTATTAAGATATCAAGTTCACCTGATTTTGACCAAATTTCGTTTTGGTCAGTTAAATTTGAAAAAATGCTGTTAGGGAATAATCTTAATCCAGAAATATTTTTTTCTTTCAGTTGCTCTAGTTTTTTTAATGGTTTTTTTTCGTCTGGGTCAATGAGTACTACACACTTGAATTTTTTAGGATTTTTATCTGACTGATTAATTATGTAATCATTATCATAATTTCCTCCATGTTGAACTAAGAGTGCAGCGTCAACCTTAGACATTTTCATCTCAAATTCTAAAGATTCTATTGGAAGGAACCAATTATTACCAGCATGGCAATGTGTATCAATAATCATTAGGTGGCTATTTCCATTCCAGATTTTCCTACACCTGATCCAGTTGTAAGTACAATTTTATCAATTTCTTTTTTTAGCTCATCTGGCATATCCCAATCACCACCTATATTTTCTTTGCTATTTTCAGGTTTTGTAGAACCAGCCAAAGCTACACTTACGGTATCATTTGCTAAAACCCACGATATAGCTAACTGAGTAATTGATTTATTATATTCATTCCCTAATTCCTGAATTTTATTTACAACCTCTAAATTACTCTTCAAGTTTTCTTTACTCCATGAATGTAAACCAAAATTAGTAGTATTCTGTCTCCAATCATCATTAGAAAATGTTTTAGAAGTATTCCATCTTCCTGTTAATAATCCATGAGCCATAGATCCATAAGCCATAATTCCCATATTTTTCTTTTTTATATAAGGCATCACTTCTTCTTCTGGCCTTCTATCAAAAATATGATATCCAATTTGATTTGTTATTATATCGCTCGATTGAAGAGATTCTTCCATCATAGAAACAGAAAAATTTGAAACTCCTGAATATCTTATTTTGCCATCTTTTTTTGCTTTTTCAAGAACTTCCATAGGAACTGAAAAAGGTCTAGTTTTATCAGGCCAATGTATTAAAAATAAATCTATGTAGTCTGTTTGTAATCTTCTTAGGCTTTCATCAATTGAATTCGCTAGCTTTATTGGATCAGAATCTGCAATTGTAGCGGTATTTCTGTCAGGATTATTTCTATCCCACTCCCTCGCTCCTTTGGTAACTAAAACTATATTTTTTCTAAAATCTTTTATAGCTTTACCCATAAGTTTCTCTCCATAACCCCAACCATAAATTGCAGCAGTATCAAATAATGTAATACCATTTTCATATGATATTTTAGCCGATTTTATAGCATTGTCGTCATCAAACGGGCCATATTGGCCTCTTCCCATTGGCCAACCCCCATAACCAATGACAGATGTTTCTAGATCGCTATTACCAAATGTTCTTTTTCTCATTATTTATTCCTCAAATACAATATTGCAATTTTCATCAACATCAATAATTTTACCACTCCCTGAGAATATACCGGCGTTGATTTTAACGTTTATTTTTTCTTTAGGCTTCAATTTTAATGATGTTCCATTTTTTATTGATTCTTCTAATCCTTGATTATTAAAACTAGTGCAAGGTTCTAATCCCGCATTGTAACTTCTTCCATAAAAAGGATAACCGTATCCTCCTCCAAAATTTCTCCAATACCATAAATATTTAAATATTTCCTTAGGGTAACTTACTACCCATCCTAAATTATTGTTATCATTTCTTATTGCATACCAACCTTTTTCCATTTCGGATATATAAGCCATGTCTAAAGACCTATCATTTTTCGGAGGTATTTTTCTGAAATCTATTTTCTTCCCATTTTTTAGTTCAGCATATGGCCATGGCCCCTTGAAGTCAGGATTTAATTTAGAACTTGCCTCAACATCATCTGGGTGTGTAAGTATCGTTGAGTTTTCTGGTAAATACAGTGTTGAATTTTCAGAAATAATTGGTTCTCCTAAAGCTATATGTTCTAACCAAACTATATCTATGTTTTCTTCGCCATCGTTATGAATGGTTTGTTCTATTTCTAGGATTTTTGAATGATTATTTAAAGTTAATTTTCTTTTAATATTCAATGGGTATCTTATACTTTTTGCAGAAAAAATTATTGATACCTTTTCTGGTGAGTCAACCAATATTGAATAATCCCAAGGAATATTATTGATATCTGAATGAAGCCCTAAGTCTGCACCATTTACATTACCAGGATATCCACCATTTGGTAAAACTGTTTGCCATCCTCCTTCGTAAAAATCTAACCAAACAGAGGCAGGGTCGCCAGTTGGAGGTATAGTTGTTTTGGGGTCTCTTACTCCCCACGGAGTTTTCCAAAGAACATCTGTGTCAGTTTCTTTATCTATAAAACTAAATATATCTGCACCTTTATCAGCCAAAACAATAATTTGTATCAAATTGTTTTCTATAATGACAGTCTTTAGCCCTTTATAAGTCCAAGCGTCAGATATTCTACAATCAGATGATCTTTCTTCTTGATAATTCATTTTCTCTCCATAAATATCATAAATAGTAATTTTAGTTTATTTTTTTGTTATATTGATGTAGTATATACGTAATTTACATTTCAGTCTAAGTAGGAAAGCAATGAAAAAATATCCAAAAATAAATAAAATTTCTGTTGTTGTTTTTGAATGGGAGTCATTAAATCTCGGTACAGATTATAATACTTTTAATCAAGTATATGATCCTGGCTCAAAAAAGAAACAAAAAGCAGCTATACTCCAGGTGCATACTGACCAAGGTATAGTAGGAGAATATCCTATGAATGCAGGAGTTGATGTGGCTGAGATTCAATCTGTATCAAACTATCTATTAGGAAAAAACCCATTATCCAGAGAAGAAATTTACAAGGATATCAAGAGAGGTATGAGGCAATCATTAAATGCTGCTAATAGTTATGTTGATATTTGTTTGTGGGATATAGCAGGAAAAATTTATGAAGAGCCTATTTATAGGCTTCTTGGAGGAGAAAAAATACCTTTGAAAGCATATGCGTCTACTCTTCATGGAGATGAAAATGGTGGATTGGGAACACCTCAAGACTTTAGTGATTTTGCGCAAGAATGTTTAGAGTTAGGTTATAAAGCATTTAAGGTCCACGGTTGGGGGCTTGCTAGAAACGATATAGATAGAGAAATTAAAAATGTGTTATTACTAGGAAAGAATTTTGAGAACAAACTTGATCTTCTGATTGATCCAGCTTGTGAAATAAAAAATTTTGGAGATGCCCTAAGAATTGGGAGGGCTTGTGATGAAGCTAAATTTTTCTGGCTTGAAGATCCGTATGCAGATGGAGGTGTTTCACAATTTGCTCACAGAAAATTACGTCAAATGATTAATACTCCAATACTGCAAACAGAACATATAAGATTTTTAGAACAACATGTAGATTTCATTTTATCGGAATCAACGGATTATGTCAGAGCTGGTGCTTATCAAGATGGAGGTATAACTGGAACTATGAAAATAGCTCATGCAACAGAAGGGTTTGGTCTTGATGTAGAACTTCATGGACCTGGCCCTGTGCATAGACATATAATGTCTTCAATAAAAAATACTAATTTTTATGAACTGGGCTTAGTTCATCCAAAGTTAAATAAATTTAATGTATGGTCAAAAGTATATAAAGATTATAGCGATGAACTTGATGCAGTAGATAAAAATGGAAATGTTTTTGCTCCTGATGGATATGGAATTGGTGTTGAACTTGATTGGGATTGGATAAATAATCACACAGTAGATAAATTTAATTTAGCAGGCTAAAGATTTGGATTGAACTCATTAGCAATAATTTTAGTTTTGTTCTCTGCTCTTCTCCACGCATCATGGAATTTTTTTATTCGTGGATCTAAAGATCCTGAGTTATCCAATTCTGTAATCCATATATTTAGAGGATTTATTTCTTTGCCAATTATTTTTATATATTTTCTAATATCAGAAATACCAGATTTAATAGGGTGGATTTTTATAATTGGAACTTCAATTATTCATATATTGTATTTTATCTTTCTAGGTAAATCATACAAACACGGAGAATTATCATTCGTATACCCTATAGCTAGAGGACTTGGTATAGGATTAATTCCGATATTAGGCGTAACAATTTTAAATGAAGAGATTAACTTTTTGGGCTTAGTGTCTATTTTTTCAATATTTGTTGGAGTCTTATTAGTTGGAGGTAATAAAAAAAGTAATATTTTTTTAGTTTTTCATTCTATTCAGGGGAGGCAATTTCTGAAATCCAGAGCATTTGTATACTCTCTTCTTACCGGTTTAACCGTATCCGCTTACTCAGTTTGGGATAAACAAGGTGTGAAATATGTAGATCCATTATTTTATATGTCTGCAATGTGTTTGGGTAGTGTAGGTGCAGGCCTAGGAGTTTATAAATATAACTATAGTCATGTTTCGATCAAGAAAATCTTAAGAGAAAACTTGTTGAGAAATTCATTAGGAGCACTGTTTTCTTTTTTATCTTACGTATTTATCCTAAGTGCTTTGCAGATATCTCAAGTTAGTCTTATCGCTCCAATGAGAGAGATAGGAGTAGTAATTGGTGCTATGCTTGGTTGGTTTTTTCTCAGAGAAAAATTAGAAAAAATGAGAGTTATAGGAATCATTTTGATATTTTTTGGCACTATTATTATTGTAAGTTTAGTATAAATTTTTGTTACCATAGATACGAAAGATAATACATGACTATAAAAATTAAAATACCAACACCACTTAGAGAATTTACTAATGGAGAATCCACAGTGCTAGCAAATGGTGAAAATATTAAGGATCTTATAATAAATATGGATAAATCTTATTCAGGTATCTATGATAGATTAATTGATTCTACAGGTGATATTTTTGGCTTTGTTAATATTTATGTTAATGGTGAAGATGTAAAATACCTGGAAGGTTTAGCTACTAAACTTTCAGGCAACGAAGAAATCACTATAGTCCCAGCTGTAGCTGGCGGACAAACTAGATAAATATACTTTCAAGGGACTTAATTACCATCTCATCAGGTACATCATTTCTAATTGTAGGTTTGCCTATATCCTCTAATAAAATCCAATTGATTTTTCCTGACTTACTTTTTTTATCATTCTTAGTCAGATCTATAATAGTATTTATACTTAAGTTTTCACTAATGAAAGTCGGAAGAGAATATTTTTCGAGAATATTTTTTTGGATTTGTAGATTATCATAACTCAAAAGCCCCATTAAGTATGAAATATTACCAGCGACCATCATTCCCAATGATACAGCTTCACCATGTAAAAGTTTTTTGTAATTAGTTATTGATTCCAGTGCATGACCTGTTGTATGACCATAATTAAGTAAAATTCTTTTTTGATCTTTTTCATTTATATCCTCTGAAACAATTTTTGCTTTTATTTCAACACTTTTTGAGATAGCTTCTATTGAGTTAATATTATTTAGGTTTTTGATATCAGAGTGATTTTGATAAAAATGATCAAATAATTTTTTATCATAAATTAGACTGTGCTTTATAAGTTCAGCCCATCCAGCACTAATCTCTCTATCAGGTAATGTTTTCAGAAAATTAATATCTTGAAAAACAAGTTTTGGTTGGTAAAATGCTCCTACTAAATTTTTCCCATTTTTTGTATTGTATCCAGTTTTCCCACCTATAGAAGAGTCTACCATAGCAATAAGGGTTGATGGGACATGTATTAAATTAACTCCTCTAACCCAAGTTGATGCTACAAAACCAACTAAATCACCTGTTACTCCACCTCCAACTGAAATTATAAAGTCGCTTCGTTCCATTTTTGAAGATTCAAGCCATTCATAAATTACGTTAACAGTGTCAATATTCTTTTTGGATTCATCTATTTCGATATTTAATATTTTGGTTTCATAATTATTTTTTTCTAATGATTCTTGGATTTCACGAGCAGGGTCAGGAAACAGTGCTTTATCTATAATAATGAAAGCTTTACCTGGTAACCCTATTTTTTTTATTTCAACTCCTAATTCTGAAATCATATTTAGGCCTATTATTACATTGTAGGACTCATTTTTTGTACTTACTTTTATTGTTTTAGTACTCAATATTATTTCTCCTTAAAAACTTTATGATTTCATCTTTTACAGCGTTAGTAGTTTTATTGTCGGTGTTTATAGTCAAATCAGCAATAATATAATGATTTTTTCTTTCCTTCGATAAATTAATAATTTTATCAAGGGTTATATTTTTACCTAAAAGAGGTCTTATATTTTTTTGATTTTTATTATTCAGTCTATTATGTAATGTTTCAGGTTCGGCTTTTAACCAAATTACTGTGCCTGAATTTTTTATGATAGATTTATTTTTATCGCTCACTACGCATCCACCACCAGTAGATATTATAGTTTTTTTTGAGCTCTTTAGGTTTTGCAGTGTTTCAAATTCAATTTTTCTAAAATGTGTTTCTCCAAAATTTTTAAAAATATCACTAATTGTATTTTTTGTATATTTTTCTATATGATCATCCATATCTATAAAATTCCATGACATACTTTCAGAGAGTAAATTACCAATATGAGTTTTTCCAGAACCAGGTAATCCAATCAAAAAAATAATATTATTTTTTTGAGAATTCACTACTTACTACCAAAGTTTTTGTGTGTTTTTATAAAACTTGTGTAATTTGTTTGGATTTCTAACATTGAGTCACCTCCAAATTTTTCCAAAAAAGAATTAGCTAGTGTTAGTGCAATCATTGATTCTCCTATTGGACATGCACGAGAAACTTGACAAATATCGCTTCTATTATAGGCAGCTTCAACTATTTCTCCTGTATTTATATCAACTGAAGGAAGTGGTTTTGTCATAGTGGCTATAGGTTTGATTGCCACATTTACAATTATTGGTTCTCCATTAGTCATACCACCCTCAATTCCACCTGCATGATTAGAAATATGCTTGAAGTTTTTTACGTTATTTTTATCAGGTATGATTACATCATGAACATCTTTACCTTTTTTTGTAGTGTTTTCAAACCCATTTCCAATTTCTACACCTTTTACTGCATTTATACTAAGTATAGATTGTCCTATTTGCCCATCTAATTTTCTGTCCCAGTGAACATGACTTCCTAGGCCAACGGGGACACCGTATGTAATTATTTGAAAAATTCCTCCAACGGTTGTTCTTTGAGACTTGGCTAAGTCTATTTCTTTTTTAAATTTTACTTCAGACTCAAGATCATTTGCACGAACTTCAGAGCTTTCAATAAACTCCCAATCTATATTTTCATAATTAAGTTTTTGAGAGCTTTCTGAGCCAATAGATATAACTCTTGAATGAATAGATATGCCAAAAAATTCTAAGAATTTCCTAGCGATTGAACCGGCAGCTACTCTTGATGCAGTTTCTCTAGCGCTTGCTCTTTCTAATATATTTCTAAGGTCTGTTTGATTGTACTTAAGAGCTCCAGGAAAATCAGCATGACCTGGAACTACCTTAGTGAAAACTTTTTTGTCAACATCATCGGGTACTTCCTCAATAGACATTGCTTCATTCCAGTTTTCAAAATCCTTATTTTCTATCCATAAAGCTATAGGAGATCCAAGTGTTTTTCCATGGCGTACACCAGATTTAATTAAAGCTTTATCTTTTTCAATTTTCATTCTTCCTCCCGATCCATACCCCTTTTGCCTTCTTGCCATATGATGTTCAATATAATTTTCAGAAATATTAAGATCAGCTGGTATACCTTCAACAATAACTGTTAAGCCTTGTCCATGAGATTCTCCAGAAGTTAAGTATCTAAGTTTTGACATAATTAATCACCTACATTACTATGATAAAGCATCTAATGCTTTTTGCATAACATTTATTGGAGCTTTTGTATTTAGTGCTTTTTCTATTCCTTCTACACCTTGATACAAAAGCATACTAAGCCCAGTCCCATATTCTGCACCTGACTTTTCAAATTCTTTTATAAAGGGAGTTATTAGAGGCGAGTAGACTATGTCGTAACCGAAGGTGTTAGATGAAATTAATTCAGATGAAATAGGAGTAGTTGTAGGAGCAGGGCCTCCTGCCATCCCTAAAGATGTTGTATTTATTATGATGTCTGTATAAGGAGCATAATTAGCTAATGAGTCTCTATTAAATAAAATTGGTTCTATCTTTACTTTATTTGTAGATAATTCTCTTGAAATAACATTAGCTTTATCATAATTTCTATTACATAGTATGATTTTTTTTACATTAGATTTTATTAGCCCGTAAATAATTGCTCTAGAGGCTCCACCTGCACCAAAAACTAAAGCTGTTTTATCCTTTGGTAGGAAATTATATTTTTCTGTTAGTGATCTAATAAAACCTGAGGAATCTGTATTGTCTCCTAGTAGTTTATTATTTTTATTGTATATCCAATTAACTGCTCCTATAGCTTTAGCCGAATCAGATAATTCGTCAATTAAGGGAATAATATTCTGTTTGTGAGGTAATGTGACACATGAAGCAATAAAAGATTCTTTTCTAAAAGACTTGATTTTTTCTTCTAATTTTTCAGGATGAACATCCCATTTTTCAAAAATATTTTTATTCCCTAAATAATCTAAGGCAGCTTGCTGGAAAACTGGAGACATACTATGATTTATTGGATGTCCCATCACTCCAATATTATTTCTCATATAGTTTGGGTTCCTTTTTTTGTATGAATGAATCTAAAATTATTGCTGCAGAAGCAGAATCAATTATACCTCTATCAAGATTTCTAAACATATTTGGCGATCTCCCAGATTCTCTCAATTTATTTTCGGCTTCTACACTAGATAGCCTTTCATCTGTAGTATGAACAATAATATCTAATTCTTTTTTTATATACTTGCAAAATTTTAGAACTTTTTTTGAGGACTTACTATGCGATCCATCGAGATTAATTGGTAATCCGACCACCAAAGTTTTTATGTTATATTTATTTATTAATTTATTAAGTCTACTAAGAATTTCTTTATTGTTATCTATGTATTTTAAAGGTGTGGCTATTGTATTTGTATCATCGCTGATTGCTATCCCTAAGCGTTTCTCCCCGTAATCTATCCCTAGAATTCGATTATTATGTTGAATACTCAAGATTTTTCACTTTTATTTATTTGATTACTTATAATCTTAGTACATTGATTTAATACTTTAGAAAAATCAACAGGTTTTTTTGCCCCTGCTTGTGCAACTTTATTATTACCGCCACCTCCACCATCCATCAATAATGAAATTTGCTTTGCTATTTCTCCAGCATGAAAATTATTGCCTATTAAGAAATTGGAGCACATGATAACTACATAAGACTGATCCCCTATGTTGCTACCTAAAATAATCAATGCATTTTCATTTTCACCTCTGAAGTGATCACCAGTTTGTCTTAGAGATTGTATGTTTGAAGCTTTGACTTCTCTAATAATAACATCTATGATTTTCTTGTTGATTTCAATTTTCTTATCGCCTGAATAGTTATCATTTTCATTTGATAGAGAACCAAAAAGTAATTGTTGTTCTAAATCTAAGATTTTTTTATCGTTATTTACTAATTTGGTGCTAATAGAAATAATTCTATCAACAAGATCATTGTCTGCAACTTTTAGAAAATTAGTTGCTTTTTTCATTACATTAAATTTTTCAATTATTAGTTTTTCTGAGGTAATACCAGTGATCGCTTCTAACCTTCTTATCCCAGAACCTATCCCTGTTTCTGAGGTAATTATAAAACTACCTATACCGCCCGTATAATCCATATGAGTGCCACCGCATAATTCATAACTCCAAGGAGGTGTAATCTTAATTGTTCTAACGTCAGAGTCATATGTGTCTCCAAAAAATGCTAATGCACCATCATCTACAGCTTCTGTGTATGTTGTTGTATCTACATTTACTTTGTGATTATCTCTTATTGCTTCGTTAACTCTATTTTGAATTTCAACCAGTTCTTCATTAGTAAGTGGCTTTAAGTGAGTAAAATCAAATCTTAACTTTTCAGGTTCAACTACAGAACCAGATTGTTTCACATGTGTGCCAAGAATTTCTCTTAGTGCAGCTTGTAACAAGTGGGTTGCAGTATGATTTCTTTTAATTTTTTCTCTTCTAATAACATCAACCTGCAAATTTATCTTGTCTCCAACAGATAATTTTCCTTTTATGCTACTTGCAAAATGGACAGATATATTGCCGTAAGGAGATTGTGTGTCATTTATAACTATATCTACTTGATCATTATGCATATAACCACTATCACCAATTTGCCCTCCCCTTTCAGCATAAAATGGAGTCTCTGAAACAATTATTCGGGCATTAGATTCTTCTTCAATAGACTCTACAATTTCATCATTATGAATGATACTGATTACTTTAGAATTATGATTAGTTTTTTCATATCCAACAAATTTGGTGCTAGGTATATCTAAATGTTTAAAGATTTCTAAATTTTGACTTTTATTAAATTGATCACTTTTTTCTTTTGAAACTTTTTTCTGATTTTCAAGCTCTTTGTAGAAACTATCTATATCAAGATCTAAATTATTTTGTTTTGCTACTTCAATTGTAATTTCAACAGGATATCCATAAGTATCATAAAGAATAAAAGCCTCTCTACCTGTTAATGATTTATCAAAGTTTTTCGCATTTGATTTTTTAGATTCATTTGCTGCAATTTTTAAGCCTTTAGAGAAATTATCTGAAGATTCTCTGTTTTTATTTTTTATTCTAAAATTAATCATTCCATCTAATACTGATTGTCCATTAGACAAAGTTTTACTAAAATTCTCTTCTTCTTTAGATATGACTTCAATAATAAAGTTTTTATTATCAACTAATTCTGGGTAGTATTCTCCCATCTCTCTGCTTATCACATCAACTAATGAAGAAAGCGGGGAGTCTAAAAGATTTAATTTTTTAGCGAACAACATTCCTCTTCTAATTAATCTTCTAAGTACATAGCCTCTACCAGTATTACTAGGAGACACTCCATCCCCTATAAGAAATGATGCTGACCTAGCGTGCTCTGCAACTACTCTTATAGCTTCATCAGTTTCTTCACTTCTCCCCCACATAATATCTGAATATTTTTCAACAGTTTTTATTATAGGTATAAAGACATCTGTTTCATATACATTATCAACATTTTGAAGAACTGCTAACATTCTTTCTAGTCCCATTCCAGTATCTATATTTTTGTTAGGTAAAATAGTATCGTTGCCATTTTTATCTCTATAATATTGAGTGAAAACTAAGTTATACAATTCAATGAAATCATCATGAAGATTTGGTCCCCATTTTTCTTTTCTTTTTGGGTCATTTTTTGGAGGGATGTTTTCATCTAATCCTAAATAATAATTTATCTCACTACTAGGACCACACACACCTTCATCTCCTGCCGGCCCCCACCAATTATCTTCGTCACCAAACCTATATATTCTTTCCTTTGGAATACCTAGATCTAGCCAAATTTTTTCAGCTTCATCATCTGTTTTATAAACTGTAATATATATTTTTTCTATGTCTAAATTAAGTTTTTCTGTCATAAGCTCCAATGCCCATGAACATGCTTCTTTTTTAAAATAATCACCAAAACTAAAATTACCTAACATTTCAAACATAGTTAGATGAGTATTATCTCCAACTTCTTCTATGTCTGTAGTTCTGAAGCATTTTTGTGAGGTTGTGATTCTTCGATTAGGTGGTATTTTTTCTCCTGAAAAGTATGACTTGAATTGTGCCATACCAGAATTGATTAGTAACAACGTAGGGTCGTTTGCCGGAATCAATGAGGATGATGGCAAAATTGAATGTTTTTTTTCTTTGAAAAAATCTAGAAATGTTTGCCTTAATGTATCTTTGGTGTAAAATTTCATTTTTATAGTATAATTTATATTGTAAATTTCATAAAGATAATTTCTTATTCTGAATCATTTGATTCTATATATTTAGTATTTTCCATAGCATCAGGCTCTGAAAATAATATTCTTGATTTCATATCAGAATATTTGTCAGCTAGTAATTCTTCTCTTTTTTCAGGTGTCATTTCGTCTGTATCTTTGATTTTATACTCACTATTTTTACTAACTTCTCTCTTTGAGTTGTCATCCTTAAACGGTGATTGATTTTCACCCCAATATACAGTCTGGTGTGGAAATGGTATTTCAATATTTTCTTCATCAAATCGAATCTTAATTCTTTTTCTTAGTTCACCCATTATTTCCCATTGTTTCATAGGCTTACAGTCACCTAAAATTTTGAATGTTACAGCTGAATCGTCAAGAGAATTTAATCTTAAAACTTGGGGAGGAGTGATTAACATTAGCCCAAAGTATTCATCATTTGATAGATCTTTACCTACTTGATTCAATATTGATATTACTTTTTCTACATTTTCTTTATATGCAACTCCAATATCTAAATTAACACGTGACCAGTATTTTGTTTTATTTGAAGCTACCGATATTTCTCCATTCGGAATAATATGAACCTGACCATCAAGGTCCCTTAATATTGTTCTTCTAAGGTTAATTGATTCTACCAATCCAGAAATTCCTGCAATTGTAACAACATCCCCTGTTCGATACTGATTTTCAGCTAAAATAAATATGCCCGATATTAAATCCCTAACAAGATGTTGTGCTCCAAATCCAACAGCAATCCCTGCAATTCCAAATCCTCCTATTACAGGTGCTATAGGAATAGAAAGCTCTGAAAGAATCATAAAAATAGCAAGTATATATATTAGTGTAATAACTGCACCAACAAAAACTCCTGATAATGTTTTCGATCTTTTTAAAATTTCATCGTGGTCTGATGTGGATGATTGTCCAAGCATTATAGATGTAAGTAGTTTTGGGATAAAATTTTTGGAGAATTTTATACAAAAAAATGATAAAACAATAATTGTAAGAATTCTGATTCCATCAATTAATAGCCAACTAAGAACACTTGCACCTATTTTATTTAAAATATTTATTAATGGGTCAACGTTATTTCCAAGAACTGAATAAATTAGTATTAACGCAATAAGACTTATAAAAAATGCTGATAAAACATTAAAGTATTTACCTTCAATAGACTTCAAGCCAGATGTATAAATATCAATCGTTTTATCAATCTCTTGTTTTGTAATTATAGTTAATCTTTTGTTTAGTTTACTTTTAATGAATGTCTTTAGTAATAGCCATAAAATTATAGAAAAAATAATAATTAATATAGCTAAAAAACCTCCATCTGTTATCCAGTATAAAAATGTATCCTTTTCTGGATTTCCGAGTAGATTTTCAAGAAATGTTTTCAATATTTATGACCCTTTTTTCCATAAAGTAATATAAGATTCGTCATTTTCATTGATTATACTTTCTATATTACTCTTATAATTATTTTTAACAAAGTCTATTTCAAGTTTGATAAGGTTCATAATCTTATTTGTAAGATTTTCAATAAAAAAATCATGAGTTTTATCAGAAAATATTTCAAGGAGTGCATTCTTAAGCTGTTCTTTTGATAATTTTATTATTTCTTTGTTAAAAAAAATTATACCTACTTGAGACAAATTATTTTGAGATATACCTACTTCATTAATTATTATTTTAATTATTTCATTTCTAACTATTTTTTCAATTTTTTGAGGTAGAGAAATAAGTTTCATAAAATCTATATCATTAGTTCTTATAAGTTTGGAAAATTCGTCTGTAAGATTGTTATGAAATTTGTTATCAAGCAATTTATTAAGTGATAAACTAAATACGCTATTTTCATCTAGTTTATCTTTACCAGAACGGGTATCTATAACTAAAAATTCTTGTAGGTGAGGAAAAATGCAAAGAGTAATATCAGAATTTTTATTCTCTGAATTAAACATCTATAAATTTTCTCCATTCTTAATTATCAAGGCATTATTCCCAAATATTTCTTTTCTCCAACCAAATAGAGATTTATTATCTGGGTAATCATTTAATATAATTTCCTCAATATCTTTTCTGTTTGAGATTAACCCTCTCGATACATTATACATAATTGATGTTTTATCTAAGTATGTTGATATCTTAATTAATAATTTATTTTGTGTTGAAGTAAGTTTTTTGTTTCGGATGTTATTGATTATATGATTATTTTGTAAGTATATTTCTATAAAATTGTATAAGTTTGTTTTTTCGGATAAATCAATAAATTTACTTTTTAGTTTCATAACTAAATTCTTTCTATCCTTGGACATTATGAAATCTCTTATTAGCTTGTCCTCAAAAATCCATTTTCTTGGTACGTTATTTTTCTGTGCAATTTTTTCTCTAAAATCATAAATTTTTTTATATAATACGGAATATTTATTATCTTGTTTTTCTGATTTTTCGAAAATATTATTTACACATAATTTCATCTCTTCTTTCATCCAGTCAGCTTTTTTTTCTCTTGATAATTTTTCAAATAAAGGTTTATATAATTTATACAGATACTTAACATCATTTAGAGCATAGATTACCTGTTTTTTAGAGAGGGGACGACTTGACCAATCGCTAATTCTTTCTTTTTTATCTAATTCAATATCAAGTATTTTTTCTACAAGTTTTTGATAAGAAATTTGATCATCATAACCTAAGAAACTTGCAGCAATTTGAGTGTCGAAAATATTAGATATTTTAATATTAAACAGATTATTTAGTATTTCTAAATCTTGGGTGTGAGCATGAAAAATTTTTAAGATTTTATTATCACTCAAAATAGCTTTTAGTGGTTCTAGATTAATTTCTCTATTAAGGGTATCGATAAGTATGGAGTTATTTTTAGTATGCATTTGAATTGAGCAAAGTACCGGCCAATATGTGTTATGTCTCATAAATTCTGTATCAAAAGAAATAATTTTTTCTTGAGATAAGCTTTTTATAAAATTTTTTAATTGTATAGAGTTTGAGATAATTGTACTATTATCAGAAAATTGACTTGCCAAATAATTTGCTCCAAATCCAGCCAACTAGTAAACCTATCATAATAGAAAAAGGTAGACCAATAAACAGGCTTGAAAATAATACATCTCTTGAATTGGTTAGGTTTTCATCATATTGAAATAATGCAATTACAGTGAAAACAATTCCCATTATCAATCCTAATAATGCTCCAAATAATGTGGTTTTATTAAACTTCATATATTTCTCCAATTAGGCTTTCTACTTATATTGAGTTTTTGATAGGCGAATTTGATGAAATTAAGTTTTTATTTTTTAGCTCGTCCCAAAAAGAATAAGGTATATCAAATTTAATCATTTCTATATTTTCAATAAGTTCATCTATTGATTGTACTCCTGGTATTACTGAAATTATTGCTGGGTGATGCAAAACAAATTGTAAAGCAGCTGCTTTCATAGGTACAGAATTCTCTTCGCATAAGAAATTTATTTTTTTTGCTTTTTCTATAAGTTTTTGTGGTGCTGGTTCATAATTATATGAAACAGGTCCATCTAAGTCTCGTGCTAATATTCCAGAATTATATGGTCCACCTATAACAATTTTTACATCATAATCTATGCAATCAGACAAAAAATCAAGTGAGCTTTGCTCAAGTAATGTATATCTACCAGCTAAGAGTATGATATCTAGATCAAATTTGCGGACAAATTTTCTCGGCATTTGCCACTCATTCATCCCACAACCTATAGCTTTAATTAATCCTTCATCTCTTAGTTTTATTAATGTTGGGAAAGCATAATTTATGACTTGTTCTTCACCAAAATTTCTAGTGTCTGGATCATGAACATAAACAATGTCTATAGAATCTATACATAATCTCTTGAGACTTTCTTCTATTGAAGTATATATTGCTTTTTCTGTCCAATCATCTATGCAGTAAGATGTTTTATTTTTTGAATTTTCCTTAACTAATCTACCAACTTTTGTCGAAATAAGAAACTCTTCTTTTTTAATTTTTGAAAAAACAGATTTCCCTATTCTTTTTTCTGCTTTACCTGATCCATATAATGGTGCGGTATCTACATATCTAAATCCATTATTATATGATTCATTTAGTACTTTTATAGCATTTTCTTCTGCTGATCCACCATATAAGCCATCCGCTAAAATGTCTCCAGAAAGAGGTGCTGTCCCCAATCCTAAATTAGGAATCATAAGCCCTGTTTTTCCTAATTTGGTTTTTTCAAATGGAATCATAAATTCTTTGAGTTTTTTTCGATGACTTCTATAACTCCAGCAATATCATATTCAGATTTATTATCATTCATAAGTTCTGAAAACATATCAAGTGATATTTTTGTTAAGTCTAATAATAATTTATTTTCTTTTGCGAATTCAATGATTATTTTTAGGTCTTTATCTACATTTCTAACTGGAGCAGGAGAATTAGGAAATTTTCTATCTTTGGTTATTGGAGCACTTCTTTCAACCATTGTGCTACCACCCCAACTAACACCTAACAATTCAGACGCAATATTAACATCAACTCCAACCTTATTTGCAAAAGCAAATGCTTCAGCTGCAGCTACTGTATTAACTCCAACAAGCAGTTGATTAACTAACTTCATTCCTGTTCCAGCACCAGCATTACCCATGTACCTCACGTTGGTGCCCATTTTTGAAAGATACGGATTTACAATTTCATAAGCTTTTTTATCTCCCCCAACCATTATAGTTAGCGTCCCTGAAGAAGCACCAGTAGGACCTCCTGATATTGGTGCGTCAAGAAAAATAGCATTCTTTTTACTTAACTCATCATTGCATTTTTGAGAGGTGGATACAGAAACAGTACTGTGATCAATAATAATCTGATTTTTTCTTACGTAATTAATAATCCCGTCATTACCTAAGATAACATCAATTGAGGTATCAACATTAGGTAGGCATGTCATAATAACATCAACATTATCAACTAATTCTTTTAATGAATTAGCGCCTTTTGCACCTTTTTTAATCATGGAGTCTATTTTAGATTTAGTTCGAGTAAAAACTGTAAGGTCGGTTTTTTTTGACAATAAATTATCAGCCATACCTTGGCCCATATTACCTAAGCCAACAAAGCCTATACGCATGATACCCTCTTTAATTTAATCTAATTGTCTAAGTCTTGGGTCGAGTCGGTCTCGTAACCAATCACCAAAGAAGTTTAGTGACATAACAACTAAAAATATACAGAATCCTGGCCAAAATGAAATCCACCAAGCTTCTTCAATAAAGTCTTTTCCATCCTTGACACTTTTTCCCCACGCTGGAATAGGATCTGGAATACCGGCACCCAAATATGATAAAGTAGCTTCAGTAAGAATCAATTGTCCTACTCTTAGAGAAGCAACAACTAAAATAGTACTCACAGTACCTGGAAGTACATGTTTCCACATCAATCTAAGATGTGTTGCACCGGCAACCTTTGCTGCCAAAACATAGTCTTGACCTCTAATAGTTAATACATCGGCTCTAACTTGCCTAACGAATGGTGTCCATGCTACAAGAGCAATAAGGAAAATAATTACCCCTTCGGCTGCACCTCCTGAGTGTAAAAACATCTGAGCTATAACCAGTGCTATAAGAATAAATGGTAATGCAAGCCATACATCTACTAACCTCATTAGGATTTCATCTGTCCAACCTCCAAAGTATCCACCTATTAGACCAAGTGCAGTACCTACAATGATTCCCGATGTAAGCGCATATAAAGTTACCTTAAGTGAAATTCTTGCACCATAAATAATACGAGATAAAACGTCTCTACCTAGGTTATCTCCACCTAAAATATATTTATTTTGCGGAAATGAAGATTTTTTTGCTCTATTATAGGCTGATACCCCACTAGTGGTTTCAAGGTCAAAGTCTTCAGGATTGGGCACAACATTATACTCCGGCATTGCTCTACCCCAAGTTGGTTCAAAGTTACGAAATTTTAGAGACTGCACAGTTGGGTCTTCGGGCGCAATAACGTCTGCAAATAAACCAGTTAGCACTAAAGTAATCATTAAGAACAATGGGATTAATGGCCATCTTCGTAGTAGATACCATAGTTGTGATAAAGGCGATCTTTTTACTGTCTGTAACCCCTTTGAACTTCCTAAACTACTTGATTCTGAACCTGTACTCATAATTTTTTATATTCCTCAATAATTATTATTTAATCGTATCTTATTCTTGGATCAATATATGCATATAAAATATCGCACAAAAATGTACTACCAACAAACAGAATTGTAAAAAAGAAAACACAACCCTGTAAAACAGGGAAATCATTGTTATTTACTGCTGTTATAGCCATATCTCCCATACCTGGCCAAGTGAATATAGTTTCAACCAAAACAGAACCACTTAAGAAAAAGGTTAGACCAAGAGTCATTCCTGTTAAGGGTTGAATAATAGCATTCTTGAAAGCATGCTTCCATATAACCACGTTATTAGAAACTCCTTTAGCCCTAGCCAATCGTATATACTCAGAATCTAAGACTTGAAGCATGGCAGTTCTTGTTATTCTTGTATAGTACGCTAGGCCACCAGATGCCATGGTTATACTTGGTAAAATTAGATGCTTGACATCCCATAAACCGTCACCTCTTAGTCCTGCAGGTAATAATCTCAGTTGAACAGCAAAAATAAAAATTAATACTAACCCTAGCCAAAATTGAGGCACAGCTTGACCAAGAAGAGCAATAAATCTGCCGCAATAATCTAGTAATGATCCTCTCTTAACGGCTGAAAGTATACCTAATGGTATCCCAACCGCAAATGAACCTATAAATGCTACTAATCCCAAATGTATTGTAGCGGGTAAACGTTGCGTAATAGTACGTGTAACAGGTTTTCTTTCTAGTAAGGTCTCACCCATATCACCTTGGAGAGTTTTTCCTAACCATAATCCATATTGGACTACTACTGGTCTGTCTAGTGCTAGTTTTTTTCTTAGTGCTCTTTCACCTTCTTCTGAAAGACCATAACCAGAATTTGCATATAAGTCTAGAGGGTCACCAGCGGCTCTTGATATTAGAAAAACAGCAAAAGTAGCTAGTATGATACTAAAGACCGCAAATATAGCTCTTCTAAGTATAAACTTTCTCATTAAACTCTCAAAATAATATATCTATTAATTACAATATAAAAACCATACCAAAAAAGATTATCATTATCTACCTAATAAAAAACAATTATTTATACATTTTTATTCATAATTGAAAAGAGGCTCAATTTTGAGCCTCTTTTCTTATAATCGTTTCTCTAATTAGAATCTATTGTAATTCTAGGTTCCAAAGTGAGTTGATTGAAGCTGCCGCAGCTTTATCCATTTTTGCAGACTTAATCTTCTTGTTGTTGAAGTAGTAAGCATCAGGAACAGCTACAACACCTGGTTGTAGTGACTGGTCGTATACGTAAGCTAAGTACTCGTTAGCAGCATCTGTAGCAGAAGCTGAGTCTGGAGCTTTAGCCATTTTGTTGTATAGATCCAGAATTACTGGTGACTCAAATCCACATGAGAATCCACCTCGAGTTAGAGAAGTTTGTACTAGACCCTTAGGGAAATGCCATGGGTTAGACTCACGACCCTTGTCACAAGATGTGATCCATGGGTGAGTGTTTGACCTACCAACAACTGTTGGTCGGAATGTCTGGTATGAGAACTTCAAACTGAATGTAGAAATACCAATGTCAGACCAGAAACCTGCGACTGCATCAGCAACTTCACCAGTAATTGAAGCACCACCACCTAGTTCAGGACCAGCGTATACAGATGCTTCAAAAGCGTGATCGCCTAGAACACCAGATTTGTCACCAGAACCTGTTACCCAGTCAGCATCTTGTGCTTTAATCAAAGCAATAGCTGCGTCTGGGTCATATGGGTATTCGTATTTAGAATCCCAGTTAGGGTGTGATGCAGAGAAGTACTCTACGTGTACTGGAGATCCAAGACCACTTAGAAGCTGTTCGTTAACTAGGTCTCTGTCAATAGCCATAGCCATAGCTCTTCGAACTGCTTTTGCTTGGTCGGCATCTGAGACACCGTCGTCAGCATTCTTATCGTGGTTGGATGCTCTTTCACCAGTTGTACCAATCCAAGCTAAGTCGTGAACGAATGTAGCTTTAGTTGGTAGAGGCTGACCTTTGAGTTCACCTCCAGCGTATGTGTCTTCCCATAGGTTACCAGAGAAGAATACACCAAGCTGAACTGCTGCAGAAGTTGAAGTCTGAGTAAACTCATCCATGTCAAACTTAGCTGCATCTTTAGGCTCTAAGTGAGCCATGTCAACTTCACCTGTTCTTAGTAGAGCAGCACGAGTTGTTGGTTCTTTTACACCAACAATCTTAATTGTGTCTGTCTTTGCTGAGAACATGTGGTGGTTAGGTCGTGCCTTCATTGTGTAAGATTCACCACTGATCCATTCATCAACTTGGTATACACCAGAACCGATAATGTTGTCTCTTACAAAATCTTCACCTTTTTCATCATAAGCTTTCTTTGAGAAAACTGAGAAAGCCTGACCTGAAGCGTTAGCATAGTCATCTTTCCATGTTGAGTCATAGTTGGTGAATTCGAAAGTTACAGTTGAATCGTCAACTGCTGTCCACTCTCCCCAAAGACCAGCAAAGTCACCAGCCTGTCCGTGAATGGACTCAGGGTTAGTAGCACTGTTTGCGTTGTTCATTGACCACGCAACATCTTCAGCGGTTACATTACCAAAATCACCGTGGTGATCTTGCCAAGAAACTCCGCTCTTTATTTTGACTGTAGCTGAAGAAAGATCATCTGAAATTTCAAATGATTCTGCAAGCCACATTACGGTACTATCGTCTTCTGCTCTTGCGAAAAGAGTTTCAGTAAGACCTACGTTTTTCAAGTTATCACCTGATTGCGCAGAGTTAAGACCGTTTTCGTCATTGATTACACCGTTTGTTGCAATTACAGCAACCCCAGCAGGTGTAGTAGGGTCAGGAGCATGAATCATTTCACCATCTTCATGGTCATGATCATCATCCTTAGCCGGCGCCTTTGTAGGCGCAGGTGCGGCAGTAGCAGCAGGAGCTGCAGCAGCTGCTGTAGGTGCAGGTGCAGATGCAGATGAAGAATCATCAGCGTCATCTGAACTACATGCTATAGCAACAAGCATTAGACCACCGACTAGAAGTCCTGTTAGGAGCTTCCAATTTTTGTCCTTAAACAATGAGTTTCCTCCTTGGACGTGTTATTTATAACCCAAATAGGGCTCTTTTTTAGGGAGACCAACTTAGGTGAGATCTCCACGTCATTATTTTTTTCCAACTATTGATAAAGTGAAAAATTAACATTAAAAACAACGCTAAAATTCCAATTTATGTTGGAACTAACTCAGAAATTATAAATATGAATAAGGCTTGGTGTCAACTTATTAATTATAAAAAACGGGTTGATTATGAACTATTATTCAAATATAAAGATGTATACATTCAGAGTAATTATCCGGTTGCGTTTAGAAATAACTGATATATTATTAGAGATTATTAATACAAAAATTGTGAGTTACCTAAAAATAAAAATACCGGGGCAAATTTCCTTGACAATAATTCCCTTATCACTTTTGATTATGGGGGATAGTATTTTGTATGTTCTCCTTCCAGCTAATAGTGATTTTTTTCGTCTTAATTCATTTTTAGGTCTTCCAAACGAATTTTGGATTGGTTTTCTTTTGTCAGTAAATAGAATTGTTAGATTTTTTACAAATATATTTTCGGTTAAGGTATTTAAGCGATTTGGGTTCAGAAATACAATTTTTATTGCGTGCTTTTTAGGAGCATTTTCAACATTATTTTATGCTGTTCTTAAGGGTGTTATTTTATTATTTCTAGCTAGGGTGATTTGGGGGTTTTCATATTCATTATTTCGTTTAGGTTACCAATTGAGAGTTTTTTCATATCATCAAGATAATTTTGGAAAATATTTGGGTTACTGCTTAGGTGTTCAGAGGGCTGGTAGTTTTTTGGTAGTTACATTAGGGGTATTAGCTTCAATTAAATTTGGTATTAGTATTACTTTAATATCACTTTCGATTTTTTTAATACCTGCATTATTTATTTCTTATTTTATAAAAGAAATAGACTTATCAAAACTGACTTCAAAAAAAATTAATTGGAATTTAGCCTATAAAGATCAGGAACCTAATTTAAGTAAAAAAATTATCATTATTTCTATTTATAAATTTACCTCTTCATTTAGTTCAAATGGCTTGGCAATAGCAACTATTATTCCATTTTTAGTTTCTGTTCAAAACAATTCTTTTGAGTTAGATTACATAGTAGGTATAGCTGGTTTTATTATTGGATTTAGGCATATTGCAGACATATTTTTTGGTGTAATTTTCGGATCAATATCGGATAGATTTGGTAGAAAAATTAATATTTTGATAAGTACTTTTCTGATGCTCGGTGCAATAATTATTGCAATAAGTGGATTAAATTTTTATATTAGTGTGTTTTGCTTAGTTCTAATGTTTTTTTTCAGCGTATCCTTAGAAACATCTCTTGATGCTTTAATAGGTCAATTGTCTCCTGAAAAAGAAAAATCCAGTATAGTTTCCAGGTACTCTACATGGCAGGACATCGGAGCTGCTCTGGGACCTTTAGTTGGGTTTATGATAGCAATTGGCTACGGAGTACAATTTGGTTATGTTTTATCACTAATTATGTTCTTTATCTGTTTAGTTGGATTTTATAAATTGTTTCTAAAAGAATCTGATAGATCTTTGCTCAAATGAAATATTCATCGATTTTATTTTGATGAAAATTAATTATATTGGAAACTAAAATATTGATGGATTCATTAGTAGCCTCTATGGTATTGGATGCTATATGGGGAGTTAGTACCAAGTTGTCTATTTGCAGTAATTTATCATTTTTTGCTAATGGTTCGTTGTCAAAAACATCAAGAGCTGCTGCTCCGATTGTTTGATTAACTAGCGCTTCGATTAATGCGTTTGTGTCAACAATTTTACTTCTGGCCGTGTTGATTAAAATAGAATTAGGTTTCATTCTAGAAAATTCATTAGCAGATAAGAATTTATCAGTTTGCATGTTATATCTAGCATGTAATGATACTGCATCCGATTCTTCGAGTAGTTCATCAATTGATACAATTTTCCATTTGAAAGTTTTATCCGATAAAAGTTTTTCTCTTGTTTGGTCGTTTATTGGATGAATTATTATTTTCATACCAATTCCGCTTGCTATTTTTGCTAATCTAATGCCAACTGGACCAGCTCCTATAATTCCCAAAGTCTTTCCCTTTAGTTGTATTTGTTGAGATGAAGGCCATTCACCTCCCCTCATTCTAGTATCCATTTGTGGAATTTTTTTTGCAGTTGTCAATAGGAGTGCTAGTGCGTGTTCTGCTACTGAAATAGTTGATGAATTTTTTGTGTTACTAACGGCTATGCCTAATCTTTTGGCCGATGATATATTTACATGGTCCATAGCTGTTCCCCATATTGCTATGTGTTTTAAATCTTGTGAGACTGATTCTAAAAGAGGATTATCGATGTTAGTCGATGTATGAGAAACAATTATAGTGTCAGAATCAGCGCAAATTTCTAATATTTCGTTAGGTGATTTTGGTCTGGTTCTATTTATAACGAGATTATAATTACTATGTTTCCTTAATGTGTTAAATTCATATGAGTCTGAAAGTATAGTTGGGTGATCATCAATTACTGTGATTTTTTTTATCTGATTATTTTCTAGCATATTACCGTTTTATTTCTTTATTTTGTAAACGAATAGTTTTTTTGTAACTTTCTGTATCTTTTCCTATATGTTTTTTTCCTTTACTTAGGTTTATTTCAACTTGATTTTGTCTTTCTTCATATCTAGATTTGTCAAATAAGCTTTTTTTGTTGTAACAAAGATGACAACTTACACCCTTTTTATAGTGAGGTGATTTAGTCTCTTCTAAAGATATTGGACTTTTACATGCATAACATTGTGTGAATTCTCCATCAAGTAATCCATGTTTTATGGATACTCTTTGATCAAATACAAAGCACTCCCCGTCCCACATACTTTCATTTTTTGGTATAGATTCTAAGTATTTAAGAATTCCACCTTTTAATTGAAAAACATCATTAATCCCTAATTCCATTAAATATGATGAAGCTTTCTCACAGCGAATTCCACCAGTACAATACATTGCAACTTTATTATAATTTTTAATCTGATTTATATTTTTATCTACCCATTTAGGAAATTCTTTAAATGATGTGGTAGATGGATCGGTAGAATTTTTAAATTTACCAACAGATGTCTCATAAATGTTTCTAGCATCAATAACCAAAACGTCTTTTTGCGAAATAAGATTATTCCAGTCTTTTGCATCTACATATTCTCCAGTTATTTCAGAAGGATAAACATTTTTTTCTCCCATGGTAACTATTTCATTTTTGATTTTTACTTTCATGCGATAAAATCCTTCAGATGAAGAAAATGAATACTTGACATCTAATGAATTTACTTGAAGTAAATTCATTAGATAAGTGACAGTTATATCAATATCAACTTCATCTCCAGATATAGTGCCATTTACACCTTCTTTAGCAAGTAAAATAGTTCCTAATATATTATTCTTGTTGCAAAATTCTAATAATTGTTCTTTGAGTAAGTCTAAACCCGTAAGTTTACAAAACTTATACAATGCTGCAAATTTTTTTTTCCTATTTATCATTCAATTCAATATATAATTTTAGGGTTTAATTATACTTAAATTTTATCCAAAAATGAAAGAATTTAGTATTATAAGAATATATCTACAAAAAATTAAATTATTAAATGAGTGTTTTACTAAGAATAATGTACTGGAAAGAAATACCAGTTCAAATACAAGCAAAGGATAGTACTGGTACCATTTCTAGGCAGCTTGAAGAACGTTTTCAAAAAGCTATAGACTCAATTGCTATGTATGATGGTAGTGCTGGAAGTGATGAATACTTAAATTATTGGGGATATGGCGACTATAAAGAAATTAATAAAGACTTAAACTCTGCGCTTGATTATTATGAAGAAAAATATAATTCTATGCCTCAAGACTTTGTAAAAAAAATTGTAAAAACTATTGATGATAATACCCGGGATGAATCTCATGGAGCTATAGATCATTGGTTGATAAAATAATTTCAGGAAGATTTTTATATGAAAATATTAGATAGATTAAAAAATAATGAAATATTAATTTTTGATGGTGCAACAGGTACTTATTTGCAAAAAAAAGGATTAATAGCAGGTGACTCACCTGAAAAGATGAATATTGAAAATCCTGAGATTGTTAAGATGATGGCTAAACATTACTATGATGCAGGATCAGATATTGTCCTGACAAATTCATTTGGTGGTAATAAATATATGCTAAAAAAATATGGTATTGAGGATAAATTTTATGAAGTCAACAGGCTAGCTGCGGAACTAGCTAAATCTGTCGCTCCATTGGGTAAATATGTATGTGGGTCAATAGGCCCCACAGGTGAATTTCTTGAACCACTTGGTAATATTTCTGAATCTGAAATGTATGATGTATTTACCGTCATGTGTAAAGCTTTTGAAGATGGAGGTGCAGATGCGGTTATGATAGAAACTCAACTCGGATTAGAGGAGGCTTCGTTAGGAATTAAGGCTGCTAAAGATCATACAAATTTGACAGTGATGTCAACTATGGTATTTGATAAAGGTCCTAGAGGCTACTTTACTATGATGGGAGTAACACCAGAGTCAGCTGCGATGGGATTATTAGATGCTGGAGCTGATATTGTAGGGACTAACTGTGGTAATGGTATAGAGAAAATGATAGAAATTGCTACTTTGATGCGTCAGGCAACAGATAGATATTTAGTAGTACAATCCAATGCTGGTATTCCTAGCATTATAAAGGGAAAAGTTGTTTATCCAGAATCACCAGAATTTATGGCTGAAAAATATAAAAAATTATCCGAGATACCTGTAAACATACTAGGGGGTTGTTGTGGTACTACTGATAATCATATTCGCGCACTTAGGAATGCTCTAAATTAGTTTTTATGATAAATATTATTGAGCCTTCAAATAAAGCCGCCTTAACTAGCTTAGAAATCGAAAAATTATTTGGTGGAAATTTTATAAGATTCATAAATGATGTTAGGTGAATCTATTATTTACTACGATGCAACTAAAAATTTTGTAGATATAATAATGTTTTTTCATTTATAATTGTTACAATCAAATTATTAAATAATGAATG
>MDTE01101140.1_pt1 | contig 38776 bp, 36 predicted proteins | sample 811231 | NCBI WGS metagenome assembly MDTE01 (sample SAMN05326651, study PRJNA326480) | marine metagenome | isolation source: seawater | place: Indian Ocean: Red Sea | collected 2010 | reverse complement strand
TTTTTAAGAGCTTTTTCTCCACAAAGTATATCTTTTTTATCAAAGGTATTTGGTTTAATTAATGTGTAATTTCCTTTGGATAAACTTATTTCAGGAGTAAATTTATTTGAGCTCACAGTCTGAATTTTTTCTTTTTTCAAAATATTTATAACTTGTTTTATAATTGCGGCATCTCCCAATCTAGAACTCTTTATAATTTTTGGCATATGATAAATTCCTTTTATATCTAATTTTATAGATTTGAAGTTTGGTTTATTGACTTTTCCTGCAAATAAAACTTTTTTACAGTTTTTAGATTTAAGAATTGAAATAATCTTACCGAATTGACCTATTGAAACCGCGTAAGAATTTTTATCTTTTTTAAAAACCTTTTTTTTTGTTAAGTCTATTATTAAATATTTACTTCTCTCTTTAACTTTTTTTAATACGTATTTTGGGAACTCAGTTTCTCCAAAAATTAAACCAATCATAATTATATTAACTAAGTGGTGAACAAATTGGTCTTTTTTTATCTTTTTCTATAAACTTAATGACCTCACTCACTAATTCATTATCTTTGTATTCACCATTAATCCTATTTAGATTTTCGTGAAGGTTTTTAGAGGCAAATATTTCTTTAAAAGCTTTATCTAGTCCCATAATTTTTTGATTATCATATTTTTGTCTTCGTAAACCAATTAGATTTAAACCTTGCAAATGATTTCTATTTCCAATTGATAATCCAAACGGCACAACATCTTTTAAAACACCTGTCATTCCACCTATCATTGCTAATCTTCCTATTCTTGTAAATTGTTGTACGGCAGAATTGCCTCCAATGACCACGGAGTCTTCAATGGTTACGTGACCACCTAATGGGACATTATTTGCAATAATAACGTTATTTCCAATTTTGCAATCATGAGCAATGTGTGATGAAATCATAAATAAACAATTGCTTCCAATTGTTGTTTTTGACCCTCCTCCCTCTGTACCAGGATTTATTGTGACGTATTCTCTAATTAAATTGTTTTCCCCGATAATAAGACTATTTTTTTCACCTTTAAATTTTAAGTCTTGAGGTTGGGTGCCTATACTTGCAAAAGGGAAAATTCTAGTACCCTTTCCAACAATAGTACTGCCCTCAATGTGGACATTTGAAATTAATTCAACATTTTCAGATAATTCTACATTGGGTCCAACATAACAAAAGGGACCAATTTTTACGTTTTTTGAAATTTTTGCTTTTTGGTCAACAACGCTTGAACTATGAATTATCATTTTCTATCAACTATAGTGGCTGACCACTCTGCATCTGCCATTTTTTTTCCCTCAACTTTAGCCACTCCTTTGTATTTCCAAACTCTTCCATGTGATCTAACAGCTTCGATCTCTAAATGTAGTTCACAATTGGGTATCACAGGATTTCTGAATCTGGCCTTTTCAACACTCATTAAATATACCAACTTATTTTCATATTCTTTTGGGTCTATTCCGTAAGCAGTTAGTGCGGCTGCTGCTTGTCCAAAAGCTTCTACAATTAAAACTCCTGGCATTACAGGTTGGCCTGGAAAATGACCTTGAACATAAAAACTTTCTTTTCTTACATTAACCAACGCTGTTGCAGATTTTAGATGAACAATATTAATTAGTTTATCAATTAAAAGCATCGGCTCTCTGTGGGGAAGTAAACTTTCTATTTTTTTCTTATCTATTTCATTTGATTTCATGATTTATTTTTTTTTAAAAATTCTTTTATTGGCTGGGCAGGGTATCCCATTACTATTTGATTATCCTCAATATCTTTCACTACACCACTTCCGCCGCCAATTCTTACATTATTTCCTATTTTGAGGTGACCTGAAATACCTGCTTGTCCTCCAATTGAAACATTATTTCCTATTGTTGAGCTACCTGCAAAACCTACCTGACCAGCGATCATACAATTAGTTCCAATTTTAACATTGTGCGCAACGTGAACTTGATTATCTAAGTATGTGTTTTCTCCTATTACGGTATCATCAATTGAGCCTCTGTCAATTGTGCATCCACTTGCAATTTCAACATTGTCATCAATAATTACTGAGCCTACATGAGGAAATTTGAAATTTTTTTTATCTAAAGGAATAAAACCAAAACCTTTTTGTCCAATCTTATTATTATCTTGAATAATCACATTGTTTCCTATTATCGAATTTTTTATAATTGAATTCGAACCTATTATACACTCCTTACCTATCACAACATCGTGCTCTATAATTGTATTAGAGCCAATTGTTGAGTTTTTACCAATCTTAACATTTTTTCCAATTAAAACATTGTTACCAAATTTTACAGAGAAGTATTTTTTTTTATTCGGTTTTTTCAAATTTAAGTCAGGAAAATCAATATCAGCGCTAGGGTAAATTTTTTTGAGAGACTTAGCTAATTCAAATAAAACATTCTTTACAATAATTTTTTCTACATGTGAAGGTAAGAATTGTGTTAAATTTTTTTTTGTGATGCAAAAAGATGCTTTAGTTTTAATAGCCAATGACTTATATTTCAATGAGTCGAAAAATGTTAGATCTGCTTTACCAGCGAAATTAAGAGTTTTTACATCATTGATTGTTAGATCTTTTTTAAAATTTATCTTAGGAAATAATTTACTTATTTTGACTGATTTTTTAGAAAAAAAATTAATGGTTCTCATTAATTCGCTAATTTAAATTTATACTTTTAAGTTTTTTGTTTAAAATTTCTATTATATCATTTGTTATATCTAAATTTTGATCAGCTAATAATAAACTTTTTTTATCTACAACCATTCTTATACTTTTTTCTTTCATATAATCTTTGATAATAGGGTTAAGATTTTTAAGAAGTTCATTTCTTGCTTTTGATCTTTGTTTAGTGACATCCTCTAGAAGTTTTTTTCTTTCTGTTTGTAAATTTGAAACTTTTGACCTCAATGATTCTACTTTTTTCTTATACTCTTCAGGTTTAATAATCTTTTTTTGATCTATTATTTTTTTTTCTTCTTCTTGAATTGACTTTTCTTTTTCCCTTAATTGATTAAAACCTTTTTCAAGTTTATTTTTTAAATATTTTTGAGCTTTTTTTCCTGCGATACTCTCGTTTAAAATAAATTTAAAATCTAAATAGCTAGGTGTTTGCGCGTTCAAATAGGACAATCCTAAAAAAAATATAATTATTGTAAAATAAATTTTTTTTTTCATAATCTTTAAAATGATGTTCCTAAGTTGAAATTAAATGACTCAGTTTTATCTGTTGACTCTTTTGACAAATTTGTCGAGAAAACAAATGTCATTGGACCTAATGGTGATCTCCAACTAGCTGCTAAACCAGTAGATGATCTTATTTTATTACTTTCATTTAAAGTATCGTCGTAATCAACCGACCATACGTTTCCAAAATCCAGAAACAATCCGATGTCCATGTTAGAGGATTCTGGAAGCAAATTTGGTAAATTTGCCTCTAAGTTTAAAGATGCTGCATAATTACCTCCAATATGATCTGATCCATCCACAGGCCCAACTCTACCTTTCTGAAAACCTCTAAGTCTTTTTGAGGATAAGAATCTTCTTTTACTAAGCCTTACATCTTCATCATTTAGACCATTAATTGTCGAAATATAAATTTTGCCTGCACCAATAATATCTTCGCTAAAAGTTTTATACTTACTCAAAGTAAATGTGTTATCAATAAATGGCTTATCTGCAATCACTGGTAAGGTTTGTCGGAAACTTGTCACAAAACCCTTAGTGGGCATAAAGGTTCTATCTCTTTGATCATAAGTAAATCCATACTCACTAGATAATTCACTAAACTCTCCTTTTTGTTTTTTAAGAGCTTCAGATGCATTACTTGTAGTTCTTAAATCATCGTAAGAAGCATTCAAGCCTAGTGTTGCATAAATATCTTTGAATTGCTCAAAAGTAGTTCCTACTCCTGCAGATATTAGTTTGTTTTCAAATCCTTGATCAGGTTTATCATTAGTAATGTTTGTTAGATTATATCGAATTGAATTACCTAAAAAATCATAATTAGGATTAACATAGCTTAACTCACCTTTTACTGAGTCTTGTGATAATTCAAAATCAACACCGACTCTTTTTCCTTCTCCGAACCAATTATTTTCCTTTATATTTAATGCAAAAGTTCCACCATTAGTTCCTACACCTGCTCCAGCCCCTATTTCTCCTGTTGGTTTTTCTTCAACATTAATATCTATAATTTTTAGATCCGGAGCAGATCCATCTGATATTTTTGGAGTTACTTTATTAAATATATCTCTAGATTTAATATTCGCAATTGATTTATTAAGTTTTAAACTTGTGAAAGGATCACCCTCGTCTAGTAAAAGCTCACCTCTCACTACACTTTCATTTGTAATGTTATTTCCTTTTATATTCACCCTTTCAACTAATATTTTTTCTCCCTCAGTAATATTAAACCTTAAATTAATAGATTTTCCGTCAATATTTTCTTGAACATTGTGCTCAACAAATTGCAAATTATTTTTAGCAATTAGCTCGTCAATTTCCTCTAAAATATCTTTTACTTTGAAAGGGGAATAGTAGTCACCCGTATATTTTTTATAAATTTTATTCAAAGGAAAAAATAACTCTTTGTCAAATACTGGGTCAACATTTGTCTCTATTTTACTGATAACATACCGCTGACCTGCGTTTATAGTGTATTTTATTTCTACATTTCCTGAATTTAAAATTTCTACTGAGCTTGAGCTCACTTGAACATCATAATAACCCAAAGACTTGTAGTAGTTTAAAAGTAATCTTTTATCAAGATTTATTAGATTTTCACTAAATCTCGTATTTTTTGTTATTACTTTCCAGAATTTATCTTCTTGACTAGCTATAATATCTCTAAGACGTTTTTCTTTTATCTTCTTGTCTCCTGTAAAAGAAATTTTTGAAATCTTGGTTAGATTACCTCTCTCGATTGTAAATATCAGATCCAAATTATTTTCATCGATCTTTCTCGTTTTTGGGGTGACTTTTACAAAATTATAACCGATCGATGAATATAAACTTTTAATTGTGTTAATGTCTTTTGTTAAAATATTTTCTATAAATGAATTTTTTTCGCGTAATTGGATCGTATCTTTAATTTGTTCCCTGATTCTTGAACTTTTTTCACCTATAACTAATAATTGATTAACAACAGGATACTCCTTTAAATTTATAAAAAGAGTATTATCTTTTACCTCTACATTTATATTTTCGAAAAAATTCGTATCATAGAGATTCTTAAGTATTGTATCTAGATCTGACTTTGATAAATCAGTCCCAAGACTTTTAATATTTCCGTACACTTTAATTGTTTCATCACTGATTCTTTTATTGCCTTTTATTTCAATATTTTTGATAATTTCTGTATGAGAAAAAGAGGTAAAAATAAAAAACACCAGTAATATTTTTAAAGAAAATTTAAACATTATATAATTTTATTTTTTCTAAAGTTTTATTTCTAGCCCAAAAGTCTATTAAATAGATTTGTCTAATATTTTTAGGTCTTTTTATAGCATATTTAATATAATTTCTATCGTTCATAATGGTCTTAATGATTTTATAAATTGCTAAAAATGGTATCTTTTTTAAGAGAAATTGATTGACCAGTACTTCGTTGGACGCATTCATAATTATGGAACTGGATGGATGTTGGTTTGCTTTTTTTCTAAGATTAATTATTGGAAAAACTTTTTTATTAATTTTTTGAAATGTCAAATTTCTTAAATTATTATCACTTTTTTTATTAATGATAAATTCATTAATATCAATTTCATTATCAAAAATTGCATTCACCAAAGGAATAGTCATTGTCGTTTCATGATAAATAAATTTTAATAGACCGTTGTTTAATTCGATAATAGCATGAACTAAAGACTCCGGATGAATTATAATATCTATTTTATGATCAGGTATATTAAATAATTTTTGTGCTTCTATAATTTCTAAAATTTTATTCATCATAGTAGAGGAGTCTACTGATATTTTTTTACCCATTTTCCACTTAGGATGTTTAATTGCTTTATTTGGAGTTATATTTTTGAATTGATTAGCTTTATAATTTAAAAAAGGACCACCTGAGGCTGTAATAAAAATTTTTTTTATTTCAGACATTTTATGATTCTCAAGAAGTTTTAGAATTGAAAAATGTTCCGAGTCTATCGGTATTATTTTAGTTTTATTTTTATTTGCATTTTTTTTAATTAATTCCCAGCCGCAAACTATTGACTCTTTATTGGCAATTAGAACTTTTTTACTTTTTGTTATCATTTTTATTGTTGGCTCAAGTCCTGAGATGCCAGGAATAGCACAAATTGAGATATCATTTTTTTTTTTGATATTTACTTTTTTATAGTCATTTAAAATAATTGTTTTATTTGATCTGAATTTTCTTTTTATTTTTTCAAAAATATTTTTATTATTTATAATAAAAAATTTTGGTTTATATTTTTTTATTTGACTACAAATATGTTTAAAGTTTCCGTTAGAAGATAATAAATTTATTGTAAAAAAATTTCTTTTCTTATTAATGATATTTAACGTAGATAAACCTACTGAACCTGTTGAACCAAGGATTGAAATTGTTTTTTTCATTTAATTCATCCAAATAAAAGTTAAATATCCAGTAGGAACCCCAAAGAGTATGCCGTCTATTCGATCCAATACTCCACCATGACCAGGAAAAATATTACCAGTGTCTTTTACTTTAGCTTTTCTTTTTAAAAAAGAAAAAAATAAATCTCCTATTTGACATGATAACGAAGTCATAAAACTTATAATTAGAATATCTAAGTAAAAATTTTTTGTATAATAAAATGTAAATATTGAAATGGTCAAACCAGTAAAAACAAAAGAACCTAATGAGCCAGAAATTGTTTTGTTCGGACTTATTCTTGTCAATTTTGGCCCTTTAATTAAATTTCCAATTATATAACCGCCAATATCAGAAGCGATGCAGCCTAATAAAATTGAAAAAAAAATAATTTTTAAATGGACAAAATTTTGAAAAATAAATGATGAAATCAAAAAAATTGATAAATAAGAAATAAAAAAGAAGTTTGAGATGTAATTCAATAATTTAATCTTATTAAATTTTTTCGACAAGTTAATAAATTCTATAATAGCTATTGATCCAAATATTATTGAACTGTAAACAAATAAATATTTAAAATTATAAATCAATATAATGAGCGAAAACAAAAAAAATGAAGTAAAAACTCTTTTCTTAAAATTCAATTTCATATTCCTCCAAAATTTCTTTTAATTTTCTTATAGTTGTTAATTATTGATTTAAGGTCATTTGCATTAAAATCAGGCCAAAGTTTTTTCAAAAAATATAATTCTGCATAAGCTAATTGCCATAGCATAAAATTACTTAATCTCTGATGTCCACCAGTTCTAATTAGAATATCCGGATCGGGTATATTTTTAGTGTAAAGATTTTTTTCAAAGTTTTTTAAGTCAATTTTTTTTCTAATTCTTTTTGCGGCTTCAACAATTTCTTTTTTGGCGCCATAATTTATAGCAAAATTAATATAAATTTTTTTATTATATTTTGTGTGGTGCTGAGTTTTTTTTAGAATTTTTTTTAGGTCTGATGGCAATTTATTGACATCTCCTAGTATATTAACTTTTATGCCTTGTGAAACTACACTATCTAACTCCTTGTTAAAAAAATTTTTAATCAATTTAAATAAGAAAGTTATTTCTGATTTAGGTCTTTTCCAGTTCTCAGAAGAGAATACATAAAATGTAAGAAAAGGAATTTTTAATTTAGCGGAGTAAGATACTATCTTTCTAACAGTCTCCACACCTTTAAGATGACCGTAATTTCTTCCTTTATTTCTTTGTTTTCCCCACCTGCCATTGCCATCCATGATGAAGGCAATATGGTTGAGTTTATTCATATTTGACTTATCTCTTTTTCTTTATCAAATAAAATCTTTTCTATGTTCTCAACATTCGTATCAGTAAGTTTTTGAACAGCTTTTTCAAAATTCTTACTTTGATCCTCGGAAATTAATTTATCTTTAAGTTTTTTTTTTAGTTCCTCATTTGCTTCTCTTCTTATGTTTCTTATAGATACTTTCCCTTTTTCACCCATGCCTTTCAAAACTTTAATAAGATCTTTTCTTCGTTCTTCTGTTAAGTCTGGAATTCTTAATCTTATGACCTGTCCATCAGTCTGAGGGTTTATTCCTAAATCAGATTTTTGAATTGTTGATTCTATAATTGAGATGTTGGATTTGTCCCAAACTTGAATTGAAATTAGTCTTGCTTCTGGAACGCTTATTGTTGCAAGTTGATCTATTGGCATTAATTGACCATATACATCTACTTTAATTGTATCTAGCATATTAATATTGGCTCTACCTGTTCTGAGCGTTGATAGGTCTTTCTTTAAAGATTGAATACTTTTATCCATTTTTGATATGTAACTTTTTTCGTTAAACTCGTTACTCATCTTACTAAACTCCTTCACCAACCTTATACTTTATAAAATTTACAATTTTTACTTCACCATTTGCTGAATTTTCTTTAAGAATATCTGAAACTTTCTTTTTAGAGTCCATTATCCATATCTGATTAAGCAAAGTATTGTCATTTAAAAACTTATCAAGTTTTCCTTTTGCAATTTTTTCAGCAATGTTTGCTGGTTTACCTGAATTAATAATCTCTTCTTTTATAATTTCTTTCTCTTTATTCACTATATCTTTTTTAATTCCATCTTTGTCTATAGCCAAGGGATTTGAGGCGGCTATGTGCATTGCAACTTTACTACCCAATTCATCATTTTGACCTTTTATTATACCTTTTATTTTTACAACAGAAATAATTTTTCCAATATTCTTTTCAATGGCAGAGTGAACATAGAAAAAGTTTGATCCTCCATTATTATCAAAGAAATTTGATCTCCTTATAGTGATTTTTTCTCCAATTTTTGCGATTAAATTTACTAAACTATCTTTAACTAATGAACCATCATTCATTTTTGAATTATTTAACTTATCCAAATCTCCCTTCATTTGAAAATTTAAATTTGATAATTCTTTGCAAAAATTTATGAAATTTTCATTTTTTGCAACAAAATCCGTTTCAGCATTAATTTCAATTACAGCTATCTCCCCTTTTTCCTCTCTAGCTAAAATTAAACCCTCTGAGGCAGTTCTGCTCATTTTTTTTGAGGCTTTCGCTATTCCTTTTTTTCTAAGAAACTCTATTGATTTTTCAATATCACCCTCATTTTCATCTAAAGCTAACTTACAATCTTTAAAGCCGACTCCTGTTAATTCTCTTAACTTTTTTATATTTTTTAGTTGATCTTTATCTGACATTTTAATGACTAAATAATTAAGCTATTTTTTTTTAGCTTCAACTGTCTTATTTTTATCTTTATCTTTTACTTCGGGATCTTTAATAAATTTTTCCGCATCTTTTATAGTGCTTTTTAAAAGATCACAGTATAAATTAATTGATCTTCTAGCATCATCATTACCTGGTATAGGGTAATCGATACCTGTTGGATCAGAATTTGTATCCAAAACTGCAATTATAGGAATACCGAGTTTTTTTGCCTCTGCTACCGCAAGTGACTCTATATTAGTGTCAATAATGAATATCAAATCTGGAGTTTTTTTCATCTCTGCAATGCCTCCCAAAGATCTTTGAAGTTTTTCTTTCTCTTTACCAAATTTAAGAATTTCCTTTTTTGTAAAACCCAGATTTTCTTTTGACAATTGACTTTCCAGTTTTTTAAGTCTTTTTATTGAATTTTGGATCGTATTCCAATTAGTTAACATTCCACCTAACCATCTATAATTGACAAAATATTGTCCCGTCTCTTTAGCTAGACCGCTAATTTGCTCTGAAGCTTGTTTTTTAGTTGAAACTACTAAAAGCTTTCCCCCGCTTGAAATAGTTTTATGAACTTGAAGAAGCGCATTTTTTATAAAATCAACTGTTTGGGTTAAATCTATTATATGGATTGAATTTTTTTCTCCAAAAATAAATTTTTTCATTTTTGGATTCCATCTCAGCGTTTTGTGGCCAAGATGTACGCCAGCTTCTAATAATTGCTTTATATCTACTTTTGGTACGTTCATATTTTTTTCCGGTTAATCCACCACAGTTACTCCAATTTCATGGACCGGGAGGGCAATGCCCTAAAAACTGTGTGCGAAATTAAATACTGATATATACAATGTTAGTAAAAAATCAATAGACTAAACAGATATTTTCGACACGTATTTCTTAGCTTTTAATGCTTTTAAATGGCTCATATCAAATTTACGATTGTTTTTTAAAGAATAAAAAGCCCTCTTTTTATTAAGTTTAACAATTAAGTTAACTTCTGTTTGACCTCTTACATTCAATATTTCTTTAATTTCATTAATTTTAAAATTTTCATCAAGTTCGATAGTCACTTTTGAAAAAGGTTTATTAATAAGATTATCTAATCCTATTATTTTTCTTACATTAATTCTTTGTTTAGCGCTATCGATACTTGTTTTTTCTTTTTGCAAAGTTAAAATTATAGACTCTGACTCTATCAATTTGTCTCTATTGTTAATAAGCAATTCTGAAAATAAAAACAATTCAAATTCTCCATTTTGGTCACTAAATTTAACAATTGCGTAAGGGGTGCCTTTTGCGCTTTTTTTTTCTTGTATTGACATTATTGTTCCAGCTACTAGACCTTCATAAATATCATTTTTGTAAAACTGATCATAAGAAGTTATCCCTAATTGATTAAAAATTTCTTCATATTCATTTAAAGGATGATTCGAAATATAAAAACCTAAAGACTTAAATTCCTCTGATAATAACTCTTTTTGACTCCAGGGTGTAGAAGGCAAATATTCAAATTTATTTTCAACATCATCTTCATTGCCGAAGAGACTAGATTGATTATTTGCTTTATCATCATTAAAATTTTTAATTTGTTGAATAATTTTAGGAATAGAGTTTAAAATTTTATTTCTATCATTATCAAATTCATCAAACGTGCCAGACTTTGTAAGACCTTCCAACTGCAATTTATTCACATCTTTTGAGTTTACTCTTACCATTAAGTCTTCCAGAGATTTAAAATTTCCATTACTCTCTCTTTCTTTAACAATATTGGATATAGCCTCGAAACCAACATTTTTTATAGCACCAAGACCGTAATGTATTTTTCCATTAATAGCTTTGAATTCTGCAAAACATTTATTAATTGACGGTCTTATAATTTCAACTTTTAATCTTTTAAGTTCTTCTACAAATTCTCTTAATTTTGAGGTATTCGTAAGTTCTGTTGTCATCGTAGCAGCAATGAAATCCTCTTTATGGTAAGTTTTTAAAAAGGCTGTTTGATATGCAATTAATGCGTAAGCTGCAGCATGACTCTTGTTAAATCCGTACTGTGCAAAAGGTTCAATTTTTGTAAAAACAAAATTTGCAACTTCTTTTGTAATACCATTTTCAATAGCTCCATTTATAAATCTTTCTTTTTGTTTGTCTAATTCAGCCTTCTTTTTTTTTCCCATAGCACGTCTTAAAATATCAGCCTCACCGGCTGTAAAACCTGCTAACGTTTGAGCTATTTGCATTACTTGCTCTTGATAAATTATTATACCATAGGTTGGTTTTAAAATTTCTTTTAGCTTGGGATGAATATAATCTGGTTCTTTTAATCCATTTTTACAATCATTATAAATTGGAATATTACTCATCGGTCCTGGACGATAAAGCGCAACTAACGCTATTATATCGTCAAATTTGTTAGGCTTCATTTGCTTAATTGCATCTCTCATTCCTGCACTTTCTAATTGAAATAAGCCCGTTGTCTCTCCAGTAGACAAAAGTGAAAAAACTTTTTCATCATTTTGATCTATTTGAGTTATATCTAAATTTATATTTTTGTTTTTTAATCTTTTTAAAGTCTTATCTATTACAGTTAATGTTTTTAAACCTAATAAATCAAATTTTACTAATCCAGCATTTTCAGATGAATACATATCATATTGAGTAGAAGGCAAAATTAAATTAGAACTGTGATCTACATAAAGAGGAAATTGTTCTGCTAATTTATCTCCAGCTATTACAACTCCGGCAGCATGTGTTGCCATATTTCTATTTAGTCCCTCGAGTTTTAAAGACAGATTAAGAAGTTTGTTAACTTTAGGATTATTTTTAACTTCCTCTTTAAATCTTGGTTCTCTGTCAATAGACTCTTTAAGAGTTAAAGGTCTCGATGGGTCAAATGGAACCATTTTACAAAGTCTATCTACGTGACCATAGGACAGACCCAAAACTCTACCTACATCTCTTAACACCATTCGAGCTTTAAGTTTACCAAAAGTAATTATATGAGCGACTCCATCTTTGTACTTATGTTTTAAATATTCAAAAACTTGATCTCTTTTTTCCTCACAAAAGTCTATATCAAAATCTGGCATTGAAATTCTATCAGGGTTTAAAAATCTCTCAAAAATTAAATCGTACTCTATTGGGTCTAAGTCAGTAATGTCTAAACAATAAGCAACTAAAGATCCTGCTCCGGAACCCCGGCCTGGCCCAACAGGTATTGAATTTTTTTTTGCCCATTTAATATAATCTGATACAATCAAAAAGTAACTGGCATAATCCATAGAATTAATGATGTTTATCTCATGATTTAACCTGTCCTCATAAGTTTTTTTTATCTGATTTAACGACTTTGATTTATTTTTTTTAATTATAAAATTTTTTATTCTATTTTCTAAACCATCCTTAGCTTGTTTTGATATTTCTTCTTCTGGAGAATTTTTATTTTCGTTTGTTATCGAAGGTAAAATTGGCTTTGATTTTTTTGGTTTATAATTAAATCTTAAGTGAAAATTATAATTGTTTTCTAAAGCTTCTGGAATATCTGAATACAATTCTTTAAGTTCGTTATCATATTTTAAGAAGTGTTGATTGCTTAATTTTAATCGATTTTTATCATCTATAAACTCTTTTTGCCCTATACATTTTAAAGCATCATGTGCTTCATACATATCATTGCTTAAATAAAAAACATCTTGTGTAGCAATCAAAGGTATTTCTAGATTTGAAGAGCTGTTTAAAATGAAATTTTCATAATTTTTTTCACCAACTTCATGGTGTCTTTGGACTTCAAAATATATTCTATTTTTAAAATTATCTTTTAGTAAATTTACTATTTTTTTGAAATCTTTTATTTTATTTGAATGAAAAAGTTTTCCAAAAAAATTTCTGTAGTTACCAGTCAATAAAATTAAATCATGATTGTTTTCAATGAAATCTTTTAATTTGCACGAAGGTTCATCTGTCTCATCATTTTTTAAGTAGCTTAATGATGATAATTTTGTTAAATTTTTATATCCTTCTTCTGATTTCGCATAAAGTGTTACTTTGCCTAATACATTGCACTCTTTAAGATTTATTTGTGTTCCAATAATAGGTTGGGTACCAACCTTTGACAATTTTTCAGAAAATTCCAATGCACCGCATAAGTTATAACTGTCAGCGATACCTAATGATTTTATCTTATTAGCTTTACAATAATCAGCCAAATCATCAATTTTAATTGCTCCTTCACAAATTGAATATTGAGTATGAATTTTAATGTTGTTGAAATTTTTGTCATTTGTGTGCATTCACACGTTTTATAGTACCGTCAGAAATAAACAACTTGTAATCTGCCTTGTTGGCAAGTTCTCTATTATGAGTTGCAAAGATAATAGTTTTTTTCAATTTTTTTAATTTTAGAAAAAGAGAAAAAATTTCTTTTGCAGTATTGAAGTCTAAATTACCTGTTGGCTCATCAGCAAGAATCAATTTAGTTTCTGCTATTAATGCTCTAGCTACTGCAACTCTTTGTTGTTCTCCACCTGATAGTTCATTTGGGAAATGTGATGATCTATTAAGCATTTTGACGTCTTTTAAGATTTTTATTGTTTTTTCGAGAATTAATTTTTTACTTTCTCCTTTTATAATTAGTGGCATCATTACATTTTCGATGGCAGTAAAATCAGATAATAAATTATTATCTTGAAAAATTATTGAAATTTTTTTTCTACGTATTTCATCTTTTTCTTCAACTGTGAGATTTTTAATCTCTTGTTTATTGATTAAAATTTTTCCTTTAGTGGGTTCGTCTAACAAAGCTAATAGATGTAAAAGAGATGATTTGCCTGAGCCAGAAGGACCGACTAACGCAACTAGCTCACCTTCATTAAATTTTAAATTTAAATTATTGAAAAGAGTAATTGATCCATTGTTGAGGTTAAAACTTTTTTTCAAATTAAATGTTTCTAGTAAAATTTTATTCATATCTTAACGATCTAAACGCACTCATTTTTGATATTTTCATCGCTGGTAAATATGAAGCAATCGCTGAGATAACTAAAGAGATAACAAATACTATTAAAATAGAATACAAACTAATCTCGCTAGGTAATTTTTCTAAAAAATATATGTCAGATGGAAATATCTCTAAATTAAACACTAATGACAGAAAAGATCTAATTTTTTCAATATTAAGAGAAAATATTACTCCTAAAATTACTCCAGTGAAAGTCGCAAAAAAACCAATTGTAATTCCAGTTAAAAAAAATGTTTTTTTAATTGATTTATTACTAAGGCCCAATGTTTTTAAAATAGCTATTTCTTTTGTTTTATTCTTAATAAGTATAGTTAAACCAGAAATTATGTTAAAGGCAGCAACAATTATTATTAAGGTGAGTATTATAAACATAACATTTCTCTCAACTTTTAAAGCACTAAAAAGCGTTTTATTTAAGTCTGACCATGTATAAACAAAAAAATTTTCATTCATTTTTTGAATTTTATTTTTATAAAAATTAGCAGTAAGAGGATCTTCTAAATATATTTCAATACTTTGATCTTTAATATCTTTATCAAATATTGATAATGCGTCTCTTAAATTCAAAAAAATGATGTTTTGGTCAAATTCTAAAAAACCAGTATTAAAAATCCCCGCAATTTTGAAAACTTCTTGTTTTGGTAGACTTCCTAAAGGTGTAGATATAAAAGCTGATGACATTAAATTTAGTGAGTCTCCCTCTTTCAAGTTCAAATTATAAGCTAATTCAGACCCAATAAATATTTTTGAGGTTTCAAAATTTTTTAAATTTCCTTGAGTAATGTAGTTTTCGAAAAATTTTATTGTATTTTTTTCATTTTTATTTACTCCTTTTAAAATTACTCCTTTGGCATTTTTTTCACTTATTATGATACCCTCACCCGTATAAGATTTGCTAAAGCTGATTTCTTTAAAATCTTGACTCAATTTATCGGTAAAAGTTTTATCTATTTGATAACTGTTAGGCTCAATAACTATGTGGGGGTTAAGACCCAGGATTTTTTTTGTTAAATCTGTTTTGAAGCCATTCATCACAGACATCACAATAATTAAGATTGCTACACCTAGCATTATTCCAAGAAATGAGAAAATAGATATTATTTTTAAAAAACCTTCTTTTTTTTTTGGTCTTAAATTTCTAAATGAAATGAATCTTTCAGCTTTTGTGAACAATTTATTATTTTTTCAATTTTGTTTTTATTTTTTCAAGACCAATTATTTCACTTTGTGAATTAAGCTCTTTCAATTCAAAGTTATCTCCCTCAGATTTTGAACCAATTATTATTTGGAAAGGAACTCCAATTAGGTCATGTTTTTTAAATTTATTAGACATATTTTCATCAACATCATCCAACAATACGTCAATATTTTGTTTTTTTAGATCTTTATAAACTTTTTCAGCTTTTTCTAAGTTTTCTTTATTATTTTTGCTTATACTAGGAATAATTACCACATCAAAAGGAGAAATATTTTTAGGCCATTTCATAATATTATTATTATAATTAGCTTCTATAATAGCTCCAACTAATCTTGATATGCCTATACCATATGATCCCATTTTAACAGAAGTTTTTTTTCCATCTTTGTCGTCGATCAAACAATTCATTGGTTTAGAGTATTTATCGCTAAAGTAAAAAATATGTCCTACTTCAATACCCTTCGTTATCATTTGATTTTCTTTTTTTACTTTTTTGTTAAATTCTTCCTCTTTATATTTTTCATCTGTTACAGCATAAATTTTTGTAAAATCTTCTCGTATTTTTTTTAGTGATACGTCATCAAATTTATATTTACTTAAATCTATCTCAAAAATATTCTTATCTGCATAAATTTGACTTTCTCCGGTTTCAGCCAATATCACAAATTCGTGTGAAAGGTCACCTCCAATAGGTCCTGTGTCAGCTGCCATGGGTATAGCTTTTAATCCTAACCTATCAAAAGTTTTTAAATAAGAAAAAAACATTTTATTGTAAGATTTTTTTGCCTCCTCATCCGACAAATCAAAAGAGTATGCGTCTTTCATATAAAATTCCTTGCATCTCATTACTCCAAATCTGGGTCTTATTTCATCTCTGAATTTCCACTGTATATGATATAAGAGTTGAGGAAGAGATTTATATGACTTTACACTAGTTCTAAATATATCTGTTATCAATTCTTCATTTGTAGGGCCGTAAAGCATTTCTCTTCCTTGACGATCTTTAATTCTAAGCATTTCTTCGCCATAATCATGATATCTTCCACTCTCTTTCCAGATTTCTGATGATTGAATAGTCGGCATTAACATTTCTTGCGCTCCAATAAAATTTTGCTCTTCTCTTACAATTTGCTCAATTTTTTTCATAACTTTAAATCCTAATGGTAACCAAGAATAAATTCCTGCTGATGATTGTTTAATCATGCCAGTTCTTAACATAAGTTGATGTGATTTAATTTTAGCTTCGGTCGGAAGATCTTTTATAAAAGGAAGAAATAATTTTGAAAGATACATTATTTTAAAAACTCTCTTAAATTTAGTAAATCAATACTAACAAAATAATATATGACTGAAAATATTATAGTAGTAATTAGTGTAGTAATTAAAAATTTTTTACCTATTTTAGGATTTTTTGGTGCTCCTGGATCTATACCACCAATTTTTTCCTTAAAAACTTCTTTTTTTGATTGAATTCCAATCGGTAAAACTGAAAAAAAAATTATCCACCAAATCATTACATACACAATAATAGATCCTGTTATTCCCATTAAATCCTTGCAATATTAATATTAGTAAATGGTTTTTTTCCAGTTTTTTCTCTTACAATTCTTCTGCAATTCTGTTTTAGCGTTTCAACTAAATTCTGTTGTTGTTTTTTATTATTCATTGAAAAAGTTCTACAAATTTTCATAATCTCGTCTTCCAAATCAAAAATAAAAGTATCATCTTCATCTCTCTCAGGTATACCTTTGTAGGATATAACTGGTTTTTTTATATTACCATCATTTGATAAAATTAGAGTGATTTCCAAATAACCATTTGCAGATAAGTTTTTTCTTTCTTTTATAGACTTTGAGTCTGTTTCAACATTAATATTTCCATCAAGATAAACTTTTCCTGAAGGCGCTTTATCAATAATTTCAGGTTTTTCTCCTGGAAGAATTTTTATAATATCTCCATTTTCAATTAATAAAGTTTTTGGTACTTGCATTTCTTTAGCAAAAGAAACATGTTCAGCCATATGACGATGTTCTCCATGCACAGGTATAACACACTGTGGTTTCACCCAATTGTACATGTCTTTTAAATCGTCTCTATTAGGATGACCAGATACATGAACAAAAGAATTTTCCTCACTTATCATTTCCATCTTATTTTTTACTATTAAATTTTGTAAATAATACAATTTTTTTTCATTTCCCGGAATAATCTTAGAGGAAAATATAACACAATCTCCGCTTTCTAAAAAAACATCTGGATGTATACCATTTACTATTCTATTCATAGCTCCCATTGGCTCACCCTGACTTCCTGTAGCTAAATACAAAATCTTATTTTTTTCTAATTTCTTTGCGTCTCTTGGCTCTACAGGATCTATTTGCTCCTTAAGATAACCACATTTTCTTGCGGCTTTATAAATTCGTTGCATTGATCTTCCTACTAGACAAATATTTCTTCCTGTTTTTTTTGCACAGTAAAAAATGGACTCCATTCTGGCTACATTAGAAGCGAATGCTGTTACAAGAATTCTATTTGTTTTTATTTCCATTATTCTCAAAAGACTATCTCTTACGTCTGACTCTGAACCTGCCCTACCAGGACTAAAAATATTAGTGGAGTCACAGATCATTGCTGCAACTCCTTTTTCTCCAATAGATTTTAATTTTTGTTCATCTATTTGACTTCCAAGTAAAGGGTTTGGGTCTATTTTCCAATCCCCGGTATGCAAAATTGTTCCAATTGGTGTTTTGATACTTAAACCATTAGGTTCTAGTATTGAATGTGTTAGATTAACAAAATCAATCTCGAAACTACCAAGTGTAATTTTGCTATTTAAAGGCACAACATTTAAGTAAGAGGAAATATCAATTTTTTTTTCTTTAAACTTTTCAGTGATGAGAGCAGCAGTAAAAGGTGTTGCAAACATTTTACATTTCAAGTGCGGCCAAATATGTACTACTGCTCCTATATGATCTTCGTGAGCATGTGTTAAAACAATTCCTAGTAAATCATCTTTTTTATCAATAATAAAACCTGCATCTGGCATTATAAGATCAATACCTGGAACTGAGTCATCGGCAAAAGAAACACCCATATCAACAATAATCCATTTTTGATCATCATCTTTCCCATAGGCGTATAAATTCATATTTCCACCGATCTCACCAGACCCCCCTAGTGGACAAAAAAGTAATTCCTCTTTACTCATAATAATTCCTTATAAACTTTTGAAACTCCTTTGATAGTGATATTTGGGTCAATAATTGTTTTCTTTTTAATAATTGAAGTGAATAATTTTGCATATCCTCCGGTTAGTATTATTTTATAATTCATTTTCCAATTTTTTGTTATTTTGTTAATTATATTATTTATTAAACCTTCGTAACCCCACAGAAAGCCGGCATTTAGAGCTTCTTTAGTATTCTTGCCAAAAGTATTTTGCTTATTTCTCAAACTAAACATTGGAAGTAAAGCAGTTGATTGACTTAAAGTTTTCATAGATAATTTTACTCCTGGAGCAATTACTCCTCCTTCGTATGTTCCATTCTTTATAATGTCAAAAGTTGTAGCAGTCCCAAAATCAATTATTAAACAATTTACGAATTTTTTTCCTTGTATGGAATTTACAATTCTATCTGAACCAAGCTGTTTTATATTTTTAATGTTTAATCTTATTAATTTTTTCAAATTTAGATTTTTAATTTCTAAAACTTGATAGTTTTTTTTTTTAAAAAATAATTTAATTTTTTTTAGAGCTGAAGGAACTACGCATGAAAAAAGCAATTCTTTTTTAAAATTATATTTAGCCAGTTTTTTAAAAATTTTATTAATATATCCTTTCAGAAATAAATTTTTTGTTTCAAATGTTAATGATTTTGAAATTTTAAATTTATAGTTTAATAAACAAATTCTAGTAGATGTATTTCCAATATCTCCAACAATATAATACATTATAATTATTTATATTTTTTTTTTAATTCTAAAAAGGTTAATCTATTTTTTTCTTTTATAAGTTTTTCATAAGCAATAATAATATTTTTTAAAATTTTTTGGTTATTAATTTTCTTCTTTAATATATTTTTTAAACAAGTTGATTTAAAGCTTTTGTTTTGCGGAGCTATATTGGTATTTATTCCTATCCCTACTATTAAGTAATCAAAATTATTAAAATTAATTACTTCTTGCAAAATTCCACAAAATTTATAATTGTTAAATAACAAATCATTAGGCCATTTAATTTTTACTTTTTTTGAAATTTTTTTTACAATTATTTTTTTAAGTAAGAAAGCATTAAGAACGGCAAACTGCTTAAAAGTAATTTTTTTTTGATCGAGCTTAAAGTATATTGAAATAAAGAGATTACCTTTTTTAGAGATCCATTTTTTTCCCACTCTTCCTCGCCCGCAAGTTTGTGTTTCTGAGGTAATGAGCATTGGCTCTGATAAATTTCTTTTTATAAATTTAATAGCTATATCATTTGTACTTTTTACCTCTTTAAATTTTTTAATTTTAATTTTCATTAACCAACAAACAGGTTATTGGCTAAATTATTTAATACAGAGGGATATAAAAAAAATGTTATTAAAATCATACAACTTGCAAAAATTGAAATTTTAGCACTTTTGTTTTTTGATGGCTCATAAGTAATTAAACTATCGTCAAAATAAATAGTTTTGATAATTTTCAAGTAATAGAATGCTGACATAACTGTTGTGAGCAATCCAATTATTGCTAGCGCATACATTTCATTCTCAAGAACTGCGAAAAAAACATATAGCTTAGCAAAAAAACCTCCTAAAGGTGGAATTCCTGCTAAAGAAAATAAAATTATTAATAATGAAATAGCTAAAAGAGGATGTTTTTTTGAGATACCTGACAAATCAGAAATATTTTCTTTATATTGTCCATCTTTTTTCAGTAAATATAAACATGAAAATGCTCCGATATTCATAATTACGTAAATGGAAATATAAACTATCGTACTTTCATAACCTGAAATTGATCCTGTAGCGACACCAGCCAATGCGTAACCGATGTGACCAATTGAACTATAAGCTAAAAGTCTTTTAAAATTTTTTTGTACCATCGCTGCAACAGCGCCTAAAATCATTGATGCAATTGATATGAAAATTATAATTGTTTGCCACTCTAATAAAATATTAGAAAAAGGAATAAACATAAACTTAATCAATAATGCTAAACCAGCAACTTTAGGAACAACTGCAAAATAACTTGTTACTGAAGTTGGAGCACCTTCATAAACATCAGGAGTCCACATGTGAAAAGGTACAGCAGAAACTTTGAAAGCAAGGCCTACCAATATAAATACCATTGCAAATACTGCGCCTGTATTATCTTTATTTAGTTGATTAGCTATTAAGTCAAAATTAGTTGATCCAGTAAATCCGTAAAGTAAGGAACATCCGTATAATAATAAACCTGAGGATAGTGCGCTTAAAACAAAATATTTTATTCCAGACTCAGTCGATCTCAAGTTATCTCTATCTATAGAGGCAAGAATGTATAGTGATAGCGATTGAAGCTCTAAACCTAAATAAAAAAGTATCAAATCATTCGAGCTGACCATGAAAAACATTCCTAAAATAGATAATAAAATAATTATTGGGTACTCAAACTTATTTAAGCCATTATCAATAATAAAGTTTTTAGAAGAGTTTAGAACAAATAAGGTTGCCAGAAGAATTAGTATTTTAAAATAATTTGAAAATGCATCTCTAGTAAAACTATCTAAAAAAATCTTTTCCTCATTATTTGGACTAGTAAAAATAATTGCAATAGTGATAATTATTATTACTGAAGAGAGATTAAAAATAATATTAAAACTTTTTTTTATAAATACACCAATCATTAAAATAGAAAAAATTGATAAAGATAAAAAAATTTCTGGAAACATTATTTCTAAATTGTTTATCATATTTAATTTGATGTTATTGCCATTTCGTAATTATTAATTAGGCTGTTGACTGAAACACTAAAAGTTTCTATTAATGGATGCGGATAAAATCCTAAAAAAAGAATTAAAAATGCTAATGAAATTAACATAATAACTTCTGATTTGTTTACATCATTTAATTTTTTAATTTCTGCGTTATTTGTAACGCCAAAAATAACTCTTTTTGTAAGCCACAGCATATAAGCGGCTCCTAATACTACACCGAATGTTGCTAACATAGCTGCTAGGTAGTTTTTTTGAAAAGCTCCTGTCAAAACAAGAAACTCACCTAAAAATCCTGATGTTCCTGGTAAACCTAAAGCTGCTAAAGCAAATATCAAAAACAAAAAAGAATATTTCGGTATCTGATGTACTAGCCCACCATATGAACTTATCATTCTTGAATGTAATCTATCATAAACAACACCCACACATAAAAAAAGTGCAGCAGATATTAAACCATGACTAATCATTTGGTATATACTTCCTTCTATACCTTGTTTTGTGAGCGTAAAAATTCCAAGAGTTACATAACCCATATGTGCTACTGATGAGTATGCAATTAACTTTTTCATATCGTCTTGCATCAATGCCACCAATGAAGTGTAAATAATTGCAATTATACTCAAAGTAAAGATAAGTGGGGTGAAATACTCGGACGCCATAGGAAACATAGGAATAGAAAATCTTAAAAAACCATAGCCGGCCATTTTTAGAAGAATTGCCGCAAGAATAACCGAACCAGCTGTAGGTGCCTCAACATGGGCGTCAGGTAACCATGTGTGAACAGGCCACATAGGCATTTTTACAGCAAAAGAACTAAAAAAAGCTAACCATAATATATTTTGATATTCCTTAGGTATTTTTATTTCGTATATTTGAGTTATGTCAGTAGTGCCTGTTAACCAATATATAACAATTATAGCAATAAGCATGAGCACTGAGCCTAGTAAAGTAAATAGAAAGAATTTAAATGCAGAATAAACTCTTTTTGGTCCTCCCCAAACTCCAATAATTAGAAACATAGGTATTAAACCAGCTTCAAAAAATAAATAAAAAATTATAAGATCTAGAGAGCAAAATACTCCAATCATAAATGTTTCTAGTATTAAAATAGCTATTAAAAATTCCTTAACCCTTACTTTCACACTATTAATGCAAGAAATAATACAAATTGGAGTTATAAACGTAGTTAAAATGATAAAAGGAATTGATATCCCGTCTACACCCAATTTAAATTTAATAAAATTATTTATCCAAGATTTTTCCTCTACAAACTGAAATTCAGGGATATTTAAATCTAACGAGTGCCACAAAAATAAAGAAAGAAAAAAAGTAGCTATGCTACTAAATAAAGAAATATAAATAGAACTTAAATTACTAGTTTTACCTTTTGAAAGAAAAATAAATAAAGAGCTTAATAAAGGTAAAAAAATTAGAGTAGATAAGATCGGAAAATTCATTCTATTTTAATATTAGGTAAGTTAATAAGATTGATAGTCCCAAAAGCATAACAAAAGCGTAATCATATATAAATCCTGTTTGAAGGCGTCCTGTTTTGCTTGAAATAGTTTTAATTAATTTTGAAATACCATCCGGGCCGAACTTATCAATGAAACCTACATCTCCCTTTTTCCAAAAAAAAGATCCGATTTTTTTTGCTGGACTAACAAAAACTTTTTCGTAAAATTCGTCGATATACCATTTGTTAAGTAAAAAATTATAAAGAGGTGCGTTAGTGTTTTTAAAATTTTCTAAGATTTTTGGATTTAAAACGTAAAAATAGAATGAGAAAGGTATTGCAATTGTAACTATAATAGGAGTGATTAGTAGAAACCAAATTGGTAAAGTGTCATGTTTTATCTGTGTTAGAAAAAATATTGAAGTTTGCCAAAATTCATTACTTTGATGTCCTATTAAGGTGCTTTTAAAAAAATATCCTGAAAATATAGCTCCGATTGCTAAAAAAAATAAAGGAATTAGCATAACTAAAGGAGACTCATGAGTTTCATTAATTTGAATTTTTTTATTATTATAACTTCCGTGGAATGTTTTAAAAAATAACCTCCAAGAATAAATTGATGTTAAAAAAGCAGTTATTATACCAATAGTGGCTGCATAATTTCCCAAATTGGAATTTTTAAGATATGCAAACTCTATAATTGCGTCTTTTGAGTAAAAACCTGATAAAAAAGGAAATCCTGTTAAAGCTAAAGTGCCTATCAGCATAAACATATAAGTGTATGGAAGCTGCTTTCTTACGCCACCCATATTTCTTATATCTTGCTCATCCTTGAATGCATGTATAACAGATCCAGCGCCTAAAAATAGAAGTGCTTTAAAGAAAGCATGAGTGAACAAATGAAACATTGCGACATGATAAGCTCCGACTCCGGCGGCGAAGAACATATAACCTAATTGACTGCAAGTAGAGTAAGCTACTATTTTTTTTATATCATTTTGAACTAATGCAACAGACGCAGCAAAAATTGCTGTGACCAATCCAATAATTGTTACTAAATTTAATGCAACTTGAGAATATTCAAAAATCGGTGAGCATCTGACAATAAGAAAGACGCCTGCTGTAACCATAGTTGCAGCATGGATTAATGCTGAAACTGGAGTTGGACCTTCCATAGCATCTGGTAACCAGGTATGAAGCAAAAATTGTGCAGATTTTCCCATTGCTCCAATGAATAAAAATATACAAATTAAAGTTATAAGATTGAACTCAAATCCAAAAAAATCTATTTTTTTTTCGGCAAATTGACTTGTGGTTTGAAAAGTTTCTTCAAAATTAATAGTACCAAAATAGTAAAAGATTAAAAATATTCCAATGGCGAGACCAAAATCTCCAATTCTATTTACAATAAACGCTTTTATTGCCGCGTTATTAGCCGTCTCTTTTTTATACCAGAAACCTATTAAAAGGTATGAACATAGTCCGACACCTTCCCATCCAAAAAAAAGTTGTAAAAAGTTATCTGACACTACCAAAGCAAGCATAGAAAAAGTGAATAATGATAGATATGACATAAACCTTGGTTTGTGTGGATCGTGACTCATATAACCGATAGAATAAATGTGAACTAAAGCAGAGACAAAAGTTACTACTACAAGCATTATTGAGCTTAAAGGATCAATATTAATTGACCAATTTGCTACAAAATTACCTGAACTTATCCATTCAAAAATTAAATAATTTCCATAAATATTATTATGAAGCCCATTCCAGAAAACAATTATTGATAGAATGGCGGAGATGATTATAAATAAACTTGTTGAAATTTCTGCAAAATAATTTGTTAATGATTTCCCAAAGTAACCTATGATAGAACCTATTAAAGGCAAAAAAAGTATTGCGTATTCCATTTAACCTTTCATGCCATGAATGTCTTCTACTCTGATAGACCCTCTATTTCTGTAATATACAACTATTATAGCTAGACCTATCGCAGCCTCTGCTGCAGCTACTGTTAATATAAGCATTGTGAAAATTTGACCAACTATATCTCCAGAAAAAATTGAAAATGAAATTAAATTTATATTTACTGCTAACAAAATTAGCTCAATTGACATTAGTATCACTATTACATTTTTCCTATTCAAAAAAATCCCTATTACTCCTAAGAAAAAAATTGTTGCTCCTAATGATAAGTAGTGTCCTAAACCTATTTCAATCATCAACTTTTACTCCTTGGTTGGACTTTACATCAACTAGTTCTACAGCTGTTGATGGATTTCTTGAAATTTGATTTATATAACTTTGTTTTTTAACTCCTACTCTTTCTCTAAAAGTTAAAAGAATTGCTCCTATCATTGCTAATAAAAGTACGATTCCCGCTATTTGAAAAAATAAAATATAATCGGTGTACATTACTAACCCTAATTGGTGAGTATTTGAAGTATCAGATATCAACAAAGTGCTACTAGACATTACATCTTTTTTATATTTCCATCCTCCCACTACTACTAATAGTTCTAACAAAATCAATACGCTTACGATTAAACCAGTTGGAATATGAGTTGATTTTTTACCAATGAACCAAGACTGTTTTTGTTCAGCAACATTAAGCATCATTACAACAAATAAAAATAATACTGCAACTGCTCCTACATAGACAATTAAAAGTATCATTCCCAAAAATTCAGCTCCTACCATGATAAAAAGACATCCAACAGAGATAAAATCTAATATTAAAAAAAAAACTGAATTAATTGTGCTTCTAGAAGTTATAACCATTAAAGAAGAAAAAATTGCAATTATTGAAAAGAAATAAAAAAAAATTGAGTGAACTATCATTTACCGGTAAGGCTTATCTAGTTTTATGTTTTTTGCTAAAACTGATTCCCATCTATCTCCATTTTCCAAAAGTTTTTCTTTATTGTAATAAAGTTCCTCTCTAGTTTCTGTTGCGAATTCGAAGTTTGGGCCTTGTACAATCGCCTCAACTGGACATGACTCTTGACATAATCCGCAATAAATACATTTAAGCATATCAATATCATATCGAGTTGTTTTTCTACTTCCATCAGATCTTTCTGAAGACTCTATAGTAATTGCCTGAGCAGGACAAACTGCTTCACATAATTTACATTCTATACATCTTTCCTCTCCGTTAGGATATCTTCTTAGAGCATGCTCTCCTCTCATTCTTGGGCTTATTGGTCCTTTTTCAAACGGATAGTTTATAGTTTTTGATTTTCTAAATAATTCTTTTAAGGCCAAGTATAGACCAGTAATAAATTCTATAAGAAATATTGTTTTAAAAAGCCTGCTAAGATTCATTAAATTTCTACCTTAGGTAATTTATCAAAATAAAATAAGAAACTAGCTGTTAATACAAGATAAACTAATGAAAATGGTAAAAATATCTTCCAGCCTAGTCTCATAAGTTGATCATATCTATATCTTGGAACTATTGCTTTGATCAGAGCAAACAATAAAAATAAGAATAGGATTTTAAATATCATCCAGAATGGCGCAGGGATTATATTTAATGGATAAATATCTAAAATTGGTAACCATCCACCGAGAAAAAGTATTGAACCCATCGCACACATTAGAAGTATATTCGCATACTCACCAAGCCAGAACATTGCGTACATCATACCTGAATATTCAGTTTGATAACCTGCCACTAACTCTGCTTCTGCTTCAGGTAAGTCAAAAGGTGGTCTATTAGTTTCTGCGAGAGCTGAAATAAAAAAAATTACAAACATTGGGAAAAGAGGTATCACATACCAAAGTTCTTTTTGTGCAAGAACTATATCTTTTAAGTTTAAAGATCCAACGCACAAAAGAACATTAATAATAATTATTCCAATTGAAACTTCATAAGAAACCATTTGAGCAGCAGATCTAATAGCTCCTAAAAAGGGATATTTTGAATTAGATGCCCATCCACCCATTATGATTCCATAAACCCCTAAGGATGAGACTGCAAACAAATATAAGATACCAACATTGATGTCTGACAGAACTAAATTCTCACTCATTGGAATGACCGCCCAAGCGACCAAAGCTAATGTCATTGTAACTATTGGAGCAAGGATAAAAACTACTTTGTTTGCGCTCGCAGGAATAATAATTTCTTTAAAAATGTACTTTAATGCATCGGCAAGTGTTTGAAAAAGTCCAAAAGGCCCAACCACATTAGGCCCTCTTCTTTTTTGAACTAAACCCCAAACTCTTCTATCTAACCAAACAATCATAGCCACAGAAACAAGAATTGGGATAATTAAAAACATGATTTTATAAACTTCCTGTCCCAGGATTTGTAAATACTCCATCATAAATTGTCTGTCCCAGTTTTTTTAGAGTTATATTTTATTTGACGGCATTCACTCATTGTTTTTGAGGCTCTAGAAATAGCATTAGTAAAAAAATAATCTAATTCCTTTATATTTATTAATTCATCATTTACAAAATTTGTTTCTGTATTATGAACACTGCACTCTTTAAAACTCGGTAATTCGTTTAATTTCGTAAAATTTGGAATTAGATTTATCACTTCATCTCTTAAAGTATCGAAATTTGATAAATTTTCATTTTTTCCAAGTGCTTTTAGGATCAAATTTATAATCCTCCAGTCCTCTAAAGCCTCACCTATCGGATAAGATGCTTTTTTACACTCTTGCACTCTTCCTTCAAGATTTTCATAAAGTCCATTTTGTTCAGTAAATGCAGCACTTGGTAAAATTAAATCGGCAATCTCTGCTCCTCTATCACCATGGCTACCTTGATAAACAATAAACTCATTATTCTTTTTTATATCTAAATTATCCGAACCTAGAAGATAAAGTAATTTAAATTGATTATTTTTAAGTTTTTCAAAAAAAGAATTTCTATTTTCACCTTTTTTAGGTAAAATATTTAGATCTATTAAACCAACGGTTGAAGCATTTTGTGGTAGAAAATTAAATGCGTTCCAATCTTTAGTGATAAAGTTATTCTTTTTTAAAAAGTTTTTTAAACCCTCAGCTATGTATTTTCCACTCTTAATTTCTAAAGCGGACTCTCCTATTATGATAGTAGGCTTTTTTGAAGAAATAATTTTTTTTGAGAAATTAGAGTCGTTATTTATTATTTTCTTTATATCATTTGTTTTACTGCCGACTATAGTGTATTTGTAGGTAAGGTCACCAGGATTTCCTATTGAGTAGACTGGAATTTTCTTTTGGGAAACAACTTTTCTTATCCTTGCATTTAACATTGTTGCCTCATGTCTTGGATTGGTTCCAACTAACAGTATTAAATCAGACTCTTCAATACCTTTAATTGAAGTGTTAAATATATAATTACTTTTTTCAGACGAGTTAACGTAAAATTCTCTCTCCCTAAATTCTAAATTATTACTTTTTAATATAGAAAAAAATTTTTTAAAACTTAAAGCATTTTCTAAATTAACCATATCCCCAATATGCCCTCCAATTTCATTTGGATTTATAGTCTTAATTTTTTCCACTAAGACTGAGAGAGCTTCATCCCAAGTTGATTTTTGAAGTTTATTATCTTTTTTAATATAAGGCACATCAAGTCTTTGTTTAAGCAATCCATCACATGAATATCTTGTTTTATCTGATATCCATTCTTCATTTATGTTATTATTAAGTCTAGGTAATATCCTTTTTACTTCCCAATTATACGTATCGACTCTTATGTTTGACCCAACTGCATCCATTACATCAATACTTTCAGTTTTTTTTAACTCCCAAGGTCGAGCTTCAAATGCATATGGTTTTGACGTTAGAGCTCCAACTGGGCATAAATCAATTACATTAGCTGAAAGTTCTGATTCCATTGCTTTTTCTAAGTAAGTTGTTATTTCCATATTTTCACCTCGACCGATTGCTCCTAACTCAGGAACACCCGCAACTTCCGTCGCGAACCTAACGCACCTTGTGCAATGAATACATCTAGTCATTTGAGTTTTAATTAATGGGCCCATATATTTTTCTTTAACTTGTCTCTTATTTTCTAAGAATCTTGATTTGTCTACTCCATAATACATAGACTGATCTTGTAAATCACATTCACCTCCTTGATCACAAACTGGGCAATCTAATGGATGATTAGCGAGCAAAAACTCCATAACTCCCTTTCTAGCTTTTTCTACAAAGGCTGTATTTGTTTTAATATTCATACCATCTGCAGCAGGCATCGCACATGAAGCAATTGGTTTTGGAGATTTTTCCAACTCAACAAGACACATTCTACAATTTCCAGCGATAGATAGTTTTTCATGGTAGCAGAATCTTGGTATTTCAGCACCTGCGAGTTCACATGCCTGAAGAACTGTCATGCCTTTTTCAAATTCTATTTCTTTGCCATTAATAATTATTTTAGGCATTTTTATTCTCCAAAAGATGTTGATCAACTAAATATGGATTATTTATTTTCTTCTTAATTAATGGCTCTTCTCTGCATCTACTTTCGATCTCTTTTCTAAAATGTCTTAATAATCCTTGCACTGGCCATGCTGAACCCTCGCCAAAAGCACAAATTGTGTGACCCTCAATTTGTTTAGTAACATCAGACAATAAATTAATGTCACTGAAGGTGGCTTTTCTTTTTACAACTCTATCTAATATCCTCCACATCCATCCTGCTCCCTCTCTGCATGGAGTACATTGACCACAGCTTTCATGTTTATAAAATCTTGCTATTCTCGCCATACAAGCAACGATATCTTGGTCTTTGTTTATAACAACTATTCCTGCGGTACCCAAACCACTTTTGTTTTCAATTAAGGAGTCAAAATCCATTGTGACTGTATCGCATATTTTTTTTGACAACAAAGGCATTGATGAACCGCCAGGTATCACTGCTTGAAGATTTTCCCATCCACCTATTACTCCTCCAGCGTGTTTTTCAATTAATTCTTTTAAAGAAATTCCCATCTCTTCTTCTACGTTGCATGGACTGTTTACATTACCTGATATACAAAATATTTTAGTGCCAGTGTTTTTTGGTCTTCCTAAAGAAGCAAACCATTTCCCCCCTCTTCTTAAGATAGTTGGAACTACAGCAACTGTTTCAACATTATTTACTATTGTAGGACATCCATACAAACCCACCAAAGCAGGGAAAGGTGGTTTAAGTCTAGGTTGACCTTTGTTTCCCTCTATACTTTCTAATAAAGCAGTTTCTTCACCACAAATATAAGCGCCAGCCCCGTAATGAATGTGAATGTCAAAATCCCATCCAGAGCCACATGCGTTTTTTCCTAAAAAGTTTTTTTTATAGGCCTGGTCAATAGCCTCTTGTAGTCTTCTTCCCTCATTTAAATATTCTCCTCTTATATAAATATAACAAACATGTGCATTAACGGCATAACCTGCTATCAAACAGCCCTCGATCAATTTTTGTGGCTCAAATCTTAATATATCTCTGTCCTTGCATGTTCCAGGCTCAGATTCATCCGCATTTATTACTAGATAATGCGGTCTTGAACCAACTTCTTTTGGGGCAAAAGACCATTTAAGACCAGTAGAAAAACCTGCACCGCCTCTCCCTCTTAATTCGGAAATTTTTACCTCGTTGATTATCCACTCTCTTCCTTTTGCTATGATATTTTTAGTATCTTTCCAATCATTCATTCTTATCGCATGATCTATTTCCCAACCATGATCATTGTATAGATTTTTAAATATCTTATTTTCAGGTTTAAGCATGATTGTCCTCAATTGCATTTTGTTTTTTTTCAGGTGCAGTATTTTTTCGCCCTCTATAAGAACCTGGTTTAAGTGGCTTATCTTTGATAAGCGAGTCCAAAATTTCTATAGTGCTTTTTTCATCAAGATCCTCATAATAATCTTCATTAATTTGTATCATTGGAGCGCTTACACAAGCACCAAGACATTCAACTTCCATCCAAGAACAATTACCATTTTTTGATATTTCATTTTCATTAGGTGAAATTTTTTCTTTACATATTTTTATAATTTTATCTGCACCACGAATTAAACACGGTGTAGTGGTACATACCTGAATAAAGTGTTTTCCAACTGGGGCTAAATTGTACATTGTATAGAATGTTGCCACCTCGTAAACAGATATATACGGTATTGATAAATAATTAGCGATATACTTCATTGCAGCAAGAGGAATCCAGTTGTCATTCTGCTTTTGGGCTAGATAAAGGAAAGGCATCACAGCGCTTTTCTTATTTTTTTTTGGATATCGTTTTAAAATTTCTTCAGCTTTTTTCAAATTTTTTTCTGAGAAAAAAAATTCTTTTGGTTGAATATCGTGAACTTTTTTTAAACTCATCTATCAACCTCACCAAATACAATATCCAACGATCCTAAAACAGCAGGTACATCTGCTAACATATGACCTCTGATCAAATAATCCATAGCTTGTAAATGAGAAAAACCTGGAGCTCTAATCTTACATCTATAAGGTTTGTTGCTTCCATCAGAAATCAAATAAACTCCAAATTCTCCTTTAGGAGCCTCGACAGAAGTATAGACATTACCTTTTGGCACTCTGTAGCCTTCTGTAAATAATTTAAAATGGTGTATCAAAGCTTCCATTGACTGCTTCATATCATCTCTTTTTGGTGGTGATATTTTTCCATCTATTGATTTAACAGGTCCTTTAGGAAGTCTTTCTATACATTGTAATATAATTTTTACACTTTCTCTCATTTCTTCGATTCTACAAAGATATCGGTCGTAACAATCTCCATTTTTTCCAACAGGTATTTTGAAATCAAGGTCTTTATAAACTTCATAAGGCTGAGATCTTCTTAAGTCCCAGGGAACACCAGAGCCTCTTAACATCACTCCAGAAAAGCTATGGTCCAAAGCTTCTTGTTTAGTTACAATTCCTATTTCAACATTACGTTGCTTAAAAATACGATTATCAGTAAGTAAACTCTCTAAATCATCTATTATTTTTGGAAAAGATCTACAAAATTTTTCAATATCATCTACTAATTTTATTGGAATATCTTGATTAACACCGCCTGTTCTAAAATAATTTGCATGCAGTCTAGAACCTGATGCTCTCTCGTAAAAAGTCATTAATGTTTCTCTTTCTTCAAAGCCCCATAATGAAGGTGTAAGAGCTCCTACATCTAAGGCTTGAGTAGTAACATTTAGAATGTGGCTAAGTATTCTTCCAATTTCACAAAAAATCACTCTTATATATTTTCCTCTTATAGGAACTTCGATGTTTAATAATTTTTCAGCTGCGAGAGCGAAAGCATGCTCTTGGTTCATTGGAGCAACATAATCTAATCTATCAAAATATGGTAAAGCCTGAGTGTATGTTTTTTGCTCTATAAGTTTTTCCGTTCCTCTGTGAAGTAATCCTATATGAGGATCCGCTTTTTCAACAACTTCACCATCTAATTCCAAAATTAATCTAAGAACACCATGCGCAGCAGGATGTTGAGGACCAAAGTTTAGATTTAATGATTTAGTTTTTTTTGCCATTTTTTTTAATTTTATTTATATCTTTTAAATAATCTGTTCCTTCCCAAGGACTTTCAAAGTCAAAATTTCTATAGTTTTGTTCTAATTTTACTGGTTCATAAATAACCTTCTTCTCTTTTTCGCTGTAACGAACTTCATTAAAACCTGTTAAAGGAAAATCTTTTCTTAATGGATGCCCTTTAAAACCGTAGTCAGTGAGTATTCTTCTAAGATCTGGGTGATTTTTAAATCTAATTCCATACATATCGAAAACTTCTCTTTCCATCCAATTAGCTGAAGGAAAAATTTTTGTAATTGAATTAATTACTTGGTCAATTTCAAACTTAATAGAGAGTTTTATTCGAACATTATTTTCATGTGAAAGAAAAAGATAAACTAATTGGAAACGTTTTTCATTATCTGGATAGTCTACTCCAGCTATATCAATTAATTGTTTAAACTTACATTTTTCGTTGGATTTTAAAAATTGAACGATTTCCGTCAAATCGTTTTCATTTACTTCAATCATTAATTCCTTATTCTCAATCAATGATTTTTGAACTTTGCTCGAAAGTTCTGAATTTATTATAACTTGTAATTTCTTTAAATTATCTATCATTTGATTATCTTTGCAAATTTCCTTCTCTTCTTATTTTTTTTTGTAATTGAAGTATTCCATATAAAAGAGCTTCAGCAGAAGGTGGGCATCCTGGAATATAAATATCTACTGGCACTATCTTGTCACATCCTCTTACTACTGAATAAGAGTAGTGATAATAACCACCACCATTTGCGCAGCTACCCATCGATACAACATATCTTGGTTCGGGCATTTGATCGTATACTTTTCTTAAAGCGGGAGCCATTTTGTTTGTTAAAGTCCCAGCAACTATCATAACATCTGATTGACGTGGTGACGCCCGAGGTGCAGCGCCAAATCTTTCTAAATCATATCTAGGCATAGATGTTTGCATCATTTCTACTGCACAGCAAGCAAGTCCAAAAGTCATCCAGTGTAAAGATCCTGTTCTTGCCCAGTTTATTAAATTTTCGGATGAAGTGGTTATAAAACCATTTTTAGCAAAATTTTTAGCTAAGTCTTTAAACTCATCGGGTATTTGTTTTGCTTTATTTGAATTTAATTCAAATTTTACTCCCATTCTAATGCTCCTTTTTTCCACTCATATATAAATCCAATAGTTAATATTGCTAAAAAAATCATCATTGACCAGAAGCCTAATGGACCTAAGTTACCTAATGAAATAGCCCATGGAAATAGGAATGCAATTTCAAGATCAAATATAATGAACAAAATTGCAACCAAATAAAATCTAACGTCAAATTCCATCCTAGAGTCATCAAAAGCTTCGAAACCGCATTCGTAGGCAGATAGTTTTTCTGGATCTGGGTTAGAAGGCGAAGCTAAAAAGTTAGCTACTACAAAGCCGATGCTTAAAAATAAAGCAATAAACAAAAATATAATTATTGATAAATAGTCTGATAAAAAGTTATAAATCATTTTTTTTTATTAATATCTACCTTAATACCGTAGTTTAAGGATTCTCATATTAATGGTTACTTTTATAACATTTAAACTTAAAGAGTACAGGACAGAAAGAAGCATTTTTGTTGATTGATAATTGTTGATTTGCAACTTTCTAGATGAAAATCATTATCAATTAGAGCTATTATCGCCTGAAGATCGCTGTTATTTTATAATAAACACTTGTATTATGGTTTTTCAAGTCTTTACATCGATATTTGAATGAATAACATTACTTTAATACTACCTGTTTTTAATGATTGGGAAAGTCTCAATATTTTACTTAAAAACATTGAAATTGTATTAAAAAAAACAAATTACAAATTTAATATTTTGTTAATTGACGATAGCTCAACAGAAAAAAATATTTATCAATTAAATGTAAACAACTTTTTTAAAAAAATTACTCTATTGAATTTGAAGCAAAATATTGGAAGTCAAAAGGCGATAGCTACAGCTATAAAATACATTGAAAAAAATTACAAAAAATTTGACGACAAATTTATAATAATGGACTCTGATGGTGAAGATGACCCATATAAAATTTTAGAACTTTTAAAATTGATAGAGAAAAATGATAAAGTTAAAATTGTTACTTTTAATCGAACCATAAGAAGAGAGTCTTTTATTTTTAGTTTTTTGTATGAAATACATCTATTTTTAACATTTTTATTGACATTTAATTACACAAGATTCGGAAACTATAGTTTTATTAAATTTGAAATAATTAAAGAACTTAGTAAAAAAGAGGAACTGTGGTTGGCTTATTCGGCAACATTAAATAAGCATTTTAAAAAAAAATATGAAATTAAAGCGCAACGAAAAAAAAGGATAAGCGGAAAAAGTAAAATGAGCTATTTCAATCTAATTAAACATTCTCTGAGTATTCAAGCAGTCAATAAAAAAAACCTTCTTTACTCCTATAGTATAATATTAATTTTATTCTTATTTTTAATACCAATCACTTCAATCTATACTTTTTTTTTAATTTTGATATTTTTATTTACACATTTTCAATTAATAAATCATTTTTATAATAAGCGTGATGAGAAAATCTCATTTAAAAACTGTCTTGATAACATAAATTTTATTAGGAACATTTAAAAGTATTATGTTTTTTGTTAAAAAGTATATTTCAAAAAAAATTAAGTCTCCAAATATATTTGAAAATAGGAAAAAAATCTTAAAATCTAAAAACAAAAATTTAATTTTTTTATTAGAGAAAAGGTTTAAATGGATGAAAAATTATCTAAAAGGGAAGAAATGTATAATCGAACTCGGTTCTGGAAATGGATGTATAAAAAAAATATTAAAAAATAAAAATATTATGTTAACAGATATTATAAAATATCCGTGGATTGATAAAAAAGTTGATATGATTAAAATTAATTTAGGTAATAAATTCAAAAAAAAAGTAGATGTTTTTATTATAAATCACTCTTTGCATCATTGTGCAAATCCTTCCAGAACATTGAGAGAAATATCTAAATTCCTTAAAAAGGACGGACTTATTCTTATAAATGAACCTGAAACTTCTTTTTTCTTAAAATTAATTCAAATTATTTTAGACGATGAAAGTTGGTCATTAAAAGATAATGTTTTTCAGAGAAATCGAAATCTATTCAGCTCTAAAAACCCGTGGGTATCAAATACCGCAATAGCGCAACTTCTATTTAAAGATGAAAAAAAATTTTTGTACCATTTCCCAAATTATAAAATAGAAAAAAACATTGTTTCAGAATTTTTAATATTCTTAAATTCTGGGGGAGTAAATTCAAGTTTTTTTCATGTAAAATGTAGCAAAATAATTTTAAATTTCATTGATTGCTTTGATAAATTTTTAATTTATTTATTTCCAAGAGTGTTTGCTTTTAATCGAACAGTCGTTTTAAGAAAGATTTTAAATTAACATGGAGATTACGCAAAAATTAAAAAAAAATAAGAATATATTTTATTCATTATTTTTAATTTTAATATCTATTTCCGTAAATCAATACTACGGATATATTGGGATACTTCCTATTGATAGTTTTTTGATATTTAACTCTGGGTATGATTTTTTAAATGGCCAATATCCATTTAAAGATTATTGGACAATCAAAGAACCTTTCATTGATTTTTTACAAGCTGTTTTTTTTAAATTATTCGGTGTATCTTGGTTTACTTACGTATTACATGCATCAGTTTTCAATTGTCTAATTACAGTATCAACATTTTTTATTTTAACGAATTTTTCTTTAAAACCTGAGCTAAGTTTTTTTTACTCTACTTGTGTAGCAATTTTAACTTATCCCTCTGCCGGAACTCCTTTTAGTGATCATCATACTTTAATTTTATGCTTAATTTCTCTTTATATTTTTTTCTTAGCAATAAAATCTGGTAACAAATTTTTATGGATTTTTATTCCCATAATATTAGGATTATCATTTTTATCTAAACAAGCTCCAACGGTTTATATAACTTTTATAATAACAGTTATTTCTTTGATATATTTTATTGCCCTTAAAAAAAAAGAATGTTTTTACTTCGCTTTATTAGGTTTTTTTATATTTATATTTAGTTTTCTATCAATATTATATTGTGCAGAAATAAATTTTGAGGATTTTTTAATTCAGTATATTCTTTTTCCACAATCTTTAGGTGCAACAAGATTGGATTGGATTTTTCCTTTAGAGTTTCAAAGAATAGTTTTGAGATTTAAAATTCACTACTTTTCTATAGGTTTGATAATATATATTTTAATTAAAGATTTTATTTTTAAAAAATATAAAATTAATTTTTCTGAGAAATTAATATTTACAAGCCTAATACTAACATGCTTCTTTTTTATAATTCATCAATTAATGACTATTAATGCAATTTTTATTTTTTGTCTGATACCAATTTTTTTTGGATTTTCACATATTATAAGTTCAAATTATCTTAAAAATAAACTTATTAATTATTTTATAATATTTTTTACTTTAGCATCATCTGTTTATTATTTTTATAATTATATTCACACTAGAACGTTTATGGATTTAAAGGATATAGAAATGAAAAATTCTGTTGATGGAAGCAAAATTGACAAACGTCTTTCTGGCATTAAATGGATTACAGTTTTTTATCCTAATGACCCAAATAAAGAAATTAAAAATTTAAAGTTTGCAATTAATCATCTTAATAAAGACACTGAAAAAAAGATGTTAATAACAGATTATCAGTTTATTTCTGTTTTTCAGAATCAGTATGATTTTTCTGTAACAAGATTTTGGTATGATTTTCATGGTTATCCATCAATTGACAACAAATATTTTAGCTATTGGAAAAAATTTGTTTTTGAAAAACTGAAAGAAAATGAGATAAATTTAATATATGTCTTAAAACCTTTGCATGGTGAAGAAAAGCCTTTAGAAAATTTATTTAATAATTGTTTAAGAAAAGATATGATTTCCGATACTTTATATAGAATAGATATCAAAAATTGTAATTTATAAAACTTTTTGGCGGGAGTGACGGGACTCGAACCCGCGACCTCCTGCGTGACAGGCAGGCGCTCTAACCAAGCTGAGCTACACCCCCAAGTGGTGGGAGGTAAAGGACTCGAACCTTTGACCCTCTGAATGTAAATCAGATGCTCTACCAACTGAGCTAACCTCCCGCCCAAAATTAAAGAGTTCTTTTACAATACAGATTAATCAAAGTAAATTATAATATGAAGAATTTAAATAACCTATTCTTAAGGATTTATTCTTTTCTAAGGCAATTTTTTCACAATCTTAACTAATGAGTACTCGGAGATGTTTTGTCTTCCTTAGTTGATTTTGACAATGTTTCTACTTCTACCCAGTCAACTGGTTTTAATTCTTTAGTTAAAGCAACTTTTAAAACTTCATCTACATTTGAAACTGAAACTATTTCAATGTCATCTTTAACTTTTTTTGGAATTTCAATTAAATCTTTTTCATTTTCTTTTGGAATCAAGGTTTTTTTAATTCCGGCTCTATGTGCGGCAAGTAATTTTTCTTTTAATCCTCCAATAGGAAGAACTTGGCCTGTAAGAGTTACTTCACCTGTCATTGCTATATCTTTATTTACAGGAATCCCTGTTATTGCTGAAACAATGGACGTTACCATTCCAATTCCAGCTGATGGGCCATCTTTAGGAGTGGCTCCTTCCGGAACATGTATATGAAAATCTTTTTTTTCAAAAATTGGTGGAATAATTCCATAATCCAGACTTTTAGATCTCACATAAGATTTAGCTGCCTTAACTGACTCTTGCATAACATCTCCCAGCTTTCCTGTTATCTGCATTTTACCTTTCCCGGGCATATGAACTGTTTCTATTTTTAAAATTTCTCCTCCATATTCAGTCCATGCTAATCCGGTTACTATTCCAACTTTATCTTCACTCTCAACTTCACCAAATTTAAATTTCTTAATTCCTAAAAATTCTCCTAAATTTTCGCTATTTACATCTACTTTTTCTTTTTCACCTGCAACTATTTTTTTAATACTTTTTCTTGTTAATTTTGAAATTTCTCTTTCCAAATTTCTTACACCAGATTCTTTTGTATAATATCTAATAACATCTTTTACTGTTTCTTTTGCAATATCAATTTCCCCATCTTTGATTCCATTATTTTTAACTTGTTTCGGAATAAGAAATTTGTTTGCAATATTAATTTTTTCTTCTTCTGTATAACCAGAAATTCTAATTACTTCTAATCTATCTAGTAAAGGTGGTAAAATATTTAATGTATTAGCTGTGGTAACAAACATAACATCTGATAAA